>Ga0307509_10007819_pt1 | contig 13836 bp, 8 predicted proteins | sample 10_EM_MG_FD_202245 | JGI IMG/M metagenome (GOLD analysis project Ga0307509, IMG submission 202245) | Populus trichocarpa ectomycorrhiza microbial communities from riparian zone in the Pacific Northwest, United States - 10_EM | ecosystem: Host-associated > Plants > Roots > Unclassified | place...
TTTAGGGTTTGTTTGGCAGTGTGGTTGCGGTTGCTTTTCAAATAGCTTTTCATGCCAAAATGCATGCCAATGATGTTTTTTTATTTTTTAAAAATCATTTTTGACATCAGCACATCAAAATGATTTGAAAACACTAAAAATATATTAATTTCAAGTTAATAAAAAAATAAAAAAAATTTAAATTTTATCAAAAGCGCTTTTGAAACGCAGAAACAAACAGACCCTTAATACTTCAAGTTTTTAAAATGAGATTATCCTTTGACGTAAACAAAGAAAATAAGCTTTAAATTTAAGCTAAAGACTGGAATCTAGACTATGAAGTATAAACAATGAAATATCCTTCTGGTGTTACCTGGGGCTGCATATCCGACGGTGCCTCTTATTCCAACAGTGCTTGTCTGACCCGTAGATAACTGCCTAGGGTCCTCTGAAGGGAACTTTGCTAATCCAAAGTCACTAACATGGGCAGTCATATCACCACCCAGAAGAACATTGCTAGGCTTCAGATCACAATGAACAATAGGCATTTCACAATCGTTGTGCAAATAATCAAGGGCGCTAGCCACATCAACTGCAATGTTTAACCGCTGGATGAGGTTCAGATTTCTTGGCTTGTGTGTTTCCTCCGATGTATGAACTGGATGCAACCACTCTTCTAGACTCCCATTGATCATGAACTCATAAACAAGAGCCTTGAAATCATTGCCTTGAAAATCAATGCTAGAACATACCGTTAAAATTTTGACGAGATTTCGGTGTCTGATGTTTATCAAGGCCACACATTCTGCCACAAAGCTTTTTGAAGCTCCTTTATGTAGCAAGTTGAATACTTTCACCGCGACAATCGCTCCATCTGACGCGAGAATTCCTTTGTACACAGACCCACAACTACCAGCACCAATTAAATTTGCAGAAGAAAATCCATCAGTTGCTCGAAGGAGGTCTTCGTATGTTACCCTTGGAAATGAGGTCTCCCATGAACTCCCTGAAGCAGGCTTATTTTCTTTTTTTCTTGAACAACAAAAAAACAATAAAGAGATCATCAAGATTAATCCAAGAATGCTGAAAGAAATAGTGATTATCACTATCAGCTTGGTAGAAGATTTTGGCTTTGTTGACTTATCGGAAATGCACTTGGACAGATTCAGCTGTGGTATTCCACCACAAAGCTTGTTTCCCAAAATCGAAACTGCACTTGAATTCTCAAAGATACCATGCATAGGCACCTCGCCTTCAAGGTCATTAAATGATAGATCCAAACTCATCAACTTAATGTCTGTCAAAAACTTCGGAATTCGGCCTGTCAAGTTGTTGTAGGAGAGATTAAGATATTGAAGTGCTCTCAAGGAACGCAGAGACTCCGGAATGGGGCCTCGGAAGAAGTTCCCATCCAAGTATAGATATTCCAAACTCACGCTACTGCCAAGACTCCTCGGAATTTCCCCTGTTATCCTGTTTCTGGAGATGTCCAGGTCTCCAAGATTCACCAGCTTACCCACTTCTGAGGGAAGGGGACCAGACAACTGATTCCCAAAGAGGGCCAAAAACTCTGACAAGGATGAAATACCAAGTACCTCTTTCGGTATCGGACCACTCAGATTGTTTTGAGGGAGAGCCAAGGCCAACAAGTTCTGGCAATTTCCAAGACTTGGTGGGATGCTTCCCTGTAAATTGTTGTATCCTAAATCAATTGCAATCAATGAGGTGATGTTCCCCAAGGAAGACGGTATGCTGCCTGATATTCTGTTTCCATTAAGAAACAAAACACCTAAATTTGGTAATTTACCGAGAGAACTTGGTATAATTCCGGTAAATTGATTTTCCTCCAAAGTCAAAGTATCCAAGCTTACGAGATTTCCAATCTCAGCTGGAATGCTTCCACGTATTTGATTTCTTCCGAATATCATCTTCTTGAGCTTTTTTGAGAAGTTACTAGCTATTTCAGGCAGCACTCCTCCTAGATTGTTGTCATTTATACCCAAAACTTCCAAATTGGTGCTGTTTGCGAGGGGATAGAGAAAGTTCAGATCATCATCCTCACCATCTCCAAGATCATTGGCTTCAAATGAAAGCCACTGTAGATAAGGCATGGCTAAAGTGGGCACTTTCCCGGAGAAGTTGTTTAATGAAAGATGAACATGAGTAAGTTCCGAGGCATTTGAGAGTGTTGCTGGAATTAGTCCACTGAATTGATTGGTGTGAATTCGAAGAACTTCAAGATTTGGAAGAGTTAGGCCCAGTTCCGGAGGAAGCTGCCCTTGAAACTGGTTTGTGGGCACGGAGAAACGAACAAGAGAAGATATATTGTACATGGAGGGAGGGATTATACCACTCAGATTATTTATGCCGAAAGAAAAGAATTTCAACCTTTTCAATTTCCCAATACTATCTGGAATGCTTCCTTGCAATTTATTCTCTGCCCCACTGAGTTCCACAATAGATGAAAGATTTCCAAAAGAAGAAGGTATCTCACCTTCTAGATTATTCATTCTGAAATCAAACACCTGCAGCTTCGATAAGAATCCAAGCTCTGCAGGAAGTTTGCCCGTAAGATTGTTTCCCTCTAAACGAAGGTTCGCAAGATTCGAGCATTGAGAGATATTCACAGGGATTGCACCAGTGAATGAATTGTTCCCAAGGACCAAGGTTTGTAGGCGAGACAAACGACCTAATTCTCGAGGAATCTCGTGGCTGAAGTTGTTGTATTCCACTTTTAGCACCCTAAGAAAACTCAAGTTTCCGATGTGGGGAGACAGACTTCCCACCAGTTGGCTGGAGTGTAGATCAAGCTCTACGACCCTTTGGTGCCGCCTTCCACATGTAACTCCTGACCACTCGCAGAAGTGCAAGGATTCATTCCACGAGCTCAGTGTGCCAAGGGGGCCAGCAATTTGAGCCTTGAAACCTAGTAGGGAGAGTCTATCAGTCTCGTTTCCTCTTGTAGGTAATGAGAAGGAAACGGAGAGTTGAACGACTAGCAAGAAAAGCGGAGACAGTATCCATGGCAGCTCCATTTTTTATGGAAATCGTAGAGCTTAACTTAAGCATGGAGGGTATGTTAGCATACTCAAATATATAGCTAGGAAATAGGGAAGGAATGGGTGGGCTTAAAAAATGAACACAGGCAAATTATACCCTAAATGTAAAGATAGTGTAAGTTTTGGCCCAGAAACTGTCGACTTTGCGTGAAAATAGAGGGTCTTTTTCTTCAATCTGCACCAAACAAGACACCCTGCGTTTCCCTCATGGAAAGGGACCACCTCAGAGTTGAATTCAAAATCACGAGATTCCAAAATTCAATTAAGATTGTTGTCGGAATATTTTTCAGCTTCATTAATATGCTGGGTCCCTCTTATCTTTTTTTAACCCAAGAGGAACCAGGCACATTACATGTATTAAAACGAAACTGGACGGTAGCCCATCAAATGGGAGAAAAATACTGTGTACAGGCCTAATTATGCCCAATTAAGGAGGAAAGTTTGGGGACATGGAACCAGGCACACCGCATTTGTTAAATGGGACGAATGCCGTTTTAGAATATTTCTGGTAGTATTGTTGTGATTGATTTTTAAAATATTTTTTATTTAAAATATCACTTTGTTTTGGGTTTTGCTTTTCTGAATCAACTGTAAAATATTTCGAAATGGATTTATAATTTTCAAGTAAATGTGACACTTTTCAAAACAATTTAATGGGATGCCAACGATTCTGGATCATTACTGCATTTCACAAACAATTAATTAACTCATGATCTTATTATCCAAAACAATATATATATATATATATATATATATATATATATATATATAATTGTGTATTGATTACATAAAATTTTTTATTTCAATTTAAATTTTTTAAATTATAAAAATACATTAAAAAAACTTACATATATAATTTTTTATATAAAAAATAAAAAAATCTTATCCTTGACGGCACTAACTGTAATTTCTGGTGGCCAGATCACTGTAATATTACAGCGCATTGTGAGACAATAAGATTTTCTTATTGAGTAATGAGTGAAAAACGCGAATTCATTGATCTCATTTTCTTTCAAGGTTTCTGTTATTGTTATGGGTTGTCTCTTGTTTTTTTTTTTTTGGTGTTTTCTGATTTTTGTTTTTTTATTTATTAATATTAGTGTTCGGATCAACTTGCGTGTATTTCGATTAATTTATAATTTTTAAAATTAATAAATATATAAATCTCTAATAATTCTAAAATTAACAAACATGTAAATTATAAATCTTTGATAATTTTGAAATCAATTAAACTTATAATTATTAAAGAATAAATCTAAGATACCATTTTAAGTAGTTTGTTAAGTTAATTTTGGAGTCCCCGTACAAAAGTAGAAAGACACTACAGGACAAACAACTAACGACCGCTCGTGTAAGAGAAATGAGGGGACACGTGGTGGCTGAGGACCACATGTTCTGGCAGAGAGGAAGTTGGTTTCGTGTTGCGTTTGGAGACTGGGCTCCGTTGAATGGAACTCTCAATCTCAAGGTGAGGCCCTTCTTCAAGCCATCTTATTTTTTATAATCGGTTACCTTGTTATGCTTATAAATATTTTAAATTAACTAGTATTTTATTAAATTATTTAATTGTATTTTTAAGATATAAAATGATTTATTTTCAAATGAAACACATAAAAAAATAAAAGTTAAAGAACGTATAAATACTCGATAGAATATATATTAACCAGTATCAAACATGCACTTTATTTGAATATATAAAGCCTTGCATGAAGTATTTTAATCGTTGTGTTTAAAAATAAAAAAGGATTTAAATGCGAGTGTGGAAAGACTTTTCTTTCCTTTTTATTCAAACAGCAATCTTCAAAGCGGACAAGGGAAAACACGAGGAAAGGACAAAGAGGAATTTTCCGTTATTAAGTATGGTGGGTGGCTGGTTAGAAAATTCTTGAGTTCGTGTTTAAAAGTCTCCCTGCCATGCTAATAACATAAAAGCGACATAAAATAAATTTCTTTAGTTGTTTATAATTTTTTCCCATAGCCTTTTTAGTAACTTCCTGTGATTGCAATCCCACATGTTGTATACATTAAAAAAAAACTTTAAATTATATACCAACAAAAATAAACAAAAATCTATTATGTATTATTTTTGTTAAATAATATATTTATCTTATTTTATTTATTAAGAGTAAAATAATATTTTTAATTTAACATATATATAAGTTCTTTATATTTAGATTAAAGGAAGAACTTTAAAACAAATTATTTAAGGAGAATTCTAAACTTCTTTACTTTCATGTTCGTATTTATTTTTATATTAATTGAATTATTTTAACAATTTTGTTATGATTTCGAGAGAAAAAATATATATGAACGACAAAACTAGAGAGGATATGTTCTTTGTATTAGTGTTTTTTTTTAATTATTTTAAAATTATTATAAAAACAAATTTATTTTATATCCATATTTCAATCAATCATGCTTTTTTTTTTTTTTTTTTTGCACCATAGGACCTTCAACGTCCCGAAGAGACCATGCTCTCAGCCTTGTTCACAAGTTGACATCCAGAATGGTTTGTTTTTCAAGGTCCTTGCCTTTGATTTTAGACTCTCCGCATTCAAACTTCAAATCCGCGGCTTTCAGTCAAACTATAATAATAATAAGAAGAAAATTCCTTTCCTTTTGGCAAATATAAAGATAGACCTGCTCCTCCATCATGATCATAATCATACCAGATAGGCAGAGAGCTAATCCTCTTCATCTCCATAACCACCCACCCATCTTGCTCACCAGCTACCTCTTTACACAAACCTAAAACATTTTATTCCCTGAAAATCCCAGATTTTGTCTTGCCAGAAATGGGGTCTCAAACAGATAATCAATACTTGACAACAATACTCTTGGTGGCAATTATTTTTGTATCATTTTCTAGACATGCTTTGGCAGCGAGGCCATTAGATCAAGGAGCTGAGCAATGGTTAGCGAAAAATCTTATACTTCAATCTCTTCAAAGGGGTCCAGTTCAACCTTCAGGGCCTCCATGCTCATATATTCCCGGCAAAGGGTATGTTCCCGGCAGAGGGTGCTTAGGTGAAATCAGTGGCAGAGGTTGATGATTTTTTCTTGGGAGGCCAAATAGTATGCTTTTATAAACAATTTCATCTACTAAATTTTCGAGTCAAAGGTATGAATAAGTAATCCAGCGAGTTCTTGGCTTCACGCTCGGGAGAATTTCCTTAATTTTACTTCTTTTGGTTTTGGAAATATATCTGTGTACTTGAACATCTGTGAGCTGCAATAATATCTTACATGATTATCAATCTAAAATGTAGTTTTTGTTGACCGTTTCTCGTAGCCGTTATAAACGACTCTCCAACTCTCCTTTACACTTATGAATTATTAAAATGATACACTCTAAAGATTATAATCTTCATATTTATAAGCTCTTAAAATGGTTCATTATAAGGTTGTAACTACCCATGATATACTAAATATATGGGACAGATATCTATTAAAGCTTGATGGAAGCTTTGATTATAAATACTGTTATTTAATCCACATACTCACTGACTTAATTCCCTTAAGTTTTACACTATCTATTAGAGTGAGTAGAGTTTGGAAGTGTCAAATATATATAAAAAAAAGCAGCAAATACATGAGGAACATTAATGGCTGGAGGTATTGTTTCCTTGTCATTAAACTTTACGATTTTGATATAAATATATTTATTCCGTATCATAGAATCGTATATTAAGTTCTACATTTGGTATCAGAGTATGGTTTTATCTCTGTCTTGGTTTATAAAGTTGTTCTGTTTATGGCTGAAAGTTTGATAAAATTTCAGTAAGGAAATCGAAGTCTGCAACCCAGTATGAAGGTTGAAGGCAACTAAAATGACATGCAACTTTAATTTTTTAAAAACAATGACATTTAGTTTCCACTTTATAGATAGTCTGGGAACTGTGCTAATAATTGTTATAATATATTGTTGTGGTTATAATTTTTATTTGATTTAATTATATGCAATTTGAATTATTATTGTGCAAATTTAATTATTATACTCATATTTAGTTTGCATGAATTGATTATTTCTGCTCCATATTAATACATGTAATTTTTATGAGTGTGTGTGTGTGTGTGTAGAGAGAGAGAGTTAAAAGCATGAAATTAAATGGTATGCCTAATATTATAGTTTTGATTATGCAATATTTATGCTTATATTATGATAATTATTTGTGCATAATAATAACATGTTAGTATTATTTAAAATTATGTAATTCATAATATTAAGCTAGTCTTATGCGATTTAATGTCTAATGATCTATATAATTTTAATTAATTAGAAAATAGCCACAACATCTTTAATTGAATAAAATTATATATTATGAATGATTAGGATCACATAAAGAATATTAGACATTAATTGTAATTAATTATACTTAATATAATAAATTTTATCCCACAAGAATTTTTATTATATTTATATTATTAATTATGATAAAATATCAAGTTATTCATAACTTACCCACAAGAATTATAAATTAAGTAAATAACTTGATATTTTTATCATAAAAGTTTAATCTAAAATAAAATATATATCAAATTATAATCATAATATATCATTTAGAAGTATGAATTAAGTAAATAATTTGATCATAAATAATAATTGAATCCACTTGATTTAAGAATTTAGCCCACATGTATTTTTATGTCATTAGATTCGATATTTAAGCATGATTTACATTGGTAAATCATGAATATTTATTGCCTCAGTTTTAACTTAAGCATGTAATCTATAATTGTATGTAGTTTTACAACCTGCAAATATCTCTGATGTTCGTTATGATATCCCTGAACTTAAAGGAGATAACTAAAAGATCTGGAAGGAAAGAGTTCTTCTTTATTTAGAGCGGATGGACATAGACTATGCTATTAGGAAAGACGAACCACCAGAACTCACTGATACTGGCACTGCAGCGAACATCATGCTTTATGAGCGATGAGAGCGATCTAATTGCCTTAGCATGATGGTGATTAAGATAATAAGATTAGAATTTCTGTTAGTATTCGTGGTTCTGTCGATCAACATGAAAAGGTCTGAGACCTGCTAAAATCCATTTATGAATAATTTATCACTTTAGACCAGGCGCTAGCAAGCACCCTAATCATGAAGTTCTCATCCTTAAGGCTCACCAGTGTGAGAGGTGTGCACGAGCACATCATGCAAACGAGGGACCTTGTGGCTCAATTGAAGAAACTCAAGGTTGAAATGTCGGAGTCCTTCCTGGTGCATTGTATCTTGAACACCCTTCCGCATCAATATGGACCCTTCAAAATCTCATACAACACACATAAGGAATATTGGTCAATTAATGAACTCATGACCATGTGTGTTCAAGAATAAGGGAGACTAGTGATGAAACATGGTGAAAGTGCAATGTTGGCAACACGTAGGAAGGGAAAATCTCAAGCCAATCAAGAAGGGAAAGGTAAAATACCTCCTCAAGCTGGTATAAAGAAAGATTCAAGTGTTTCTTTTGTAAAAAAAAGGGACATATGAAGAAGGAATGCCTCAAATTTTAGAAATGGCTTAAGGACAAAGGTAATCCAAATTCATTTGTTTGTTATGAATCTAATATGGTTGATGTCAACGTTAACACATGGTGGATTGATTCTGGATCAACAATCCACATTTCAAATTCCATGCAGGGTTTGCAAAACCTAAGGAAGCTAGTTGGAAGTGAGCAAAGCATCTTATTAGGAAACAAGATGGGCTCACATGTGGAAGCTATAGGAACTTGCTATTTAATTTTAAGTAGTGGTTTTGTTTTAAAGTTAGAAAAGACCTTTTATGTTCCAAGTTTCTCTAAAAACTTGATTTCAGTTTCTAGACTTTTACCTTTTGAATATTCCTTTAATTTTTCAGAATAATCATTCAGTTTATTTTATAAATCTGATTGTGTCGGGAATGGTATTTTGTCTGATGGTCTTTTCTGCATTAATTTATAAAACAATATCACTTATGATACAATGCATGTTCACACTGGCATTAAAAGATGTGTTATTGATGAAAATTCCTCTAAATTATAGCACCAGAGATTAGGTCATATCTCCATAGATAGAATTAAAAGATTAGTGAATCAAGGGGTACTTAATACTCTAGATTTTACTGATTTTGAGACTTGTGTGGACTGTATAAAGGGAAACAGACCAACAAGTCAAAGAAAGGTGCCACTAGGAGTTCAGACATATTAGAGATCATATATAATATATGTAGTCCAGACTTGGACTGACTTAATCAGAAATACTTGATTTCTTTTATAAATGGTTACTCACGATATATGTATCTTTACATGCTTTATAATAAGAATGAAGCATTAAATACCTTCAAGATTTTTAAGGCTGAAGTAAAGAAATAATACGGTAAGCAAATTAAGATCATGAGATTGGATAGAGGTGGAGAATATTATGGTAGATACACAGAGAATGGACAAGCACCTAGGCCATTTGAAAAGTTTCTTCAAGAACATAGGATTGTTGCCCAATACACTATGCCTGGTTCACCAGATCAAAATGGTGTAGCAGAAAGAAGAAACCAAACATTATTGGAGATGGTGCGGAGTATGCTCAGCAGCTTCAAACTTCCTAAATCCTTATGGGCTGAAGCACTTAAGACGACAGTGTATATATTAAACCGAGTTCCAACCAAGTTTGTTCCCAAAACACCTTTTGAATTACTGAAAGGTTGGAAGTCGAGTTTACGATGTATACACGTTTGGGGATGTCTGTCTGAATTTATAATCCACAAGAAAAGAAACTGGACCCAAGGACCATTAGTGGACATTTCATTAGATATGTTGAAAGGTCTAAGGGTTACAGATTTTATTATCCATCTCACAGTACTAGGATTGTGGAATCAAAAATATGCAAAGTTTCTTAAAAATAACTTAATTAGTGAGAGCGATCAAACTAGAAATATTGTTTCTAAAAATAATCATTCAGAATCTCAACCTTCCACTTCAAGCGATAGATTGATTATTGTTTACAACACCCCTCAAGTATAAACTGGTGTTGAACAACCAATCATTGAAGTTCCACAAGTTGCTGACGATATTCTAATAGATCAAATAGTTCAAGAGTTGTCAAGAACTGTTGAACGATGAGTTGAACCACATACTTCTCAAGAATATAATGGTACAACATTAAGAAGATCTATTAGACCAAAGAGATCAGCAATTCCTAATGATTATGTTGTGTATCTGCAAGAATCTGACTATAACGTTAGAGCCGAAAATGATTCTGAATCTTTTTCACAAGCCATGAGTTGCAAAGAAACATAATTATGATACAATTTCATGAAGGAAGAGATGAATTCTATAAAGAGTAACCGAGTCTGGGATCTTGTTGAGTTGCCTAATGGTGTAAAAGCCATTGGATGTAAATGGGTTTTTAAAACAAAGAAAGACTCATTAAGTAACATTGAGAGATACAAGGCAAGATTCATTGCTAAAGGATTCACTCATAAAGAAGGAGTCGATTACACGGAGACTTTCTCTCATGTATCTAAGAAAGATTCTTTAAGTATTATTTTGGCATTAGTAGCCCATTTTGACTTAGAGTTGCAACAAATGGATGTGAAAATAACATTTTTCAATAGAGATCTAGAGGAGGAGGTTTACATGAAGCAACCTGAAACATTTCTCTCTAGTGATGGTGAGCAATTGGTTTGTAAGCTCAAGAAATCTATATATGGTTTAAAACAAACATCCCGTCAATGATATTTAAAATTCCATAATGTAATTTCTTCATTCGGTTTTGTAGAAAACATTATGGATAATGTATATAATAGAAGGTCAGTGGGAGTAAAATCTGTTTTCTTATTTTATATGTGGATGACATTTTGCTAGCAACCAATGATAAGGGTTTGTTGCATAAGGTGAAACAATTCCTCTCTAAAACTTTTGATATGAAGGATATGGGTGAGGTATTTTATGTTATTGGCATTAAAATCCATAGAGACAGATTTCAAGGTATCTGGGGTCTGTCTCAGGAAACCTATATTAATAAAGTTTTAAAGAGATTTCAGATGAAGGATTGTTCTCCAAGTGTAGCTCCTATTTTGAAGGGTAATGGATTTAATTTGAATCAATGTCCGAAGAACGATCTTGAAAGGGGAAAAATGAAGAACATTTCATATGCTTCTGCTGTCGGAAGCCTCATGTATGCTCAAGTTTGTACAAGACCTGGCATTGTATTTGTTTTGAGAATGTTAGGATGATATCAGAGTAATCTAGGTTTAGACCACTGGAGAGCTGCAAAGAAAGTGATGAGGTACCTTCAAGGAACCAAAGACTATATGCTTATGTATAGACCAATAGATAATATGGAAGTAATTGGCTACTCAGATTCTGACTTTGTTGGCTGTATTGATTCACGCAAATCAACATCAGGATACATATTTTTTATGGTTGATGGAGTTGTATCATGAAAGAGTGCTAAACAGACTTTGACTACCACTTCCACTATGAAAGCCGAGTTTGTCTTTTGTTTTGAGACTACTTCACATGGTGTATGGCTTAAGAGTTTTATTTCTGGGCTTAGAATTGTGGATTTTATCCATAAGCCATTGAGAATGTTTTGCGATAATTCAGCTATTGTTTTTATAGCTAAGAGCAACAAAAGTGGAAGTCGAAGTAAACACATCGACATTAAGTATTTAGCCATAAGAGAACGTATTAAAGAAAAGAAAGTGGTCATTGAACACATCAGCACTGAACTAATGATCGTTGATCCTTTGACTAAGGGCATGTCATTATGTAATTTTTCATTGTTTGAACAATGTTATTTTCCTAACTATTTTGATATTATTCTCATATTGATGTGCACCTTAATTTGATTTTGAGAAAAATTCGTTTGTGTTGGACCAAGAATAAACATAGGGTTTATTCATTAAGAACTTGTTGCCACATAAATTATAATGTTTAAAGAAATAAATACATAGTAATATATGAAAGATAATACTCATCAATTAGATGACCTATCACCATGATTCATGTATTTATTATTAAAACAGATTATCAATGGGTTTAAGATGAAATATTAAATTATAAATGTGGACCAAGTGAGAGAATGTTGACCATTTCTCATAGAGCCGTTATAAACGACTCTCCAACTCTCCTTAACACTTATAAACTATTAAAGTAGTTCATTCTAAAAGTTGTAACATTTATATTTATGAGCTCTTAAAGTGGTTCACTCTAAGATTGTAACCTTCATATATATATGAGCTTTTAAGAACTCATAAATATTTTGTATTAGCCTTCACGGTAAGGAAACTTGAAAGAAGTCTTTAAGAGCAAATTTATTAAACCCGATTTGATCCATTTCTCAATTTAAACTGTCCTCATGGATGAGTGGGCGGATCTAGAGCAATTTAAAATAATTTCATTTCATCATTATTTTTTTAAAAAAAAAAAGTTAAACAACCTTATTTAAAAAAAACTCAAATTAGATTTTAAAAGAATTGATTCAGCCACATGTTGATCTTTCAAATTAATTAAATTACTCAGTCAAATCCTATCCAATTTAATTTAAAACTTATTCTGAATCCAAGACGATATTAAGTCAACTCAACATTAGTGGCCTCTCCAAATTCTACTATGCTTTGGGAATATCACTTTGTTTTGCGTTTTGCTTTTCTGAATCAACTATAAAATATTTCGAAATGGATTTATAATTTTCAAGTAAATGTGACACTTTTCAAAACAATTTAATGGGATGCCAACGATTCTGGATCATTACTGCATTTCACAAACAATTAAATAATTCAAGATCTTATTATACAAAACAATATATATATATATATATATATATATATATATATATATATAATTGTGTATTGATTACATGTATCCATAAAAATATTTATTTAAATTTAAATTTTTAAAATAATATCTTATCCGCGGCTGTAATTTCTGGTGACCGGATTACTGTAATATTACAGCGCATTGTGAGAATAACCTTGCTGGCATCATTATTCTGGGACACATTCTTGTCAACAACCACCTAGCGTCATCAACAAGATTCCTAACATCAACCATTGATCAGTGTCCTGAGAAATGGCAGTGTAATGTCATTAAGCATTTTCGTCATAAATCTTGTGATAGTAATGGTTGTGGTGAGCTAGTGATGTCCGTAGGGTAATGGCGGCAATGATAGAATGGCTTTTATCAAAACAAAGACCAAAAACAAGAAGTCATGAAAAAAAAATATTAGCTTTTTAAAAGAAAAAAAAATGCACCTGCATCATGTTTTTTTTTTTACATTTCAACAGAGATAAAAGAACTCGTCATTACTCCTGAGAAATTTCTTGATCTGTATTTAGCATGCGGTTAGCGCCTAGCTGTACTAGAGACTCGAAAGGATAAACTGTACGGAGACGGTGAGGGGCCCTAACTGAAGTTAACATCTCAATCTATTCCCAGCCCATCAATACTTTTCTAACACCCTCCTCAATCTTGTTCCGGGACACAGGTAAACCATCCCCTTCATCGAGTAGTATTCTGTAGACTTCCCATTCCCGATCGTGAATCATGTGTCTCCCAATCTCTACCTGAGAAAATAAAAGATTGCATAAACTGTGAGATAATCTTGGATAGAATCATGTGTGCACTCAAAGAAAGGAAGAAGAATGGTACCGAGAAGATGCGGGTGTTTAGAGTCTTGAGAGCCAGAGTAATGTCGTGGAAGACAAGAGGCCGGCCTCTGCCAGACAGCTCAACAGGGTTTGCAACAAGCAGCTCAGTATCAGGACCTCGACTAACCACAGCAAGTCTTACAGGACGCAGAAGCTCCATTCTCA
>Ga0307509_10007820_pt1 | contig 13833 bp, 20 predicted proteins | sample 10_EM_MG_FD_202245 | JGI IMG/M metagenome (GOLD analysis project Ga0307509, IMG submission 202245) | Populus trichocarpa ectomycorrhiza microbial communities from riparian zone in the Pacific Northwest, United States - 10_EM | ecosystem: Host-associated > Plants > Roots > Unclassified | place...
ATTAGTTGCTGTTTAACGCTCATCTAATGGTTGTTGCTCTCTATCTCCAGGCTATTTTTAGCTCTTGTTGCGTTCTTTTGCCTGCTTTAGCTCAGTCTGCTGTCCTTACCAACGGTGCTGGACTTTTCAGTGTCCTCCAAGTTGCCTCTTTGAGTTCTGTTCAGCCTGAAATATTTGCACTGCACAGTAATTTCTTCAGAGATCTTGATGTTTGTTAGTAATGTAAAGATGTTCCATGAGAGACCGAATTCAGGGGCAACATGGCTGGGTTGAACACTGGAACCGGAAGCATAACAAAGAATTGTTATCCAACTGTAAGTATCCATCTATTTCCACACTGTTCTTCCAGTTCACATCCAAATGTTGCAGGGATTTCCTTTTTTACTGCCGTTCGCCTTGCAGAAAACTCAGTGAAATGCTAAGAGCTATATCCTTGTTTCTAGCGACGCATGCCTAGTAGAGATGTCTCTCAAGACTGTTCATAGTTTGTACATAGCTGCCTAGCACAGAGGAGACATCATTTTCTTTCCCTCGTTATTATATTCTTCCTTGATTCTTTGACCCCATCCCTGAATGCGGGGTATATTTGATATCATAACAAATAGTGTAAATAATACATGCTTGGATTCAGTACCTAGATAACATTTTTTGTTTCTAAAATCAGGTAACTGAAGTGATATTTGTTCCATTGCAAGTAGGCTACGGATACAGGCACCAATGACTTGGTTATAGGCAGTGCCTGGTTTAGTGATTAGTGATGACACCGTGTTTTTTTTTTAAAAAATATTTTTTTTCTTTAATATTTTTTTAATTTTTTCAAATGTTTTAATCTTAAAAATATTTTTTTAAATAAAAAACATTTTAAAAAATAAGTACTATTATAATCTCAAACAATACCCAAAACAAACAAATGCCTGTGTAAAGAACATCAGTCCTTTTGACAAGTTCTTACCATCCGTCAAAAAAATTAAGCCCAATTCTGACATCAACTCTCTTCATTGTTGCAATGGTTCAAAAAGTAGGGGATGGGAAGAAGCATTTAAGAAAAATCGAGCACTTCAATCCTCTTTTTGGGAGCAGACAGTTCTTCTGAAAGGATGTGTACTATCACCATGCAAAACCATTGAACATGAAAAATATCAGCCAAGTATCAAAAACCAAGATGAAGAATTTAAATGCTATTTCTTTGTTTTTTTTTAATGAATTAAGAAAGATAAGTAATTGGAAAGAGATGAAGGCTATATAAAAAACCATGCTCTACAGAAAGAAATCAGCTAGGAGCCAAAGGAGCAGAAGGCTATATCAAGTTAATCCACTCGAATTTTTTTAGTTAATATTATTCAAAAAATCAGTGAAATTCCGCCTCTTTGTTTGCAATTACAACAAAAAATTACATCAAATAGCTAACATCTACAAACACTTTAATCTGTTTGTCAGATGAGATCAAAGCAAGGATTAAAAAAGAGCTGCGCTCATTCACATCTCAGTCCATGCCAGGTATTAGTGCGTGCTTAAATGATTGTGCTATTTTTCTCAAATTCAACAGGACTGCCAGGACAGGCTTACCTTGACAACTTCTGGTGATTGGTTGCTCGCAATTACCCGGCCATTCCTGGCTCTATCATCTTCCACATGACATAACATCTTGTATCTTCCATACACAACTATTCTCTTCCCATGCTTCCCTTGAGATTTATTTTGGTTGGTTACAAGCAGAATGGCTCCTACTCATCTCCTACCAACTACCAACCTTGATTCTTCCAAGAAACATGTAATGTCAGGAACGATCCCTCCATCACAATGCTTTAAAATCCCTTCCCCTACCAGATCGTTTAATAATTCAGCTGGTTCTTTGGATCCACCATGCTGCAACACTTTTGTTCGAAGAGCAGTTCCTGCAGTTAATGAAAGTGGATCCTCTTGGCATAACTTTTTCCATATGGTTGCAGCAAAACATTTTGCATACAAGTAGCTATAATAACCTGCACAGATCAAACAAAAATCATCTCAGAACTGCATCAACTGATATTAAACTTTGCTCGAGAAGCATCTTTGAAGTATTATATTGTTTACAACTTATCATGTGTTTTGGGTTGGGGGATGGCGCTTGAGCCAAGCCTAATGGCTTGTTATTCTCAAGTAATTTATGACTTCGGATCACATTGATGCACAAAAACTTTTCGCACACAGTGTATGTCCATGCACATGGAAGCAAACAAATTCAAACACATAGTTATCAACACAGAAAATTCATGTGCTCAAAGATCACACCTGCACCATAATTTACAAGATGGCTGAATCTGATCTGCCAATTTGTACCCTCCACATGTTTCCAGCTGGTGTGCTGCATTTTGAATTCAGCAAGAATAGAGCTCATATCATTGGGTGAAGCTGGTTGTTCTCCAAAGAGTGTTTGGTCAGCCAATGCGTAAAAAACCTATTTAACACCATGAGCAAACAAAATTTGGTAAAACTTTTTTCTTTGCTTGTATATAAAATGTGCTAACAGGAACCATTCTTAGGAAAATAAACCTGGCGTTGCAGTTCAGTTGCAGCAAACATATCTCTGGCACCTTGCATGGACTTCACCAACTTCTCAGGTATTATTTCACCAGTTGAGTAGTGCTTTGCAAATGTCCTTAATACTCTGTAGTCCCAGGCATAGTACCTAGGAATGACACCAAGAGAAATTTCAGGTTGATTACCACAAACACAATAAACTCACTCTCAGTGCTCACACACATAAATATAAGCATGGGACAGGTTATTTCCAGCCATGTTAGAACTTTGAATGGGATAGAGGCGGCGGTGAGTATGAGGTACACCAACTTAGGAAGTTAAGAGTTATATAAGTGAGATATTCTCCAATATATTGGAGTTCAAATGGATTACTTCAAGAAGGAAGTTAGAAGAGATTCATTAAAAATCTTGGAATATTTATTATGATGCATATGAAATGACACAATCACGAAATTCTAAGATATCTGAAAGCAATTATAACTGCGAGAAAGAGGGGGAAGGGTGGATGCAAATGATGACGGGAAACATAATTATTCTTATTGTATTTTCATGTCACACGCTGCTGAGCCAAATTGAGACATCAGACAGTTTCTTTTGGGACCAACTCTTGATAGAGCATTCTTATTGGCTAAAAATGATTTCAGGACACCCATATATGATCAAATCACCTAAAAACATGAACTATCTAACCAATTTTTATTTAATGTATCAACAGTATTATAATCTCCGAAAGCAATGGAGATACTCCAAACAACAAAAACAAGAAGAAAAGGTGGATGGCAATTAAGAAATTGCAATATTCTACTCACTCAAAGAGGTTTGAAGGCATTTCAGCAAAGTCAAGAGCCACCCTGGTGCCTGAGAAATGTTGGTAATCCTACAACAATAATCAAGAGATGATTGTAATTGAGCATAAATCGATGGCCATATTACTTCACTTTGCAGTAAGCTACAACAATATACCGTTCTCGAGAACAATGAATGGAGAGCATGTCCAAACTCATGGAATAGAGTTTCTACATCACCATGATTAAGTCTCACGGTTGATGAGCCAGGTGAACCAGAAAAATTGCAAAGAAGGGCCACAACCTGCAGTATAACCAATACTAAGCTAAATGAGAAGGGGAAAAAAAACTGAATCAATCTTCAGTGAATCTATGGAAAAATTCTCTCTAAAATTTACAGTTTAGGTGTAAAACATAATTTCATGCTTAAATCTTTTAGCAAATGAACAAAACCACAGCTCTACATAATTAACCACCCACTTTTAGTTACAAAAATTCACCCAAGAGTTTATACTTTCTAAAAGTTTACATAATTATCATAAACCACCAACCTACGTGCTCCAGGTAAAAAAGTGAATATTGAAGAATGATACCTATTAACTGAACATTCAACAGCCCTAGCATGATGGACCAGATACTAAAAAAAAAGCTTCATCAAGGGAATATTTAGGGAAAGCCAGGGTTAGTTATAAGTTCATCTTTCTCTGGTCTTAATAAAATTCCAACACGAGAACATTCTTATTTATGTACTCAGGTAGAACTTTCCAATTGCAAAAGTCGGAATTCCAAATTAAAATTAATTGCCAAACTATGAAAGTACTACATTCTATGATATTTGGAAAAACAAAAGAATGCTTTGACCAAGAATGACAAAATCTATTAGCATACAGGAAGTTGGTATTCTGTCTCAGAAATGCGGCAGCCTCCTTTAACTGCAAAGTTAGCACAACCTGGATATTTTCCTTTCCTGGAGTACAAATCAAGGTATAGATATCCCAAGTCACCCTGAAACAATAATATAATGCCTCAGCTATATTCAACAACGTCAAATCACATGAGCATAAATAAAAACTGTATTTTATGCCTACAGAAATGGTAAAAAAAAGCTGCCTGTGGGTGTTGCCAGAAAGTAAGGATTTATTAAGAAGTTCATGAAATTTGGCAGTAAAAAGTAACTGATCAACTTTTTAATCATTTTACTGAAATGGCAGATCAATGGCAGCATCTAAAATAAAATGAAATGATCTGAACGATTGTATGAACATCAGACAGAGTCAAGGCAGCAAGAGTTCAAACTTCAAGACATTTAGCCACGTGAAGAGAGTACAGAAACTGGCCTGGCTGGATAAATGTCTCCGAGTGAGAAGTAGCATTTTATTTACTGATACTAAAGAATGTGTTTGTTTCAACTCCACTGTACTGAAGTAAGATCTCAATACCCTTTGACTCAAACAAGTCCAACATGGGTTAACCATAAAACTGAATGGTTTTTGTATCCCTTTGGGTGCTGTTACCAAAGATTCGAAATGGAGCTTAATTTAAAGAAGGTTTAGTAATCCAATTATGATGGGTTATGCATGAATTTTCTTAATTCTGGAGAGGGGGAACTGATGTTTTGACAATAGTAGGATATATTGTCATCATGGACTCACCAGGAATAAACGTGGAAACATGTTAACCGGTCGAACTCATGTATAATTCAATGTACTAGACACACACACACACACATGAGAACAGGGCAAGAGAAAATATGAATTATATATACACCTACAGAATTATCATTACTTTTGTTAGAATGGTTTACAATATTCATAAATATGGACTTAAAATCTTCCATGTGGAAACATGTTAACCGGTCGAACTCATGTATAATTCGATGTACTAGACACACACACACACACACACATGAGAACAGGGCAAGAGAAAATATGAATTATATATACACCTACAGAATTATCATTACTTTTGTTAGAATGGTTTACAATATTCATAAATCTGGACTTAAAATCTTCCATGTATATACCTCTTCAGGATGATGAAGAGACATTTTAAGCACATCAGGGTGCCACGATTCACCTGGTGCCATGGGGACGTTGTGAAGCATTGCACCAAATAATGAGTTGACCAGCACTTTCAAACCTTCAATACATTGTGGCAGAGGAAAATATGAGGCTACAATCTGCATCAAATAGGAAAAAAATATCAAGATACAAAACCTGTCATTTGAAAGAGTGACGGAGAAGGATATCAGAAAACAGGCTCTATACTGAAAATATAAAGGTCAAATACTTCAACTTTGGAAAGTTACCACTCTGCATTCACAATGGCAACCATGAGGATATCTATTCATGAAAAAGAATAACATAAATAAAAATCAGATGGGTATGACTTACAGAAGAATCCAAATTATGAGCAGAGGATTTCATCATTGCTGTATAGTACGTCTCATCCCAGGGCTCCAAATCATTACATCTTTGACCACATTTCTCTCTCTTAAAATTCCTAATTGCCTCAAACTCCTACAGGGAGATCGACTATTCATTTGAGTTCAAAAAATGTGACTCCAACCACAATGACAAAGTATTCTAATCCACTCTTCAACATTATAACTATAGAGAACAGAATACCTCATCAGCCCTTGGCCTAACCATCTTGCTCATTTCATGCAGAAATGAAATCACAACCTCAGGTGATGAAGCCAAGTTTGGTTTCACAACAAATTCAGCATAAGATCTGTATCCCATCATCTGCATTGACCAAGTAAAAATTTAACTAGTTTTGAACTGCAGGATTAACGTCAAAATTCAAAACAATAACATAGATTTCTAAAGTTTTAATTGCTAAAGCATCACCATTTCTGTTTGGTAAAACAAAATGCATGCTGATTAGAGACACAAAATTCTGAACTGAGTATATATCCTCAAGAAGCCTTTATGCCATGCCCTATTTGGGGTTCACACTGAACATAAAAAGACTGAAGAAACAACCCAATCTTGGAGGGATGACTTCTCCAAGACAGTAAATCCAAGGTCTTCACATAGATGCCAGAATAAGAAAATCAAATGCTTAAAATTACTTTTCAAATGCAACCACTTGTGTAGATGATCAGTGCCTGATTACATCATACATGATTTTCAAACACTTCAGATACTGATAACAACCTGGGCCAGTTCATGACGAGCTGCAGCAAGCTTATCAAGTACTTCAAGGTTTGCATGTGGTACAGAGTTTCCTTGGATATATGCCATCTTCCTAACCTGAAAATAAAATTAAAAAAAATAAGGAAAAGAACTATGAAATTTAGCAATAGCAATGGAGAAGCATGTACATCACACACTTATATAGATATGTTAACAAGTCAAGATATGTCAATTTTCTTCTATTTTGTAACCTAACCGGTCTGAGTAATTTCATTTGTACAATAATGACTAGAATATCAAAGCAACAAATAGTAAAATCCAGGAGCAAGAAGACACATCACACAAACTCAACTTTCCAAACAGGAAGAAAACAAGACTGCCAAGTATTTGTAACCAACAAGATGAAAGTACCTCTTCATCTGAGACCCAATGCATCACAGAAACTAGCGTACGATGATCTGTTGTTATTCGCAGTCCTTTTTCTTTCATGTTATTCCATGACCCTAATGATCCCGAGGAACTTCCAGAAGTAAAACGGTGAACGGGTTTTAGGAGATGGTGTATGTGTTTTGGGATGCGAGATGCTGGAAATATATCCACATAACCTGGATCAATAGTAATATTTTCACCAAACCTGACAGAATATGCACAAAAGGTATAAAACAGGATAAATAACCAAAGTAAATAGATGTAACAAATCAATGAGCTGATTGAGTTATAGAAGAGCCAATTGAGCAAAAGTGATGCTATACTTACTCTCTACTTAGCTGAAGGATGCTTAAATGGAGCTGATTCACTCTAGCTAACTTCTCTGCAAAGCAAAATTAATATGTTCATGATCTGTGGAAGTAAAATTTTATAAGTGGAAAATTTGACCACAACATAACTTAAAGTCAACAGCTAATAACTCTATCTAACTTAAATTTATATGTTTATCTTCTATAGAAGAAAATGTTTTACAGGCAGTGGTACAGAAAGTCAACAAAAAAAGGGTATATACCAGGAGGGAGATGAATCCCGCCCTTTTCAAAATCAATACGTAATTGATTGGCAGCCCTATGAGCCTCTTTTGTGAGCAAATGTCCATCTTTCTCTGCTCTTTTCACCGCAGCATATAAAGTATGATTCGTATTGAGGTACTGTCAGAGGAGTGCATGCCAAAGTCAAGAAATAGCTAATTGACTTACTAGACAAGAATAGAACCAAATTACAAGGCAAGCTGTTAAAGCAATTCAAATACCAAATACATAATTGGTCACCTCACATGTAGATATTCATTAATCCTCATCGATGCCTTACCAGCTGCCTCAACAAATTCCCTGACACATATCAGTGAATAACAAATATTAAGCACATCTACTACATGAGACACATGTTCTGATAAAAGTTAATACTCAAGTCACAGAAAAAAAAACCTGTCTGGATGAGTATTTCTACAAAGTTCCGCAGAATCCACAACACAACATACCTTTCAAATAAAAACACCACAATCATTCCAATAACTAATAACACGAACAACATAACAAGGATGCAATAATGCACTGAGCGACGAGATTACCGTGTTAGAAATCTCATCCATAGCTCGTAAAACTTCAGCCGAGGAAGGCATACTGGAAATATAATTAACCAGCTCCCCTGACCTAACAAACATGAAATTCAACTTAAAACATTCTCCAAAACTCAATTTAAATTCGAGGTCAAAACTTCAAAATAAAATAAAATTGTATGATATAAAACTAAATGATATCTCAAACCCTTCTTCTCAATTGCCAAGAAATAAAAAAACTTGAAAATTTCATGCTTTACAACCTCATCATTGTATAATATACGTATTAAACCCCCATTATACACAACCAGAATTCAGACTAAAAAAATGTCTTAAAGTTCAATAAAGAAACCAAAAGAAAGCAACTTTACATACAATACCCAATTTCACTACCATTTAAACTTTCACCTAACCCATTTCAGCTTTAGCATCAAATTACACTAATCACATAACAAAAGCTTTCAAATCCCTTCAATTTCTCACATTTTCTCAGTAACCAAACACATGCAAGAAAATATAAAGTTCAAAACTTGTCTTATAATTTTGAACTTTCTAATGTTTTTGGTTACCTTTCAATGGCATCATCAACAAAACGTTGAAACCCTTTAGGGGTTTTTAAATGATCAAAACCGTAGAGTCCCGTGGTGGCGGCAGCTCCGTTTAGTTGAGGGGCGACCCAGGTGCTGACGTGGCAGGTCAAGACAAGAGTCGGATAGTTTGGTTTGAGCATGCGTTTGTGACAGAGCACCGCCGCATACCGGCGGATTAGGGCGGACATTGCTTGGTCGTGGTGGTGGTGGTGGTGGTGGTGGTGGTGAGGAGAGGCTTTCAAGAGTGTGGTTGTTGAGGTCTCGAGTTTTTGAATTGTGAAATTTAGAAGTTACGCCGTCGTGTCAGGAAGGTGCAGGAATTCATTTTTCGGATAACCTCAAATGAATCCCTGTTCTATAACACATTTTCCAATTAGGTCCCCAATCTATATTATTTTCTAATTTTGTCTCAAGATAACCAGGAATTCTCATTTTGATCCTCTCATCAACACACGTGCCTAGGGTTGTCTATATAAAGCCAATTGAGAAACTGCTGTGTCTAACTGCCGACAAAAGAATCCACTTAAGATTCTTCGAGGTACATTAAGGACCTAATTAGTTTAGTTCTAATTTTACGAGATGTATCTGAACAGACCGACATAGATACGAATGGGCAGTGCTTTTTTTTTTTTTTTAATCCAACCTGTTTTTCAAGTTATTTTTCATATGAAAAAACACCAAATTGTTTGAAAAGTGTTTGTTGATAGATTAAGTATGCTAATATTAAAATTAAAAAAATATTATTTTATAATTTTAAATAAAAAAAAACACTTTTAAAAAATATTGAGGATACATTTCCAGACAAACACTTGGTTAGTTAAAAGTATAAATTAGGAGAATTCTACAGCACATATGCCAGGAGACTCGGCAAAGAGCATGGCCATCTGATCCTACAGACAGCTCCTACAAAGGGCAGAGGTGATGACTTGGAGAGAGAACTGAGAGCATTCTTTCTGTTACCTGATCATAGCTTGGAAGAAAATGCATTTAAGAGGGAATAGCAAATCCTAGATCTCTGTAGCCACAGTCAACAGAAGGAAACAATCTTGCAGCCATAAACGAGAAGTGAATGCAACTTGAGATTTATTTTGGTTTCTATAACTCATGAATCGATAAAAATATTCAACCTCCTTGTTTGAATTTACAACTGTAGGATCAACTAGAATAATGTGACCTGGTTTTCTACTTTCTCAACCTTTTCCTTCCTAGGGCTTCCCACTTTTCCCACAGATTTCTTCGATCTTTTTGCTTCTTTTGGTCATAAGAAGCAGCAGAACTTTTCTTGCTTACAGATGTTGATGTTTTTCTTACTTTTGGATCAGTACGATGTGCAGTATATCTCCACTCATTTTCCACTTTGAATCCTCAAAAAGACGTCACGTCAGGAACTATTCCTCCATTGCATATTCCCTCACAATCCCTTCCCCTGCTAGATCCTTCAACAATTCAGCTGCGTTTTTGGCTCCACCAGGCTGCAACAGTTTAGAGTTCCAAGAGCAGTTCCCGTGGCCAGTACTGAAAGTGGACCCTCCTTGCATATCTTTTCCCATATCGCTGCAGCAAAACATGCACCATACAAGTATATCCACACGACCCAGATCATTCCTAATATTTTCGTCGAACCTGAGAGAGTGCTTACAAAAGTTATATAATAGGACCACACAATCACATTGATGTGATAAGATGAAAATCCCATGAAGATAATAAAAAAGCTGATTGAGGATCGAAAAAACTTTTGCTATACTTAAATCCCAACACAGTCGATCACATTCTGATTCTAGTTGTTGCAGCTTCTCTAAAAAAAAAAAGGAAGAAGAAGAAGCAAAATGGCTTGTTTGTTTTTCATCAGAAAGCCAACTATGACAAGGAATATACCAGGATGGAGATCAGGTCCGTCAAGAAAGTCAAGAATATACCAGGATGGAGATCAGGTCCATCAAGAAAGTCATTTCAGAAGCGTTTGCAGCCCCGAGAGCCTCCCTTGGGAGTAAATGTCCCTCTTGTTCTACCTTTTTAACCGCAGCATATATAGCACGACTGCCATCAAGATGCTGTATGCCGACGAGTGAGCATGCACAGCAAAAGTGGTGACAGGAAATAGCTGATGAAACTGATATATGTTTTAATTAAAATAATTGCTTCAACTAATCATGTGGAGTAAGCTAGTGTTAAAATGCAACTTCATACAACTAAATAGATCACTCACATCTGCATATTCCTCAACCCTTGCGAATGCCTTGTGAGCTTCCTCAACAAATTTCCGGGCACACATTACAGTATAACAAAAACAGATATTACTACAGAATCACACACATATACAGGAGGAAAAAAGCAAATTCATGGGTTATAAGAAAATGGAAAACTTGGGTGGATGAGTTTCTACACAGAGTGGAGTAGAACGGCGAACAGAAGAAACCTATCAAATCAAACACCATAATTGCTCCAAGAATTAATGAGGTTGAAATTAACTGATAAAGTAGTGCAGAACAATAGAACAAACATGAAAAATTACAATATGATCAAGAACCTACCGTGCCTAAAATCTCTTCTACGGCTCGTATAATTTCAACCGATGAAGGCATTGTGGAGATATAATTAATCAATTCCCCGCACCTAACACACAACATAAATTTGAAAAATTAACCTAAACCTTTCATAAATCAAACCTAAACTTAAGCTTTGACATAAGATATAGATGACTTGAACTAAAACCATGTCAATACAAAAGAACCATAAGAACATCACATCACACGTAAAAAATCTTCAAATCCCCTGGTTCTGTCACAGTTTCTCAGCACCCAAACATATGATATAAAATATACAACAATCAAGGTGAAAATGAGTTGGAAAATGAATTCCCAACCCCAAAACCCCTGCTCCTATTTTCCTGGGCATCGCATGCAGTGGTGGCCGGATCTGGATTCTTAGAACCAGATGAAATGTCATGCACTTTCGTTACGTCAAGAATTTTTTCTCCAGCATAGAATGAGAAGTAAAGCTAGTCTCCTACAAAGAATTCTCATATACGTTATAACATTTCATAAAAAAACTTAAAAGCCTAAAAAAGAAAAAAGAAAATAAAAGGTAGTACCGTTGAAGTTTTTTTTAAGAAACTAGAAGGGCAATATTGAAAATTCCAAACTATAGGGGTAAAACAGAAGTGTAGCCTATTAAAAGAAAAATTCTCTTCGCGGCAAGTACGTACAAAATTAACAGAAAACCTCCCAGCATCGTGTCACCCTCTGTAGCTCCATTTCCCGCAAAAATCTCCTCTCTTTCTCTATCTTTCAAATCCTCTCGCTTTCTCTTTCTACGTTTTCTCTCTCTGTCAAATCCTCTCGCTTTATCTCCTTAACATTCTCACTCTACACTCACAATGCAATGAAGAACCTGATCGATTCAATCAGTACCGATTTACATCCATGTCGACAACCAATCACCATCATGAAGCTCCTTCATCGTCGTCGTCGTTAAAAACGATGCCGTTTCCTTCACCATCGACTCTCAATTCCTCCTCCTCCTCATCTCCTTCCTCTTTCAAACTCCGAAAAATCCCTCCCATTCCAATCCGCCGAATCCAGAAACCCGAGGCTCCACTGAACGACACCGAATCAATCAACAATGACGACGGCAACGACACAGATTGCGGTGATAAAAATGACGACAAGGAGAAATTGGAGAAGAGAAATTATAAAGCGGACGAGAATTCGCCAATAATTATGGCGTCGGCGCTCGGGTTGAATCATATAAGGACACGTTCCCTTCCGATTCCTTCTCCGCTTAGGTTTTCGTCGTCAGCTGCTACGCCGTCGTATTTAGGGAATGCTCAGGTTAATAATAATAATGATGATGAGGTTAAAACTGGAGTCGACACGAGGCTTAATGGATCGTCCTTTGAACAAGGTAACTAACTAACTAATTATGTGATTTTGAATTTTTTTTACATGATTAATTCAGATTTCAATTATTGTTTGCTAATTTTTGCATGGTACCCATCCCATGTATTCATGTGTAGTTGCATCCATCACGACTTTTATATACCTTCATGTGGGACCCACGTACCATGAGTTCAGGAGTTAGGCTCGTGTGGGATTCACGAAAAATTATTAGATATATCAGAAATTGTAATTTGTTTTTTACAAAATTCACTATGAAATTTATTTATGAGTGTTAATTTTATGCAAGAACTAAATGCTATATTTAATAATTCTTTTTTTAATAACTGTAGATTAGTAAAGGGAATAAATTGTAATGTGTTTGTTAGTGGAGGATTTATGGTAGTTTAATTAAGTTCTTTTTTGGTTTAAATACAGGGAAAAAGATTTCGTGGGGTGAAGCGAAACCATTTAGAGCTCACTCGCAACTCAATCCAGCAATGGAGGTAATGAATTTGGTCATGTTAGTTGTAGTTTGATATGTGTGATAAGAGTGTGTATATGTTCATGTTAAGTGGCTAAGCTAAATTAAATTTGTGTTTTCTTTTTGGGCAGAGTAATCATGCAGCATTTTTTGCAAAGGAAATCCAGTCTCCGCGTTTTCAAGCTATATTGCGTGTTACAAGCGGTAGGATGAAGAAGAGTCCGGATATTAAGAGCTTCTCTCATGAGCTTAATTCCAAAGGGGTTAGGGCTTTTCCAGTTTGGAAGTCCCGCGCATTTGGTCATATGGAGGTGCATTGGCTTTGTGCTTTCTGTTCCTTTTTTTTTGTGTTTGTATTTGCTGTCCATTTGCCTTCCTTTGAAAATTTGATTGTTTGGTAGAAATAACTTGATTTGTGACAATACTAGGAAGTTATGGTGGCAATCAGGATGAAATTCATCAGGTTAAAAGAGGAAGTTGATTCTGATTTAGGTATATTTGCTGGGGATTTGGTGGGTATACTTGAAAAGACCTCAGACACTCACCCCAAATGGAGAGAGAGTTTGGAGGACTTGTTGGTTGTAGCTCGACAATGTGCAAAGATGTCTTCTAACGAATTCTGGGTGAAAGGTGAGGGTATCGTCCAGAACCTAGACGATAAGCGTCAAGAGCTTCCAATGGGGATTGTCAAACAAGCACACACCCGGCTTTTATTTATCCTCACTCGATGCACTAGGCTTGTGCAGTTCCAAAAAGAGAGTGGTTGTGATGAAGACAAAATTCTGGGCATTCATCAATGTAGTGATCTTGGAGTTTATCGTGAACAGATTATTGAAATTGCACAACAGGACTTTAGCGGTCCATTGGTGGGTTGGAAGACAGCGGGTGAGAAG
>Ga0307509_10007821_pt1 | contig 13826 bp, 15 predicted proteins | sample 10_EM_MG_FD_202245 | JGI IMG/M metagenome (GOLD analysis project Ga0307509, IMG submission 202245) | Populus trichocarpa ectomycorrhiza microbial communities from riparian zone in the Pacific Northwest, United States - 10_EM | ecosystem: Host-associated > Plants > Roots > Unclassified | place...
TGTCACCACCCAATCTGCCGGTCAACCCGGCAGTCACCGGTCACCAGGGAGGCTGCCGGGCGCTTGTCACCGCCCTCGGCAATTGCCGTTGCCGGGTTGGTCGTGGCCATACAGTATTACGAGGGATATCCCTGGCTTTCGACAACCTTCGCGCTGCCTGGGCGTGTCCACCCACAATGTCCACCTGCCAAGTCTTGCAATACCTCTACTCACTCGGTACCGCTTCCCCAAATCTCCCATCCTACCTCTATCGCTTGATCCAGTGTGACGAAGAAGATCAGTATTTGTCTGGCCTTCAAGGGTCGGAGCTGACTCGGCTGGTGGATTTCCTCGACGAAGTGCGTACTAGCTCCCTTCCGCCTTTCATCTAGTTACGGAGCGAATCCTGTAGGTTCTCGGCGTCATCCCCACTACCGACGATGTTTTCCGAAAATGTCTACACAAACTATATACCATCTGTGGCCGCCACATGACCTTGCCATCCTCGCACAATATATCCGGTAACCTCGCCAAAGTTGGCAACTACCCAATTTCCCTCGATGGTGGCACTGCCGACGTGTGGGAAGGCACTCACGGTGGCAGGAGAGTCTGTATTAAAAGCCCAAGGGTTTGTGTGGAAGATCTCCAGACAATTACGCGGGTTCGTATTCAGTTTCAGTAGATCCTCTTCATATCCACTAAGGTCTGGGTGCTGTAGTCGTTCCTCAAAGAAGCCGTCATATGGAAAAGGCTGAAACACCCAAATGTCGTTCCTTTCATTGGCGTTACAACAGAGCCCTTGCAATTTGTGTCGGAGTATATGCCAAACGGAACTCTGACAAAGTACGTCGAGAAAAATCCAAGCATGGACCGGATCGGTTTGGTGAGCCTTTCCTCTGTAACAACCGCATGGCTGGTGACGCTATCTTCTCAAGCTCTTGGATGTGGCAGAAGGTCTCAACTACCTTCACACGAACTATACAATACACGGAGACTTGAAGGGGGCAGGTTGTTTCTCTACGTCGTCTTAAGCTGTTCTAACGACCTTCGGCCAGCCTAACATTCTCATTGACCACAACGGCAGTGCCCGTTTGACGGATTTCGGGCTTACCTCGGTTGTTCGCGGGCTGAACTCCGTTATTGTAACGAAGGTAAAGGGATACACTACCGCATGGGCTGCTCCAGAGGTTCTGCTCGAGGAATGCAACAAAACCACACCAGAAGCAGACATTTTCTCTTTTGGTATGGTCGCGATTGAGGTCGGTCCTCGTGCCTCCCCACCCCTAGTACTCGAGTTCGCCTGACATTTGGATCCCGGTCAAGGTTTTTACAGGGAGGTACCCGTTCAGTGGCTTCACAGAGGTGGCCATCAGCCTGAAGATTATAGGCGGTGAACGGCCCGCTCGTCCGCAGGGAGCACGAGCGTTAGGTCTGGTGGACTCCGTATGGGACATGACCCTCAGCTGTTGGCAACAAGACCCTTCTCGCCGGCCAACGGTGGCGGGGGTGGTTGGGTTTCTGCGTGAATGGTCAGCGGTTTCTATCCCATAGGACCAGCATCCTCACACGATTCCTCCAGCTATACGCTACGTGCTGTAGGTCTACCTTCGCCTAATCCCGAGTAGGTGATCGTCAGAGCTAAACGTGGTCTGCTTGAGAAGACTAGTGTAGACTATGGAACCAGTCATGCACCTATCTTCGTAATCCCCTCAAAGGGAAATCCGACTCCAACCCGATTACCGGAGATCCCGTATCATTCTGACCGATCAAGCTTTCAAGAGATCATGCCGGACCCTTACCCACCCGACGGGCTATCACCTAGCGGACCCCATGTCCACTCTGGCTCAGGTACTGCTAATGTTGATTACCCGCTTTCTATCGTTCACGGTATACACACAGTTCACGCCGAGAACCACGGTACTATCAGGAAACGTATAGGTCGCCTATTTGTCGGTTATTCAACGCTTATGACTACTTATGGCTTATTATCATTATATAATCCAGGTCCAGGCTTTGACGTTTCGGAGGGGCCCAAATGGCAGGGACCCCGTAAAAATGAGATCAAATAAGCAGGATAAGCAAAACAAGACGACATTTCGCTCGGTCTATGAGCCCTATGTCCCCGATACCATCCACTACGTGAGTTTTTCGTACGGCACGGATCCCAGGGACTCCTTCATCTTAACATGTATTCTTCCTTCCAGGATCCCGACGATCCATCGACGTGGCCTCCTTCTCTGGAATCGCGAAGCGCAGCGGCAAACGCCCTGTACGTTCGTCCAGAGGTCCCGAGTCCCGAGGTGGGCCCATACACGCTACGACGGCCCTCGATCTATGGGCCCCTCGTCCCCCACGTGAGTTTTTCGTATGGCACGGAGCCCAGAGACTCCTTCATCTTAACATGAATTTTTTCTTCCAGAATCCCGACGATCCGTCGATGTTCCTTCAGAATTCACAAATCTCAGTGGTACTATACACCCCTCCGTCCAACCGTGATCGCGGGCTCTATTCTGGCATTCCAGAGGTGTGATCTCTATACGGTCCCCTTAATTTCGCTCCTTTATATGCCCTTCTCTACTTGTTTGCTGAGTTTGGATGGACAACTGACGTGTACTTCCGCTTATTACCCCCGGTCTATGAAGGAATTTGTTTATACATTCCACCAATTGGTGAGGGATTTTATGCATCATACAGCGTTTTTCCTTGGCTCGTACGAAAAATCTTGCCGACTAAGCGACGTTAGCCGGAGGTATAGTGGTCTAGCCGGGCTATCCAACTATTCATCAACGATTTCGCCCGAGGCCCGTGGCGATGCGCGATATGCCTCTGTGCCTGATTGCAAAGCCAAAATTGGCGGCCGCAAGGAGGAGTGAGGCCATGACGACATCGTCTGCGGCTTCCGAGATTGATTCCGCTCAGTCGAACTTTGGTTGAGGTCCTCTAACGCCAATCTGGCGCTCGACACAATGGAATGGATAGTCTTTGTGTCATTGTTCAGTTCCACGCGCTAAGAATGCAATCCACAAAGCGTCAGACCTGGTCTCCTCGAACCTGTATTCTTGATACCAAATCCGAGCCTCCAGGGCCGGTGAGCGGCCATCCAGCCTTGACGTGCATCGTGCAAACAGTTTGGTGAAGTGATCGTCAGTGGTAAACCCCCTCGTCCTCCCATCAGCGATCTCTGGGCCTCACCCTGCCTCTGGTTAAGTACGACCAAGAGGGACGTCCAACCTTTTTACCGCTGGCTTCGGGTTCCTCAGCCATGGATTACTGTACTGAAATGGCCAAGTACTCTCGTATCCCCCTTACCCATTACATTGCCTGAGGTTCATCATTGAAGCATTCGTCCATCACGCATCCTCCGCCCCCTTCTCACCTTCAATGCCTGGTACGGTGGTCTTATTTGCCTGGCTGAACGCTGTGGAGGCGGATTGGGGCGACTGAGAACCTTGGGTGTAGGGTGGTGTGGATTTTTGACTAAACCGTGCCCGTAGTCGCAATCCATTACACGCCTAACCCCAGACGCCCCTCAACCAAAACGTTCTGACGCTCGCCGACGCTGCCGTCCGGTCCCCTTCGGCGGTGCACAGAGTCCCCTCTGGTTGTGATTCGGACCGTGACCTCACATGACTCGCCTTTCTTTTCCTCCCTCAATGAAGTCATCCGCGGTAGAGGAATTGGATACTATTACACGCTTCTAGGTAATACTGCAAGGTCTGCCACCTGCGCTCCCTATGCAAATTCTTACCCTTTATGCTTTCAAACTACCGATCTCCAGAATCAAGCCAAAAATTGCGGAAGAAAAAGTACCCCATGGAGATCGGAGGGGTGGACGAATCTAGGTCTAAGTATTGTGGGTTGTCATTATCAGTGGGGAAGGGGGGGGAGACGAAGAAAGAGGGGAAGGAGTAAGAAACCGGAACTGTCACAAAAATTTGGGGGGATAGGGCTCCTCTCGCTTCGTCCCATCTATCGTCGTCAATCACGAAGCTTGGAATCGGGAAAACCTTCAAGCGGGAGGAGGATCGACGGTCTTGCGGGCCGGGGTAGAAGGGGGGGTCAACCTCGCCTTCTCCTTGACGGCTGCAGTCCAGCTGCGGGGCTCGGACATGGGTCCTCCAACCTTCTCCAGATAGTTCACGCCAAGGTACTCGATGCCCATCTGGAAAATGCCATAGTACCGTGGCTGGGTCCACAAGAAGAGCCTGCTGTTGTATTTGGCGCTGATCTTCTCGTAATCGCCTGATAAACATATAGGCGAACAGCGGTGAAGGATTTACGGGGTAGGGGTGATGACGTAAATCAGAGTTATGAAATGGCGCGCGTGTCGGAGGCAAGGATGGTCACTCACTCTCCAGTCCCGCGCGAAGTTCGAGTAAGGTTTGCGTCTTGTCGGTCAGGATCACGCTTACTCCCCATCGTACCGCCTTTTTGGGTGAAATTGACCGGAGGCCGAGGCAGTTTTAGCGACCCCATTTTACGGATTACGTCCAAAAGAAATAAACAGACCTCCATCATGTGTTCCACCTCATTCACAGTCCAGACCATGATTCCTTTACCAGCTTTCTCACAGCTATTCCTGAATCTTTGAGCCGAGTATGGGATCAGACACGTGACAGACGACGCCAAGTTCCGAGCGAAACACGTACCTTTCTCCAGCGGCGGTTGCCAGAGAAGCGAATGACATGGAGAAGACTTCGCAACTGTCCCAAAAATGCTTCTTGACAAGCGCGGGACTGCATCCGATGTACGAACGTCTGCAGTACGGAAGGATCTTCTCCGCGTGAGGCAAGAACCTTGGGTGCCAGACGCCGAGCAGGATCCGGGGAGCCAGCTCGGTTTTCCAGTCATCGTGCGAGGAAATGATGGTGTGCATGAGGTTAAACAACCGCGGAGGGTCGTTTTGCACCTTGATGTCAACGTTAAACTTTACGTGGCGGTTCTCGGGCTAAACACATAAAATTGAATGAATTCTGATCAGTTCCACAGGGGTGGTCGCTAACCCTCATTAGGAGCTCGATCGTCTGAGCAAATGTGGGGATCGCCTGACGGGGTTCCTTGAGGGTTCGGATATGTTCCATGCCCCCCTCACCATGCCAATTCTTCTCGCGAATCAAACCTGGAGAACGGAGTCAGTCATGTATTGGCAATTGTGCTGACAACCAATGAACCTCCGCCGTCTGTCGTCCTCTCAAGGGCTGGGCAACACGGAAATCAATACACGTTTAGGGTGAAGGTGAAGTCGTGTGCGCGTACTTGGGTCGTGAAACATAACAACAACATCGTCCACGGATACGTGTACGTCTGACAACAGAGGTTACGCGACACGGCGGGTCAGAGCTTTGGCAGGGGGCAAGTACCGCTCTCGATCCCTTCGGCACCGTCTCGGATTGCGGCTTCGAAGCTGGCGAGGGTGTTCTCTGGGAATCTAGCGGAGGCCTAGAAGAACAAAAGGGGGGTCAGAACTTACGCCTGGCAGCCGCCAGGAGGCGTCCGGAACATACGCCGCGGTGACCCCAGCATTCTAAAGACAAGACAATCAGCAACGGTGGACGAACAACGCAATAGGAGTCAACTCGGTGGAGAGGGAATTACCGGGAAGTTGTTTCACTGAGGACATGGTTGCACCTAGAGGAGAAAAGAAAAAGAGGAGAGAGGGGAAATTGGGAGAGGATGGGGGAGGATGGGCCGGGGGATATAAGGCACAACAGAGTGTGAGAGTGATCGGGAGCAATACCCAAATAGAGTAACATCTGGTTTAGCAAGGAACGTGGACTTTGTGGGTTGCTTGCTCAGTCTTTACGGTACTTACCTATCGCACGTTCACTCCGGAGTCGGACTGAAAGGTATCAGAGTGCTCAAGAACGTGGGGGCCCACGTCATGGCCTTGGTCATTGCGGGAAAGAACGGGATGGGCGGATTGTAAGCGTACGCTATGACAAACGCTACTTCCGGTCCGGCCGTCCCACGAGCACCATCCCCTCGTCTTCCTCTGTCTCGACCCCGTTCTCGCTGCCACCCCTTCGACTTGAGGAAACGCTTGGTGTGGAAGGTTCGGGCTCGGTGTCCGACTCGCGCGAAAACACTACTGGCGCCGTATCAATCGAGGGTAGATTAGGTGTCGGCGTCTTTTCTCGTGCGTCTCTAATCGGAGGTTGTGGGGCGGGTTCCGTTTTCGGCGAGGGCTGCGATTGAGAATCGAGGGGTTGTGATATATCGCGTAGTGCTTCGAGCATCTGTTCGCGAGTTCGGATGGCCAGATCACCAACATCAGCAGTGGTTAGATCGGTCGTGCTAATCGGTGGTAGAACTGGACATCAAACGACGAACGAGGGATGAATGAGAAAAACGAAAAACGTGTCTGATGAAAGGAAGATCTCGAACTTACCCCGGATCTTGAGCACTCCACTCTCAAAGTGACCTTTGTGATACAACCTCCAGTAATTTTCGCACACAACGGGGGTAACCGGGACGCCGGCTTGAACCGCGGTATGGAACGCGCCTTTCTTGAAGGGAAGTAAGTCGTGATGCTTACGCATCGAACGTGTGCCTTCTGGGAACAACCAGAAGGAGGTTGTGTGTTCCTTCATGAAATCGCCAGCGGCGTTGAGCGATTCGACCGCCGCCGTGTTGTTTCCCCGGTCGACGAAGACGGCACCCGATGCTGAAAGGTAACCGCCCAGCAGCGGAGCCCACGCCAGCTCCTTCTTGGCCATGATGGATGCATGTTTCGGGAAAATCCTAGATGACGCGGCGGACCGTGCAAGATGACGAATCAATTTCACGTGTGGGGATGGGCGCGATGGCGATGGAGAACTGGAGCATACCTCCCGAGGAAGAGAATATCGAGTCCACTCTGGTGATTTCCAACGAGGACGGCAGGTTTTGTGTCGAGATGCTCCTCGCCCTCCACGACGAATTTGATATCAAGTAACTTTCCCGCCAGGGTATAAAAGGACCTTGCCACGACCCAATTGATATCGAACCTGTGACCGGCCAGGGACATGCCCGCAGCGACGATCATGCCCCATACTGAACAGAATCCGAGGGCGGAATAGTAGACGACGACACGAAAGTAGTATCGCGCGGTCGGGTTTGAGTCGGTGGCGTATTTGAGGATGAGGTAGGGAACGGAAGCGTATGCGAGTGGCTTGAAGAGGGCGGTGGCGATCCACATCCTGAGCGACGTTGAGCGTCTGGGGGTCGGTGACCGTCGTCGGTGGAGGGGGAGAATTATCGATTGGAGGAATGGTTCGGTGGTGCGACTGCGTGCCGAGTGCCCACCCTGGCTCTCTCCTGCCGTTTCGGGCAACTCCCGCCCATCAACCCCGGAGGCAAAAAAACCGCAATTTTTCTTATGGAGAATAACGAAAAATTTACCGCCAATTTTCAGCCCTGGTCTCGCCCGTGCACTAACCATCACCCATACATCCTCCGTTCCACGTTGGCCAAGCACGAGCGAGATTCTCTATCCTCGAACCGATCACTCGCCGCCATCATCTTTTCACTTTTCTTTTTCTCGATCATCCCTCGGACGGGTCTGCAGATGACAAGTTCAATCAGTGACCCCTTCCTCCTCGCATCCTATTCCATCTCGAAGCGACTCCTTGACCTCAAACCCTCAAAGAACCCCGACCTAATCCCGTCAGCCAATGTCCACATAACCCATACAGACTCCAAGTCCGACGGATATGCCACCGCCACAGTCCAGGGAGACGGTATTCATCTCTTAGACGTACGTCCACCTTGTCACCCGAAATTCACGCGCAGTCGAAGGTTTTGATGACAGCGTTGCTAAAGGTTCGTTCTCCGATGTAGATCTCTTCGCTCCATCCAGTGCTTTCCCATACCCTTGGCCCGTCCACAACCTTCGCTTGTCCCGCCGTCTCAAGCATACTGGAGATCGATGGAAAGAAGTATTGTGATACATACGTTGCCGTCACAGGTGCCCCGGGTGTACCTGCGGATGACGCAGGTCGGGTGGTTTGGAGACTTCGGACGCTCTTCGAAGGAGGCCTGGCATCAGGATCATTTGACAAAACGAGCGCCAAGGTAGGTGTTGTTTGACTTGAACAGTTTTTGTTCTGATTGACAACGACCCGCATAGGTACCATATCCCATTGCAAACATCAACATCCACGCCACCCAAGTCGTCCTCGTGTCCAAACGGGGTGATGTTACCACACTGGACAACGACTTGAACATTTCCAACGAAACCGATCGTGATGATGAGGAGGATCGATTTCTGCGATCCTTCTCCTACCCGAGGACAAGATGCACTTTCCTGCCGAACGACATTCCAGCGGTCGGCGAAATTCTGGTACTATTCCTGACCCGAAGAGACACAACCCGCGTGCGTGTCTTGCGTCTAGCTCGGGAAGATGGGATCACCCAGATCGCTTCGGTGGAGCTGAATTCCAACGCAGTAAGTCGCATCCAGCCGAGGGCCGCTTTAGTTCTCAAACTTTGCAGACAGTAACGGACATTACATGCTGTGAATCCGGAAACATCAGCATCTTGTGTACGTCGCGCTGTTTCACTCTCGGTGTGCACAAGTTGATCATTCTACCCAGCCCCATCCGGTCTCTGGAAAACATATCGGTTACAAAAGCAGGCTTCCGGTTGGGATGCAGCCAGCATCTCAACACCCCTTCCCCTCCAGTTCCTGACGTTCACTTCTCCCCACCCCGGTGGTTTGATAGCTGCCCAAGAACTCTCTCTCCTCCCGATCCACTCCTCCCTCGTCCTCCTCGCTGCCGTTCCGACCTCCCCACTAACGGACATCGTCCTTCACATTTGGGACCTCCAATACTCCGTTCTCCTCGCTTCACACTCATTCACCATGCCGTCAACACTCTCCCGTTCCTCTATGGGCGGGATCAGGATCGAGTTGGTCAGGTGTACAGACAGACAGGTCATCTTGACGCTTTCACCTAGGGTGCCATTGGTGGAGATAAAGGCGGCGTACCGGTCGAGCGTGTTGGTTGTACCCATTAATGTTCCTCCGACGTCGACTATCGCGAACGCAATGGGGCGCGCTGCAGCTGGGGAGAAGTGGATAGCCAAGACATCCGCTTCACCTGCGAACGGAGTCGCGAACGGAACCACTAGGCTGGAAGCTTCCCAGGACTCAATCCTCAGGAAACTCCACACTTCGATCTCCCAAAAGCGACCCCAAGCAGCCGACGAAGCGTTCTTTGCGTGGGTCGGACAAGAGGAGAAGAGGAAGCTCGATTCCGAAGGCCCGCACACCGTACTCTTTGGTTACGAGTTTACGAAACAGGTTTTGGAAACCGTGTTGCAATTGGATCAGGGGGCGGCGGAGATCCTGTATTCTGGGAACGTTGTGAGGTCACTGCTGGAACGCAAAGTTGTCGTTGCGAGGATGGTGCCGGATGGACTGTTGAGCGCGCTGGTGGACAGATCCGATTGGGTATGGCACCCTTCTCTTTTATTGGAAGGCGCAATGTTGAACCACTTTCTTCTAGAAATCGGCGCTATTGGCGATGGAGACCGTGCGCGATCTCACGGAAACAGATATAATCTCCGTGTTACACAAAGTAACAATCGCACATCTCAAACACACAAAATCCACAGAGGCAGACGCGATGCAAGTCGATCCTTCGCTCGTTCAGGCTCAAGACACGCCATCGTTGGGGGAATACCTCGGTAGATGCGTCTCTTACGACACGACCGTGTCCGGCCTCCGCCTGGCACTGAGGAAAAACTTGAGCGAGGTGGAAGAAGTTGTGGCAGTCCTCCAAACACTTGAAACGTGGATGAAAATGTGTGGCGAAGCAGAGGACACGCTCGGCGTTTTCACCGCTTCGTCAGGAGATGCTCCCACGCAACAGTTACCAGAATTGTCGAAGGTGACAGGATCAATCAGAGACATAAAACACGTCTAATGAGTTCTGCCTATAGGTGGTATCGTTTATCCAAGCGATCCTGGACGCCTCCTTCCTCTCCCTCCTTCAACACCCCCCAGCGTACCCAATCCTCCGATCCATCTCCGACCAAATCGAGCCAGAACTCCAGCTCATTAACGAGGTCGAACAACTGAGAATACCCTTCGACAGTTTGCTCAAAGAACACAAGAAGGTCGTAGCGGAGAGGGAGGAGAGGGAGCAGGTTAGTCAATCGGGAGGTGGAGGGAAGGGCGATAAGAGTGATTGGAGGAAGAAGCGGAAAGAGGCGTTCCAACAGGCTAGTCTCGCAGTTGGGTTGTATCAGATTGAGGAGATACTCCTTTGAGCATGGGTATTGGGCGGCCGTGTGGTATTAGCAGACTGACAAAAGTAATATACGGATACCTGATCATGCGTTCTAACCCTGCGGTAAACCCCATTCTTAGCTCTCCATCTCCTTGACGAGTTCGTCCCACAACTGTTGCATGTTCTCGCTCCCCGTCAATTCATTCGGCATGGCCTCGTTCTTCACGGACCCGTACTTCTCTCCTGCGAGAGCGTGCTCGAGAAGGTCCAGGTGATCACGAACTTCAGGGACGTCACCCCAATCTTCCAAGTAGACAATATCGAAGGTGCACGAGAGTATGATGCCGTGCTTTGAGTGGAACCTCGTTTTCTGCAAGCCGGAGGAGGAGGTTGGGTAAAAAAAAAAAAACCGAGGAAACGTAAAGCTAGGCCGCTCACCAGTTTACCCCAACCGAAGGTGTGTTCCAGGGTATACGTGAATTCTGGGGTTTGACCAAACGCCCAATCCCACGTCTGGATTTCGAGAGTCGGTCGAATAAATTCTTTCGATTTGAAAGAACAATGGACCGCTCACAGTCAATTCATGCATCCCTTTCCTGATATCCTCGATGCCCTCACAATCACTACCTTCATCCATCCAGTTGATCTGAGGGTCGCGTCAGTGATGCTCCGGGATGAACAAAACCAGCAGCAAATCAACCGTTTCTTGGATATTATAACGGTCCTGGAACTCGCGCACGACGGCGTGCACGAAATCTTGGTGTGATATCTCGGGTTTGTGTTGTTGGAGGTTGCAGACGGGTGAGCGGACGGATGCGACGCCTTTGGTTTGCATCGTGTCCTGGAATTGGTTTCTAGCGGTCAGTACTGGTTCCGAATTGGGGGGGGGATGGATTGAGTAGTACTTTGTTCGAGTGTAGGAGCTTTCCGAGGGTCCCGAGTTCACTTGAGATGAGCATTGTACCGTGGTGGTAGGCACGTTTGTTCACGATCTTGTACGCGGATCCCGAGACGTGGATACCGAGACCAACACCATCGTCAGCATCGTCACTGCCAGTCCCTGAGGGTGAGAAGGGACCTATCTTAAATTTCCCAACGCATATATCGTTCCGTTCATTCACGTCCGCGTCCGCGAGACCAAGGGACTGGATGGCCCGTAACACAACTTTTGCCGAATCATTCCGGTCGAATGAAGACCTCGGAAGGTGGATTGAAAAGTTTGAATTGCCAAGGTCCTAAAGTCCCCTTCAACACTGGTCAATGGTAGCAGGACAAACGGTGGGTTACGTGGTAAACCGTGCCTCCTCCACTTCGTCTCCGGATGAAGGGTATTCCCGCCTTCCGAAGTTCCGTCGTGTTTACTTCCTTCCAAGGGTTTTGGTTTCGACCTATGACCACGCATGGGTTGTCTCTGTAGAGCAGTAGTAGAGGGTCATGATGAGGTTTGTGCTTAAACAGCCTGCGACGAAATCCCAGTCTATGAGCAAGGGCTGGTCGGAGTCCGTTCGCTTGAATGACCCTCACCAATCCTCGAGGGAGAGATTAAAATATGGATTCGTAGATTTCGAGACGTAAATCGAGTGTTTTGCAACTTGTGTGGCACGGGTCGATAACAAACGAGCGAAGTGGAGAGGAAGACGCGTCCGAGTGACGCGGTGGAACGCGGAAGAGATCATTCAACAGCTTCGGGTCACAAATTCTCGATTCGCCTGCTAAAGCAGACGGAGAGAAGAAATGGTAGGCACTGAGAGTACGAGGTCTCTGTTTGTATGTAGTCTACTTCTGCACCCCGGTGAAGATCGGGTTCTCGACTTCGTGGATTTGTTTCTGGCCGGGTGGTGAGCCAGGGATGGTTTTGGTCAAGCCCTGTGTATCGGGAGTTGAGAGATAGTTGTTGGATGGAATCCCATGTGCGGGGACGTACGAGTTTCTCGAACATGCACTTGTTCAGCGTTCGTTCGGGCTTCCTACACCGGTGGTAATCCTGCGCATACAGTATGAGCAATCAACCTGGATACCTGATGCATAGTTCATACCTGGTTGTTGGCCTCCAGACAATTCCAATGCTCGTCAAACTGCTTGAGACAGTTCTCCCTCATCTTAGTGATCCTAACGGCTTCGCTCAGTAAATAGCTCACAAGGGGAGTATCCTAACCGAACGCACAAGTCTTGAGCACACCGGGTGACTCTGCGACCTTCCTTGAGACAATGACCGGGCTCACGGTTCTCCGCCTTGCAAAGCATAAAGTCCTCTGAAAATTCCGCCGTTCAGTTCAACCAAACTCCATACACACGAATCCGGAAGGCGAACCATTGTAAGCCTTGCAATGCGCGCCGATGAAAAACGCGGCACTCTTCAACGGTGCGCTGGTTGTTCCGAGCTCGTCGACTTTGGGGATTGAGCTTGGGAGGGGTGAAGGTTCCTTGTATGGTTGGCTAGAGGTAGAACCATCGTGGTATACGCTCATCGTCGTTCGAGGGTCTCGTTTCGTGCACGGCGGTAACGGTGGCGGGGAATAACGGTGTGGGAACTGTTTGCGATCTTCCGATGAGCGAATCACCCGATCTCGATTGCCACACCCACCCTTTCCTCCTCTTCCTCGACCCTCGCTGTTGGGGACATTATGGAGGACTACCCAGGTGCCGAACTGTCTTTCTCTCAGTTGGTATATGCACTTGAGGAGCGGTTTAACCGAATGATGAACCAATCTTGGTGAGGTTCCACGCTACCTATCGGTCAACTTGAAGTGGGATCGCGCTGATTTTCAAGCCCCGCAGTCCCGACACGATGCTGAATGAAGAAGAGGTATGAGGTCTCCCTCTCAAGCTGATTTCAAGGTTGAATTTGGCGTAGGTAGACCAAATGATGCCCAGATTGTCGACCGTCTCAGCAGGAGTATGCCAGCTCAAGAACTCGTTCATACCCATCAACCGCCTTCCCCCAGAAGTCCTCGTCCTCGTCCCAACGTTCCGAGAGTCTGAAAAAGACCTCATAACCGCAACGGCGGTCTGCAGACACTGGCGCAGGACGCTCATATCGACTCCCAATCTCTGGACCAAGATCTTCTGCTCCGAACAGGAAATGCCAGAAGCCATCACCTCACACGTACAAGCGTACCTCGAACGATCCGGGTCGGTTCCGATTGACGTTCAGATACACGCCTTCGCTTCCAGGCTCCTTTCTCCCCATACTGGACGAATTTCATCATTGCGGTTGTTTCTGGGCCGCCCATCGAACCTCGACGAAATTGCTGAACACCTTTCAAAACCGACACCTATCCTCGAGGCGATAAGCTTTCACGTTTGGGATTGGGACGACCCTATGCTGGTCTTACCACCAACTTTATTTGAGGCACTCCTTTCCTCTGTGAGGACATTGGATTTCCACGGCGCCACATTGGCTCCTGGACCATGCAAGCTTTCCCGACTGACCAATTTTATCCTCGAAACACGCGTCACAACGATCGTTCCATCCGTTGTGTTGCTGGATACTCTGGAAGGGATGTCACTACTCCAGTTCTTCGAGGCCAAGCTATATTGCGCAAGGGAACCGGACCCTGTCCCCGGGGATCGTGTGGTCACACTCCCGCATCTGGAAGAGATTACGATTATGACGGATGGGGAGTACATTGG
>Ga0307509_10007822_pt1 | contig 13823 bp, 13 predicted proteins | sample 10_EM_MG_FD_202245 | JGI IMG/M metagenome (GOLD analysis project Ga0307509, IMG submission 202245) | Populus trichocarpa ectomycorrhiza microbial communities from riparian zone in the Pacific Northwest, United States - 10_EM | ecosystem: Host-associated > Plants > Roots > Unclassified | place...
GGCCTTGGTGCCGAACAGGGAGTGAGCAGATATCTCAAGGGTAGCAAGGTGAGACCTGCTTGTAAAGATTGGAGTGACTGTGGCCATATCCATCAGTGACCTAAAAACATAAAAGGCCACCCTAGGGCGGCGGTTGGCAATCAAGGGGGCAAATGAATCAAAGCCCGCAAAAAAAGGTAAACGATTCCTCCAGACCGGAGGGTCCTGAAGGCAAACAACTAAAGGAGGGTGCTTCGCCGAGGCAAAAGAATTAAATAAGGAAAGAAACACATCCCAGCTCCCGAGGCAGTTGTGTTGAACAATGGAAAGAACGTGTCCAGGGCCCAGTCCTGGGGGCAAAATTTCGCGGTTGTGCGACATCTTACCAGGCTGAGCCTGACGGAGGGCGAGCGGCAGGAGAGGGGCTGGCCGCCCCCTCGGGGGGGGGCAGGCTGCCCTTGGAGGCTGATCTTGTCATCGCAGGTGGGGCTACTAGTGGGGAACGGGTGGCTCTCGGGGTTTCTTCCTGAAACGGAGGGAGGAGGCTCTGTGGTGGGGTGTTAGACCCCTGAGCAGTCTGTTGAGGTGGGTCCCTTCGCGGCGCGTCGGGTTGGACATCCATCTGATCAGGATCTATGACCGTCTGGTTTTCTTGGGGGGCGGGGGTTGCGCGAGTGTTGATCCGAGGGGGGCGTTCGGAGCAGTCCCTGCTTCTGGCTGAGTGAGCTTCACCACAGTTGGAACACCTTGCGGGGGCGGCCAGGCAGCAGTTGAGGATCGGTTTGAGGTTTCCCCCGCTGGGGCATGATGGGTTGGGGCAACGATGTTCAGCTTTCGTGTGTTGGAGGGAGCATAGAGGGCATGTGGGGGCCTCCGCTTTGCAGAGCGGTTTGACATGGCCGTACTTCCAGCACTTCTGGCACTGGGTGATGGGGGAGGACGAGTAGGCTTTTTCGACGGTTCTTGTGTTGCCGAAGAGGTAGATGGACGGGAGCATAGTCTGGACGGAATCAGGCTCGACGTTGACAACCACCGAATAGGCTCCTTTTTCCATACGGGATTGACGGTTCGGGTTGAGAAAGCGGGCAGCTGAGATCGTGACATCCTTGGAGTTGAGGATAGAGTCTGAGAGGTAGTTGAACAGGTCCTCATCCTGACGGGGCATGTAGTTGATGGGAAGTGAGTGGATTGCTAGCTGAACCGAGGTAGGTGCAAGCCGGAAGGGGAGCCAGGGGCTTTCACCGACCGGGAAGGACTGGTTGAGTTTGGTTGTGAGGGCCTCGAAGTAGGGAGCGTAAGAGGCAGCCGGGACAGAGGTATCGACCACAATAAGGGTTACTGAGCCTCTATCGTTGGTGACGGCTTTGAGGGAGCGGGGGAGAGAGCAGTTGGCTTCGCGGAGCACAGCAGCAGCTAGGTCGGGGAAATGAGCCTTGATGTCGGCAGCATCTGGATGAAGTTCAGGAGACGAGCGAGGGGCGAAAAATCTTGTTGCAGCACTGGCGAGAGGGGTTGGGGCCTTCGGGGGGGAGGCCTTCTTGGCGGCTTCCGCGACTTTCGTTGCCGAGGTGCTAGCAGGAGAGTTCTTCTTCCCTTTTTTGTTCTGTCTGGCGGCCAGTATCTCCCTGGCTGCCTCGTCGAGATTGCTCGTGCCACCTACAGTCGCAGCATACGTCTGGGTGGTTCCCTTGGGGGGACGTGGAGGAGCCCCTTTGGATAGGGGGGCTTGTAGAGCGGTAACTGTCGAGGAGCGTGGGCGGGACGATTGGGTCTGGGGAGGTGGCACAGCGTGTGCAGGTGGAAGGTGTGCCACCCTAAGTGACAGGTCACGTAGGCTAGATTGGATCTGGTTAAGCTGGGTTGAGTGATCAGTCACATCGGGTAGGGAGTTGGCGACACGGGCCTCAAGGTCGCTCGTTTGGAGGCGGAGCTCCTCCACTGCTTTGAGTGTGGCAGCTATGGCGTGGGTCATTGAGCAAAGGAGGGGCAGGATGGTGCTTTCGGCCAGGGTGAAGTCCCCTATCTCTCCAAGAGAGGAAATGGGGAGTTGCTCGGGGGATAGGCCCGTGAGTCCACGAGTTTCGAGGAGGAAGTGTCGAAGGTGACGGTCTTCAGGTTCGAAGGCCGCGACGGAAGCGGAGGCAGAGGGGAGGTCCTCCATCGGAGTAAATGAGTGGGTCGAACCAGGCTGAGCCATGGTGGGGGTGCTCAGGGACGCGAAGCCTAAGCGAGGTGCGAGAGTGAGGGGGAGGACAGGATCGTGCACTATACGACAAGGTGTTGTAAAATGTAGGGGCAGGAAAATAGAGGGCGCGGAGCATGTTATGGCGAGCCGAGCAGGGCCTTTGTAATTTTTGGTAACCCTAACCTCAGGGAATCAGTTTTTGCCCATAAAGTATCTCTGTTCGCCACCCACCCAGTTTCGCCATGCCCCAGTCTAATATGTACTGGGCAGTAGATCTGATTGCGCACAAATGTCTGATCTGATAAGCTATTAGTGCTGGGGTCTACTTCTCGTAGTATTTCTGATCACCCATGTCGAGAGGCAACACACAATGCAACGCACAATAAGTGTACTGCAACGCACAAATCCAAGAGCAAAACAATGCAAGAGTCAAACATTGCGAAAATCTTCTTCCTTGTTTAGCGCACGCTCATTCTCTTTCACTCTATTTTCACCTTCTGCAGCTCCCCTCCCTGCAGCTCCTCTCCCTGCAGCACCCCTCCACGCAGCTCCCTTCCATACTGCTCCTCTCCAAACACCTCCCCTCCAAACAGCTCCCCGCCACGCCGCTTCCCTCTACGGAGCTCACTACTATGTGGCTTCCCTCCACGCAGCTCACCTTCACACGGCTCCCCTCCATGCCGCTCCTCTCAAAACAACAGGCACTGGTGGTGCAGGTCAATCCCAATCCAGGCGATATCAAGAATTATCTTGAATGAAGGTTAGATAGGGATACCGATTGAGAGGGAATGAGTGATCATTTACCGGAAGATATTGTGAAAATTATTCTGGAAAAGAGATCTGAAACGTGAGTAGAAGTAGGAACCGTCCCCTCCCCATCGATGATATATACTTACCAACAACCGCATCTAGATTCTGCCTTACGTTACCAAATATTGAGCTTATTCTGCGAGGGACATCAATTGGTCAGAGAAGAAAGAAGCTTCAAGAGACGGCTCGAGGCAACGGACTGAGGGATGCCTACATGGCAGCTATCTAACAGCTGAAGAAGCAGGAGACTGATAAAAGGGTACTCAGACTGAATGCACTGATGTGGGTATTGTATTCGGAAAGGCTATTAACGGTCGAAGAGCTTAGTCATGCCTTCGGGGGCGCGATAGACTCTGGAAACTCGGAATTAGATCTGGAAAATGCTCTGTGATATCAATAATCTGTTCATGATATTTAGGTATTCTCACGGATGAGAAGAGTTGGTCCACCACCCGACTGGTGCACTTTACACTACAGGAGCACGTCTCAAATGATCCTAAACTATTCCATAATCCCTATTCAACAATTGAAGAGACTAGCTTAACATACCTCAAATCCCGCCCAGTCAAGGATCTTTTGCCAACTAGATAACAGCTCGTGATAGCTGATCGCGCTGCCTCTCAGAAGGCTGAAGATACTTGCAAGTTCCTCGAGATTGCCAAGCCTACTGTACTTGACTGTCAGTGAGTGGAAAATGTATGGTTGAGATATGGGAGAAATTGTAGTACGGGTTTGTGTCAGGGTAATGAGTTTGAAGTTACGTTAATCTTGCCGGTAATCCGCGCTTTGCAAATAAACTCTGACCCCATTATGGCACTTTGTGTTTGACCAATTCAAGGATTAGCCGGTAACACCCTTACTGGCCTCTCTCGTCATCTTATTTGTATTGGCCTTTGTGCAGGCCTGCCTTACAGCTTTGGCAATTCTGCCGCTGTGAGTCATTGCCTGTATGCGCAACGGTCTGAGGGCCCTGGAGGCCCTATGGGGAAACTGGCAAGACTGCTAGAATGGACTGGACGACAATTTTCACTCTGTCCCATCCTGGAACATTTTAGGAATGCAGGTTTGGGTGAGGACTGCCGGCCCAACAAGGTGAGACACTATTATACCATCCTAATACAAGGGCGATACGGGACGGTGGTGGACTGCTTATCCCTTGACAACAATAGTGCGGATTTCGTTGAGATCTGTGGAGATCCGTGAGGATCTGTCTGAAGAAGAGGGTATTTGTAAACATCTGTGGGGATCTGTCGGGGTCTGTCTTGCTGCACATACTGTTGTTTCCCCAACCTTTACGTGGCTATAGCTTTCAGTAACAGTGGTGATGGTCTGTTAAGATTAGGTTTATCTTGACTCTTAATACAGTTCTGTGTGTTTCCCGAGAATACAGTGCCGGAAAGGTTGTTGCTGCTCTTTAGGAATATTTCGCTAATTAAGTAAAAGTTGTTTGGAATCGGCGTGTTCCCTGATTTTGGCTGAGGACCTTGTTCCCCATGATATTGCAGTAGGAGTCATTGTTCAGACCCCCGCTGACTATGCAGTATGAGATGTCTACAAAGCATCGCCATCCTCCCCTTACACTTGGTATTCTGTGGTCTAAAATTCATCTCTGCATTACCTTGCTGGAATTTCTACAACCAAATCTACCGCACAGAGCTACACAACGATCCACAATCTATTGAACAGTAAGTCCAGAACCCTACTACAGTCCCTATCCGTGGGAAGCAAGGATGATGTATATTTTCTTGTATTGAAGCGTGTTGGTTCCACAAGCTTCTCGGTGGCTTTATATAGGAAATTGTTAATTTTGTGCCGTATCAGGTAAGTAGATACGATCACTAAGGTACATGTTGGTGGACTTTCCTCGATTTCAGATATTATCCCCTTTAATTGACATGTTGTACGGAAGAGTACTTGACCTATCCCATCACTGGCCGAAGTCTGAGAAATGTTGCCCTCAAACGATATTGGTAATTTGCGTAACATTCTTCTCTTAGATCATGTCTCTCTTGAAGATGAGGCAAGATGGTTGTAATACTCTAAGCAAATCCTCTCATCACAGGTGCCTAGAGCTTTCCACTACGGTTGTCCTACCTGTAGTTTCATCAGTTCCCAACCATCCAGTGTGTCTGTCTTTGGCCTTGAACACAATCAAGGGCAAGTTTGAGGTCTTTGCCTGGGATCGACACGAAATAATAGTCTGCCAGGGGCTAGGCGCAGGACAGAGGCCTGGGCCCTGCAGGTGACGGCCGGTACCAAGAGGGTACTGCCAGGCCAACTGGTGCTGTGTGTCCTTAGTAATGATGGCCGGGCCGTGCAGGTGACGTCTATCAATTCAACAGACAGCCGGGTAGTACGCGGAGTTCGGATTCCCTGTAATACAGCAGAGCCAGCCATCAAGCTAGAGGCAGTCAGTGAATATTGCGAAAGGATGGGGGGCTCAGCTATCTATACCAACCCTTCCTGGGACGCAGGGAACTATTGGACGCTAGGTCTCTGCACTTAGCCCGGGACGGTTGGGAACCGTGAGTTCTATGGTGACAATTAGGAGCTCAGGGCGTCTATATCTTAGTGGATTGAACCAAGGGGTAATGTATCGGCTGGGGCTTTGGGTTGGGGAGAATGTCCGATCCGAACTGCAAGTATTTCTGCAACTAGAAAGTGACTTGAAGGTTGGCCTTTATCAAAGGTATCTCTGTTGGAGAGATGTTAGAATAATATACAGTCTACTGGGTCTCTAACTCCAGCTGTCTCACTTACTCCGTATCTGCATTTTGCTGTAATCTTTACTTGGATTCTGTATACAATAGAGGCACAGAATACAAGCTGTACCAGGCCGTTGAGGTGCTGCTCATGGAATTATCCTGCATAATATAGTATTATGTCAAACTTTTACATAAGGGCGAATTGTAAATATCATAGGATACGCTTGACTGGTCGGTCAAGGGGCAGCTAGTCTATATATGTACTGAGCAGTTTTATCTCAAAAGACGATCTCATGTGTGATCTGATAACTGTGATCCTTTCTGCATAGGGGGGAATATCTGGGCACTCATGTGATCGGTGATGCTATGTGCTGGTAGGAGTATTCCTCAGAACTTGAGGTGTAGGTTTGGTGCGCACAGCTAAGCCCTGCCCAATGTGAAAGCTTTCCCCTTTCTACCTTTATTTGCTTACACAACGCTTCCTTCTTTTCTACCTTGACTAAATACTAACCGTTCCCTCCCCACAGCTTACGGGAATACTCTCCTATACAGCTGTGTTCGCAATGTTCTCGCTGATCAGTAGGTACCTTAGCAAAAGTCTGGGGACAACTCATATACCCGTACAACAATTTGCACTTCAAGTTTTCTGCTGACTCTTGTACCAGTACATTTGTCACTGCCAATCTTATTGCACGGTACCTCTTCATCTACGAGAATATTGTGAACGAGGCCGTACATGTTCACCACAATCCTCCGTGCATCTTGCAAATGAAGTTTCTCCACTGCGTAAGGGAACAGAGTGGTGAAAACCTCGATGGCTCAGTTCGAACCAGCAGCACCCCCGTTCCATGTCCCCATCTCTACACAAGATCAGATTCATCAATATTCATTCTGCAAATGAGACACGAATATTTAATTATGTAGTCACTCACGTCGGGCCCGAATGCTAGAGTCTACAAACTGTACTTCATTAATTGTCATACACCACAGAACTCAATGGCAGTTGGAGTGAAGGCAGCTGTTCGTCAGGGAGGATTCCTTCTCGAAGTAGGAAAGGCCAGAGGGGGAGGAGACTACGTGATATTTAGAATGTTTATCAAAGCTGATATGGGAACTATCAATTTTAGCTATGCCCCGGCTATCAGGATTGAGCCCACTGATACGAGGGTTGAAATTAGGGTGTTTGCTCCCGTGTTTCCAAGTATCCAGTCCATCGGTCTCTGGGTCTGGACGGTGGGACTGCAGTACCAGCAAAGGCATCTAGGATGGATGGCTATCTTGGCCTCCGTCCAGACGACAGCACGGAACAAACCGACGGGGGCGGCAGGTGTCTCAGGTGGTCAAATCTTCCTGGTAACTAGAGATGACGGGCGGGCCCTACAGGTAATTTGCTAGGACTATAAATGACCCGCAAGGAGTGCAGATGACGGATGCAGAGTGCAGATGACGGTTGAGGAGCCCGAGTGAGGAGGACAGGTTGGAACTACAGGTACGATTCGGGAGTTACCAATACATTGAAGACTGGAGGGCCCTACAGTCAACCTCGTGGAAGATAGTCTTTCCCAAAGGACGGACGCTGTTGCCCTACATCGAGAGACAGACTCCCGGGATGCCTGACTGTACAGTCCTGGCGGTGCCTACAGGGCGTACAGGACGATTGGGAATACTGGTTAGCTCTTGATGATAAATTCAGGGTAGCTACTATAATCATCACTTAAGGCTCGACAATAGTTCATTGTTGGTCACTTGGAAGGCTGTGGTTCTTGATTCAAGAGAGGAACCCAATGATGGTTATAAAAGAAAGATGAGTGTATGGAGGAGTGGTTGCTATTTGAGCACGTAGTGACCCCAAAGACGGCATGTTTGATTCCATCTTCCATCTGATATTATGAGATCTTTGACTTCTGATGTAAGTCCAACCGGAGCAGGTAAGATCAGGAACCCTGGTGTCATACTTGTGGCCAGAGGTGTAGGTATTGTATGACTTGAAGACTTTGACTGTGAACCATTCAGGAGGGTCCAAACAGATGCTGATTATGTGAAGAGCAAGATTGAACAGGTGGTCTTTTATTTGAATAGAGAAAATATACACTGAGACTGACTCTAAGAATCCCCAGAAGCGACTGCTAACGAATGTAGGGAAAACATTACATATGAAAGAACGAAAAGACCTCTGGTACGAAGTACTAGAAGAGGCAGCATGATAGATCAGCCAAGAAATCTTATTTTCAACTTCAAGAATACCCCCTGAGAGTCCCCCCATTACTGGACACCGACCTTTCGCTCTGTGCAGCTCATATGCACACAGTCACCGACCAAGTCCGTGCCAGTCTCCCTTCACTCTCCCAGAACACCATGGGGCTCATCCGCACGGCTGCAGCGAAGTGCCATGCCGCTCCTGCAGTCTGCAACAGTGCCAGAAACCTGTCATCTTCACAGTCAAGCAGGCAAGAAAGAAGCTCTTAAGGTTATCATCCATGATTTATTATCCCCTGATAACGATATGGAAGGGGGTAACCATATCAGAACCTGATTTCTGCAATACATGAGATCAATTGAAGATCTAATCTTGAAGACCAAGCATGAAATGCAAGGAGGAAAGGGCAATGGTTGATAGGAGAGTAACGATGGCCAAAAGGAATACAGAGGCCATTGATATTGTCATCCGAGTCAGCACTCTCAAGTTATAAGGACTTGACAAGTCCAGTACTGATTTGAATATGACAGTGAACGAAACCACCAGCTTGCTACCCCGGGGAACTAGCACGACAGTACACAGGCTCTCACTCTCCATGATCAAAACATGCAAAGCGCCAAGACATGCCTTAAATCTCGAAGACAAAGATCTCATCCCAGTACCTGCCAGTCAGTAGTCAGGTTTGTATGATATGAGACTCTGAGTCATTGGATACATTATTACAGCAGACAGTCTTCTCAAAGTCGCCATAGAGCCAGAGGAAGACAAACAGAACCAGAAGGTAGAGCGATTGACATGAAAACTAGACAAATTACATCAATAGGATATCTGAACGAACAAAGTGTGAGCGGCATTAACTTCAAATGGAAAGTGGTAGGTATGGGCAATGCTATTCAGTGTTCCCAACTGTCCAGTCTGTCTCTCTTTGAGTGAGGATAGGACAGACTATGGCTCATAGTCAGTATTTTTGGTGGTACTAGAAGAGACTACGCCTCAGAAAGCGAAGACCAGACAGACTATAGGAGAATATAGTCCTAACACTTGAACCTCATGTACTAGCCAAGTTGAGATCATACCCCAGCAAACGGATCCTTTTCACTTCATAATACATCATTCGTGCTGTCCCCGTGGGTACCTGTTGTAGTGTGGCTCTGGTTGTCACAGGCTTCTTGACAAGATCAAACAAGGTGCAGTCTGAACTTATACGAGGAGATGCGTATGGAGTGGTTTGCGAATCGTTTTGGATGCAGACAAGCGTGTTACGGATTGGAAGGGATGGAGCCCTGAGATGTGGTGAATATCTGCTAGGTTGACACTTGTGTAGTATATAATTATTATTGACTTGCGTGATCGGTGGAGTGGAAGAAAGCAGTAAATCAATCGTTCACAATTCTCCACAAAGATATAGCTAAAATCTTCATTAAAGAGGTATCATGAAATTCTCCATTTACTTCAATCGCCAACGGTTCCCGCCGTCCCTCACCATTTCCCGTCCGTTGTAACAGTCCCCGCCCATCCACAGCCATCCCATGCGGTCCCTCGCAGTCCACCCCCACTACCCTCAGCTAATATATCTCACCGTGTAGGGCCCACCATTAGGCCCAAAGATAGCTGTTGTCCTCTTAGGCTGCCGCAGAGGGAATGTAGATAGCGTCGAGTCCTGTCTGGGGCTCTTGGCTGTCCTCCTACAGCGCCCGCCGGGCCCCCGGACTGTGGGAAACACTGATACTATTCGGAAATGCATCACAATCCACTAATAGCTATCGATCTACAATTCTATAGGCTATCTTAGGTATCGATGCAACTTTAAATAAACTAAGAATCTCCCGGGAAGGAGGGAAGGATAGCGCATGGATTGGGAGATGGATATGAAGCCGGATGATTGTAGCTGAAGACCTCTCTTTGGTGCTACCGGTATAGATAAGGGAGTGACTAAATGCAATTCACACTGAAAGTCGTTGACTGTGACAAGCCAGATAATTGTGGTCAAATTCCCTATTTTGCGCCGCTCAGAATGGATATCAGCCAGTGGTGAAATAATTGCCTAGACTGGGAGAGCTCACACCTGTATTTTACCCATATGGTAAACTATGAAGTTTGTTTCTCCAAAGTCTTGGAGATGAATATAATAGCCTAACCCAATTTGCTACCATTTCTAATTGTGCATTCATCAGCTATTATACCTTCAACATAGACTCCACACTTGACCGCTCGGTCAAGGGGCTTCTAGTCTAATATGTACTGGGCAGTTTTATCTCAATGTTATATCTGATCGATCTAAAACGTACGCATCATGAAATATCACTCATGTATGGATTCCGGTTCTGTGATGGTGTGTACCATACAGCGTATATGTGATCACCACTTGGAATGAGGCTCAAAATGCTAAGATGCCAAGGAAAATGCAAAAATCTTTTCACTCTCCACTGTTAAAAGTTTGCTCTCTCCTGTTTCTCCTCCACCACTATGCCTCTTTGCACATACTTCACCACACTTGTCACCTCTTATCGTCAACCATGCTCATACATTTGGGTTCCCCTATGTTGATATTATCCTTCAGTCCGCTTGCACTCAACTGACAGTCCTTGCAGCTCAGTCAGATATCCCCTCAATGCCTCTATGTCGATGTGGAGGTGGCAGATGTGAGAAACGTGTTTGTTAGTTTGATCATGATCCCTGAGGTATTTTACGCAAAACATAATATGCATGCCTGGTTAGTATTAAACCTTGGACTTCCACTGGAAACTAACAATTTTGAATTCTATAAAACAAATAACCTACCACCCAGATACATTAGGGAACTCTAGGCCAATAACGCTGCAGGCAAGGAATACATGAGAAGGTGTATTTTGTTGACAGTATGCAAGGTACTATATCAGACTCTCTTATTTTGGGTAATATATAAGCCAAATTAAAGGGATTGAGTATGCAGAGGCAGATGGTCTAGGGAGAGGGATAGTGACAAATTGAGGAGCAGGTAAGTTGGTAATTGATACACAAGTTATCAAGGGGAGGTTCTAATAGGAAGAAACAGGTTAGAAACAGAGTAGTAGGTGGAGGCAATATCATGGTACTGAGGCACAATATTACAAGTATGTTTATCTATAACCTTCATACCAGTAATATTTTAATACTGATAAAAGCAGCAGGTACACAGGTAGAAATGGGAAGAGCAATGGTAGCACTAAGGGAAATCCAAGAAGGTACAGTAATACCCTATGTTGTTATAAGGCATATCTAATAGTAAGCCAAGTATCAGGTCTGCTTGCGGCAGTGGAAGGAGATAAGGTAGAGCCGAAGAAGTATCGAAGAAGTATGGTTCCTGGTGAGATCAATGTATATTGAGAATATAAGTTAATGGCAATCAGAGTACCTGTTGGGGCAGAGGAGTTAAGACAATATGGGCACAGTCATTAGCAGCTGGTGGTCTAGGAATATGATGGTAATGTGAGAGGACTGTTACTCTTAACATGCAGGCAGTGTCAGGTAAGTGCTATCTGCTTAGAAGCTAGATTATCGATTTGGAGAGAAACTAACTTGTGAGAATAATATAGCCAGCTGTAGAGATAGCAAGAGGTTTACCTACAGTGACATTAGCAGTCAATATGAAGCTGATTCAGATAGTGGCTGGTCAGAGTTGTCCAAGGACAACTAAGTCCTGGTGTACAGAGTAGTTATGAAAGGGTGGTAAAAATATTTCTCTGACAAGCTAATGTCCAGATCGAAAAACCAGGTGATTATAGTTAAATACTGCAGAATTGAACTTCTTGGTGTTGGTACAAGGCTGTGGTGGAATATTAGGGGAATATGGTAGGATCACAACAGATGAACAAGATAATCCTACTCAATCACTACTCTATTGAGCTAATAGGATTGTGTATAAGGGAGTTTTAAAACAACTGCTCTAAGGGGATGAGATCAATATGAACACAACAAATATTGATAGATAAACACCAGTGTGTGGTGATGCTTGGAGGAGAAACAAGTAAGTAGTGAAAATACTACTCATATGAGACGATATCAATTCTAACAGATGAGATGAGTGAGGTTACACACAATAGTTGCCAAAATACTACCCACATGGGATAGCTTCAGCCCTGCAAAGTGAGAAGATGACTGCCACCCAGAGTTCTGATGCCCTAGGGAGTACCCAGTATCTGAAGGGCGACGGCATTGTAGCCAATGTTGGTAGCAATCAAGAGCCCCTGTGGTGTCTGGCAGAGCACGGCCCAGAGCCGCAGGTCAGAAAGGAATGCAAAATATTGTCCATTTTTGTAGTTGAATTCCCACAACAGCGGCTATGAACAAGGATGACAAGTATCACAAAGTGAGACAACTACAGCTATGAGATAGAAGGTAACATCATATGACTTCTCGGAATGGCAGGGGACTAAGAAGCAAGGTGGGGAATGGGTAGGAGAGGGGCCGAAGATAGTGAAAGGTTTCGAAAAGGAGGGGACAATGGTGGCGGAATATGGAATGGCATAGAGGACAATAGAGCACGACATGGGACGGTAGAGGTAAACACAAGGTTGTCGGTACTGGTGTATGGTGCATACATTTACGGCAAGTTCAGAAAATATCATGACATAGATTGCCATATTACTAATACTTGTTGCTGCAGCTCCACTGGTTTCCTGCTTTGAGTGCGAGCGAAAGCTGCAGCGCAATTGCCTTGATAGTATCCCCAAGTCACTACATCATGTGCAGCACCTGCGCAAACCTCTATCTTGCATTAATCACAATGCCTTCTGGCATTCCCTTGCAACACCCTCGGACTACTTACTATTGACCCTCTCATAAGTGCCTTGCATCCTGTCCCCTTGAGGCTATTCGTAATATCCGTAATCTCTCTTGATAGAGGGTAATCAAGCTTAAACCTTTGCATACCATCAATTAGTAAACATATCAAAGGATACGCTTGACCGGTTGGTCAAGGGGCTGCTAGTCTATATGTACTGTACATGCTTATCCAAAAGTACTATCTGATCATCTATGCCGAGCCTGTTGCGTCGCAACCGTTGCCCCCCTAAATGCCTGTCATGTGCCGTTGTCTCACACCTACCGCCAAGTCCACCACCCTTGGCAACCTTCACACCCGTCACCCTATCGTTCTCTATATAATTCTTCTCTGTCACGCTTCTCTCCCTTCTCTCCTCCCTTCTTCCCTCCCCATTATTATCTTCTTTCTTCCTTTCTTCACAACACACATTCAACAATTTATCCCTCTCAAAACATCCTGCCTCCAAATATCCCTCTTGCACCTGCACATTACACAGCCTGTCCACCTCTATTCTTCACCCCTCTCACTATTCTTCTTCCCCTACTTTATTCTTTCCTTTGCCTCCTTTTTTTATCTCTGTTCACCCCTCAACCCCCTCGCCCCCCTCAACCCCACCACTCCTCTCTCAATCCCAGTTTCTTCCTCAGGCTCACCGTCATCCCTTCCCATTCCTCACGCCCCATTACCATTATTTTCACCCTCTTCTTTGCTCCTTCCTCTCTTTTATTTTATAGGAAAGGGACAGTTACTAATAGTAAGTGTAGGTTCTGAATCGGCTCAAGCAACACCCAATCTCGTAGGGTTAACACACTGACTCAATTTCTGCACTCTCTGTTATATCAGGTACAGTATTTATTCTGATCTACTGGTTCTGTATTTACCCTTACTGTTGATTAATAAGGTGAATCTTTAGGTGATATAATGGAGAGTCAGAGATGTGGTCAGTGTCGGCGAGACAGGCCATATGCAGACTTTGATCATGATCTGCGAGGCAACGGGAAAAGGTCTTGCAGAGAGTGCTTGGTAAGTCCACTATTCCAGTTGTGGACTACCTCTGCTATTACTAACAAACTCATAACTATTTAGGCCAAGCGGGCTAATGTCCGACTGCGAACCAGAGCAGCACAACATGGTGAAAATCATGTACCTGCACCTGGTGCAGTT
>Ga0307509_10007823_pt1 | contig 13823 bp, 14 predicted proteins | sample 10_EM_MG_FD_202245 | JGI IMG/M metagenome (GOLD analysis project Ga0307509, IMG submission 202245) | Populus trichocarpa ectomycorrhiza microbial communities from riparian zone in the Pacific Northwest, United States - 10_EM | ecosystem: Host-associated > Plants > Roots > Unclassified | place...
TGGCCCCCCCCCCTCTAGGAAGGGTAAGGAAACGGCTGGAGCACCCCCCACCCCCCGCCAGCCGCAGCTGAGGACCCAAAATACCTCATACCTTGCTACCATACGAGGCTTGGCAAGGCGTTCGGTGACCCCGAGAAATACGCCAAGCTGTATCCCAACTCTTACGAAGCCGGCGAGTTCCGGAAGGGGAGGTACGACCTCGACTCCTTCACGCCCGGCCACCACCACCCCGACAACGTGCTCTCCCCCTCCAACGCGCAAGCTGCCTCAGGATCCGGATCGGGCGTCAAGGGCAAGAACAAAGCTGGGAAGCCTCCTTCCCCCCAACAAGTTGCGAGCATGGCGGCCCCCCCACATAAGAAGAGGCCTCACTCCCTCCCAGGTGCCCAACGACGCTTCTTCGCTCCTCCCCAGACCCCTTCCCCCCACCCTGACGCCCCTACAATTGCTGCCACCTTCCCAGACATTGCTGCTCGCGTTCTTCGCCAATCTAACTGCCTCCTCCCCCTTGGTTTCTCTGCCACGGGCAACCCGCGTGGTGCTATCTCCCTCACCGTCACCGACAAGGCAACCCCCGCCGCGTCCTACACCCCCTATCTCGCCTCCCTCACGAAGCCACTCAACCAGTCTTTCCCGGTGGGTGAAAACCCCTGGTGCACCCTCGTCCTCGCTCCAACCGCCGTCCAACTAGCCATCCACGGGCTCCCACTACGTTTCCTCCCCCAAGATGAAGAGGAACTCTTCCCATATATCCGGCAGGCAATCCTCAACGACAAAGCGACCCCGATTCTCTCAGCCAGGTACCTTAACCCGAGTAGAGATTCTAGGGGCACCAAGCAGGCCACTTCGGTGGTTGTCACCGTCGACCCCCAGCACGTTTCCACTCTTACCACGGGTGTCTTCATCCTCTCGCAGAAACGCAAGGTCGAACTTGCCTTCTCCGCCACCAGAACCTCCCAGTGTAGAAACTGTTGGAGATACGGACACGCTGATCAGAGATGCCCCACCACCCACCCGACGTGCCCCATTTGTGCGCTTCACCATACTCGCTCGGCTCACAGATGTCAGAATCCCTCCTGCCCCAGGAGCGGAAACCATAAGCCAGTGCCATCCTGTTGCCCGACCTTGCCCCTCCATTGCTGCAACTGCGGTGACGACCCCACTGCCACATTCAAGGAATGTCCGGCTCGACCTGTCCCAACTGTCTCCCTCCGACCTACCTCGCCAGCACCAGCCGGTCAAGACGCCATGGATTTGGCAGTCGATGGCGGCGCGGCACCCACTACTCCCCCGTCCGGGCAGAGTTCCACTGAGGTGGACCTAGTGACCCCAAGACTGCCCCCTCCGGCAGGTCCCTCCAGGCGCCCCGGGACCACATAAGGCTTTGGAGGTCCTCTCCCCCTGGAGGAACCAAGCCCTTCCCCTGCTCCCCTCGATCGTCGGGCTCGTCCCGGTCATGATTAATTGAACTGTCCCCTTTGGGTACGGGCCGGCCCCAGTACCCCAACCACCTTTGTCAATCGTTCAACATAACTGCCTTGGGAGCTGGAATGTTTTTCTGTCCTTATTCGAGTCGTTCAAAGAAGCGACAGCCTACCGCTCAATAGTCTTGCTGCAGGATCCACACGTCAACAAGGCTCACCTCCCATCATTTAATGGTTTTAATGCTTGCTTTCCTCCAGTTAGGAAGCCACGAGTCGCGGCCTACGTTTATATGTCTTTTCTTTCCAACTACACGGTGCTCCCCAGGTTTAAAGGAGTGGACGATGTCCTGGCCCTGGACATCTCCTCTGATGAGCCACTTTTCGGTACCGACTTTCACTCCTTCAGGATTATCAATGCCTATTCTACGAACACAGTGGACCATCGGGTCCACTCTGTCCAACCAGACACTCTTTTCCCGGATGTTGGGCTCCCCGTCTTGGTAGTTGGGGACCTCAACCTCCATAACCCCTTGTCAGACCCTCTGCGCTCCTTTTCACCAAGAGAGATTTCCTCCTCAACGCCCTACTTCGAGAAGGCGCCAGGCGCCGGCTTCGCCCTCCTCAACACCCCAGGGGAGTACACAAGGTTCCCATTGGTGGGAAACGCTCGCCCCTCGGTTATAGATCTTGCCTTCGCCAACCCCCTCCTCCTGCCGTTCGTGAAGAGCTGGGAAGCAGCTCTCCCATCCACCGGCTCGGACCACATACCTATCACGATAACTCTAGCCCCCCCCTCCCCGAGTCAGAAACCTCCACGACCAAGGTGGGCTGACACGGACTGGGAGTCCCTCACCGCAGTAATTAAGGCCTTCCAAGTCCCCCCAGCCCCCGTTTGCCCCACCACTTCAAAGCTGGACGAGTGGCTGTCTGAGTCGCTTGACCGCCTTGTAGCCCTCCTGAAAGAATACACGCCAGTATCCAGACCGTCCCACTACTCCAAACCTTGGTGGTCGCCCCACCTCACCATCATCCGTCGGGAATACCACAAAGCCACCAGATCGGCAAGGAAACACGACACCCCACACATGCGGGAAGTTGCCAACACCTCGAAGGCGGGGTATTTCAAGGAAATCAAGGCCGCCAAAAACAAGCACTGGTCTTCGTTCTTGTTGACCTCAACCCCCCAGAGCCTATGGACCGCCAAGAGGTTTACCTATGGACGCTCCCAACCACGTTTCCCCTCCCTCCCCGGGGCAGAAACCCCCCAGCAGATGAATCAGGTCCTGCTGGACCACTTCTTTTCCCCCAAAGATCCCTTCACGCCACCGCTCAGGCTTAGACCCCACAAGACGGCACCCCCCTTAACGACGGAGGAGATAGCGGCAGCGCTCTCCAAATGCTCCCCCACCTCTGCCCCAGGACCAGACGGGATCCCATACTCCACCTGGAAACAGGTCAACAAGATCAACCCCTCGATCCTACTTGCGACCCTCGCCCCACTCGTCAGCCAAGGATACCACCCAGCCTCGCTAAAAGGTTCGAATGGTGTCGTGCTGGACAAGCCAGGAAAACCCTCCCACGAGTCCCCCTCCTCCTTCAGGATCATAGTCCTAATCCGCACTTTCTCAAAGATCCTGGAAAGAATCATAGCAGCCCGCCTCCTCACAGCAGCCAGGTCTAAAGCGCTGCTGCACCCCAACCAATGCGGCTCGCTCCCAGGAGTCAGTACCTATGATGCGTGCCTCACCCTCACCCACAACGTCAAGACCCTTCAAAGGCCACGCCTTAAGGTCTCCTCCCTGTTCCTGGACATCAAGGCGGGATTTGACAACGTCGATAACAACACTCTGGCCCGAATCCTGAGGGAAGGCGGGATCCCTCCATACCTCGTCTCCTGGGTTTCGTCCTTCCTTGGCGAAAGGAGCTGCACTCTCATCTTTCAAGGGGCCCCTGGGACCCCGGCCCCCGTCAAGGTTGGAGCCCCCCAAGGCTCCCCGATATCCCCTCTACTTTTTCTCCTCTACGTCGCCCCCCTCCATTTCAGTATCCCTCGGGGTCTTTTGATCTCGTATGTGGATGACCTCGCCCTCACTGTTGCCTCCCTCTCCTATGGTGGCAACATTCGACGCCTCCAGAAGATCTTCGATAGACTTGAAACCAAGGCGGTACGCCTGGGCATTTCCTTCTCCGTACAAAAGACGGAGCTGATACACTGGAGAACCCCCAAGCTCCCTTCCCTCAATTCTCCTACCCCGCTTTTCACCTTCCTATTTGGGAAGGTGTAGGCGGAGTAAAACACCACACAACACCAAATCAACCTCACGATCCTGACCTGCCCCTGAACTTGGAGCTTCATAAGGCTGCTGGAAAGGCAATTTCGCGAGACAAACACACTACAACAGCTGGTACCTTACTACTACCTCAATAACTCCCATCTGGTGCCCTCTCGCCATAGCCAAAGGGACAAATGCATCAATACTTTGGTTAAACCTCACAACAACCGTCGCGACGGAAGGCCATGAGTTTGGCCTCCCCCACAAAACAACTCGGTCGGATCTTCTTGGCACTGTGTGACTAGTATAGCACTACCTCTGGTTGCACCACCGCCCGCCTACCATTTACTACCTCCTTCCCTAATGCCTTACTCTTGTGTTGGTATAAGGATATTCACAAGAACAGGTTTCCTTGCTCCTGCCAAAAGCGAGGGGGGGTTTGTCTGACGGCCCTACACCCAGGATGATGAAGGTTCAGACGCGAGTAGTGTTACCAATTTTTTCTTTTGTTTTTCATATGTCATTAGATGTTCAGAAAGGTTGTCTTGTTGTCTTCTGCTTCTGGCGGTTAGGTTGTCGGACAAGTATCCTGCTTATTATGTTGGTTATTTTGTCTTGTGTCTTTCCGGTTGGAGATATATGTGTGGTTGGTTCCATACCAGAGGGACCTGGGACGACTTGTTTTTCCCTTGGCTGGAGGGGGTAGGGTTTCTTTGCCATGGGATACCTCCCGAATCCAGTGGATGTACCTTAGGTAGCACCTAAAAACAATCCACGGAATTAACAAAAAAAAAAAAATACACTGGAGAACCCCCAGCCAAAGACACTGCCCAAAGTGCGCCTCCCCAATCCAGATTAAGGGGGAACTATTCCACCCTCAGGACTCCGTTCACTGGCTAGGGTACTGGTTTACTCCGGCCCTTGACCCCTCTGCCCACTTCTCGCGCCGCCTGGCCCTCGCCGAAGGTGCGTTTGCCCTAATACGACGCCTAAGCCCCCCAGGGGCGGGCCTCGCCCGTTTCCTGTGCCACAGGCTGGCAAGATCCCTAATAGCCCCTATCCTACTCTACGGCGCGGATCTGTTCACTCCCAGCGTGGGCACCACGAATCGCCTGAACACCTTTTGGCACAACGTCCAAAGATAGACAACTAATTGCTTCTCCGCCACTCCTACTGGAATCCTCTCCGTGGAGTCCTGCCTCCCACCGGTCTCGCTCCTGGTCACCCACCGACAGAGGCTGGCGGCAATCAGGATGGTGTGCTCCCCCCCCCAAGTCAACCCAGCCACCGCTCTCCTTCACCCCACCTTCCCCTCGCTCTCGGTCTACCGGGCGCCTGACTCGTCAAGGGCCATAACTAAGGGCCTAACATCCGTCTACCTCCCCCTTCACTGGAAGTCGCCTCGGCCGGTCCCCCCTATCAGGAACCATCTGCCAGTGGACGCTGTGGCCCACAGAACTCTACCCTTCACCCACGGGCTTTCGAAGATGCCCATGATCAACTCCCAGCTTGTCAGTCTGACCCCCGTCCTCCCACCTCCGTCTGTTATGAACAATACCTATTCCGCCCTTAAGACAAGAGTAAGAGAGGCCCTCCTGGTAGATTGGGCCAGCCTCTTCCCGACCCCGGGGTACTACCACCACCTCCCCGCCCTGACCCCGAGACCCTACATGGGACTGGGCAAGTTCGTCACAGGGAGAATACATCAGATGAGAGCCGGGAGGAGCTACCTGGCCGCCCACCCTACTTGGAGGTCCCCGACGCCGACACCTGTTGCCCCCGCTGCGGCTTGGAACCTGAAACCTTCGAGCACGCTATCCTATCTTGCCCCTCGAGGCAGGACGTCAGGTCGCGCCTCCTCCACGGCGTTACGGACGTTGGCCACGAGGCCCCACTTGGGTCCTCCCCTCTTCTACTGAAACGGCTCGCTGCCTTCATAAGCGTCACCTCCACCGGGTTCCCCCCAACGATGTTCCCGCCAACCACGCCCCCATCCTCCCCCCCCCTTCCCCTCCCTCCCCACATGGTGCCCCCCCCGGTTTTTCGTGTTTTTTCGTTGGCTGAGGTTTAGGGTTTTTCTTTGGGCTTTCTTTCCTGTAGCTTATGTAGGCGATCCTTTTTAAGACGACTAAGTTGTTAGTTTGTACTTTCCTTTGTTATGTGGCCGACGGCCCGGCGGAGGAGAAACCTGCACGACTTGTGCAAAATTAACTGGTGCCGTGACTTTCTTTTGTTATTGTTTTGGATTTATAGGTTTTGTTTTCTCCATAGCTAGCACTGCACGAGGCTTTTTGTACCTAAAAACAATGAAGGCATGATAACAAAAAAAAAAAAAAAAAAAAAAAACGACCAAGAGATAGGATCTTCACGCAACCATCTAAGTACTTTTCTATACTCAAGATATTGCAATACAATTACGCTTTACTCTCTTTACATATCCTCCTCCTCTACGAGAGCCTACGCTCTAAGAACCCGGAGACTATTGTGATAGTCTCGACGGGCTGCCCGAACGTAGAACTATTGAGATAGTTCTATCAAGCGCGACAATCAACCCATCTTACTATCTGAAGAGATAGTATCCTTCGACGGATCACCCTGAGACAAGCAAGCCAGTTCCGTACCATCTGAAAAGATAGTACTTCCCTACCTGTTGGTGCAAGAAAACGAGACTCGCATTAGCAGGAGACGACTGTCGTTGCCTGTTGCATACACGATCAATAATCGGATTGTTACATTTGGTTGCGTCATTTCGCAACACCCAACGACACCACGGATATCGACCCTATAGAGGACGAGTCACCAACACAAGGATTAGCGTCACCAATCGAACTTGACCAACCGGACGAACGATCACAGGACCTAGGATCGGCACAAGAAGAAGGACTCAACACCGCACTTTCCCACGAGGGATCTCAAAGAATAGCAAGTCGGGGTACACCGGAAGAGCAATCGCCAGAAGGAACACTCTCGCCAACTACCCCAAGAGCCAGAAGGATGAGTACCGTTCCAGGACCAGCACCGGCGCCAGCGCCAAACTCACTAGTAGGGTTAACAGGGGATCAACTCGCGGAATTAATAGCGCAGATAGCTACCCGAACAGAACAACGCCCTTGAGTCCAACAACCATCCCACTTTGAGGGAGAGAGAACGAAATTGAGAATATTCCTAGTCCAACTAGGAATCTACTTTGACGCCTTAGGATGGAACGAAGATCAGGATCACAAAAAGATAACCTACGCCAAATCACTCCTAAGGGGAGCAGCCGGCCAATGGCTGGTCCCTTACGTCGAAGGAAGACTCGAAGAGAACTGAGAAACATGGAGACAATTTGTGTAAACCCTCAAGGTACACTTCGGAGACTTCGACGCGAAGGAAACACCCGGCAACAAAATCACGGGCATTACACAAAGCGGAAGAACAATGATGAAATATGCGAACGAATTCAGAATGATAGCAGCAGAGACCGAATACGACGAAGGAAACCTGACCAGACTTCTATTAGGAGGAATGTGAAAGAAACTACAAGTCGCCTGGCAAGCAGGAGAAACAGACAACCTCAACACAACGCTGGAAATCACTAGATGGGCAATTGCAAAGGAAAACAAACATAGCATGATGGACCCCATCAGGAAGGGAAGACCAACAGGAAAGTTCGACACAACACCACGAAATGTCAATGGAACTTTCAGACCCACGCCGGTTAGCGAAAATCGAGGCGATCCAATGGAATTGGACGCTACCCGGAGGAGACTAGGATTTAACATCTTAGCAAAGGAATAGTAACAAAGAATAAAGGCGAATCTATGCCTCAAATGCACCAAACCAGGATACAGAGCTGCGGCATGCCGAAGCCAAGCAAACAGTAAAGAAGGAGCAACCTGGGAACCAAGAACCGACAACAAAAAACAATGGAGGCCACCAGCCAAAGCACGAGAAATGGAGGTCGAAAGAGGAGAAGAAAAAGAGTCAGGAAACGACGAAAGTCCCCAGTAAGCAATGGTCTGAGGGACAAGACCAAACCAAAGCCCATTGAGATGAGGAACCTATACGCGGCACTGAACAATACGGAAACATTGAACAACGACAAAGACCATATTATGGTCCAGATACGACTACACAGCACGAAAAGACAAGTCACGATCAACGCGATGATAGACTCGGGCGCAACCGAGTACTTCATTGACAAAGGGTTCTGCAGTAAATACAATATCAGGACCACGCAAGCAAAAACAACTATGGAGGTTTACCTCGCGGACGGACGACCCAGCACTATGGGACCAATTACCCATACAGCGAAAGTACCTATGGACATTGGTAGCCATAGGGAATTGGCAACCTTGCAAGGGGGTAAACTACCCAACCATGAGGTCATCCTTGGGATGCCATGGTTAAAGCAACATAGTCCCCGAATCGACTGGGGCCAAGGAAAGATCACCTTCGAAAGCGAACGGTGTACGACATGGTGTTTAAAGGAATCACCAACAGTATACGCAATACCGGACGACGAGGCGCGAGAAGAGAACTTGAAAGTCGAGTTCGGCGCGACCCAAAGCACGAAAGATCAGGGGATACAAGTTAGGTTACTTGATCCTCAAGCAAAGATACCGACCCGAGGATCGGCACGAGCGGCAGGACACGACCTGTACGCAAACGAGAGCAAGACGATACCGGCCCGAGGACAAGAAGTTGTGACAACCGGAATATCAATCACACCACCAAAAGGAACCTATGGAAGGATAGCGCCAAGAAGCGGCATGCCAGTTAAAAATCAGATTGCTGTCAATGCAGGCGTGATCGACTCCGACTATACTGGGGAAATCAAAGTGGTACTAGCCAATATGGGCAACCAAGATTATCAAGTCAAGAACGGAGACCAGATCGCACAACTCATCGCGGAAAAAATAGTCGAAGGCGACTGTTACGAGGTCCGAACGCTCGAAAAGACCAACAGAGGACAACAAGGGTTTGGAAGCACTGGAACTTCCAAGGCACAGATCTGCGAGATCAGTGCCAGAGCTTTTGGAAAGTTCTATAGACAACCCGACACAATCACAGGGATCCTCAAATACAACAAAAAGGAAGGACGAATAAGCCTAGAATCGGTCAACATTAGCACCGAGCTAGCCATCAAAAGCGGAAAATACCAGAAAGAAAGAAAGCTGGAGGAAATGGTGCCTCAAGAATATCACGAATACTTGGACGCATTCGAAGAAGAAGAGAAAACAAAGCTACCGCCTCACCGACCAGGAGTAGACCAGGACATCAAACTTGAGGAAGGACAAGGACTGCCAGTCAAAAAGATTTACGCGCTCTCCCAGGACGAACTGGAAGAACTCTGGAACTACATCAAGCAAAACGAAGAACGAGGATGGATAAGAGAAACCTACGCGGATGGAGGATCTCCAATCATGTTCATCAAGAAGAAAGATGGAAAACTCCGACTTTGTGTCGACTATCGAGCACTCAACTACGTCACCAAGAAGGACCCATATCCTCTGCCACTGATAGGAGAAGCCTTGCACAGGCTACGAACGGCCAAATATTACACGAAGTTGGACATCAAGGATGCCTATCACAACGTTAGAATCAAGGAAGGAGACGAATGGAAGACGACCTTCACCACGAAATACGGCACATACAAATATTTAGTTATGCCCTTCGGGCTAACCAATGCACCAGCGGCTTTCCAGAGATGGATCAACAGGACTTTGCAATCATATATTGACATATGCTCCATAGTATATTTGGACGATGTCCTCAAATATTCGGACAGTCTAGAGCAACACCAAAAAGATGTGGCCGCCATTATCCGAGTCATCAGGAAGCAAGGAATGAAACTCAAACCGTCAAAATGCGAGTTTCACCAACGAGAAACAGAATACCTAGGATTCATCATCAACAACGAAGGAGTCAAAGTCGACCCAATCAAGACCGCAGCTATATGGGACTGGAAGCCACCTACCAACAAGAAAGGGATTCAGGAATTCATAGGATTCTGCAACTTCTATCGACGATTTATCGAAGGATTCAGCAGGACAGCCAAACCCCTATACGACAGAACCAAGAAAGACGTCAAATGGGAATGGGGAGACAAGGAACAAACGGCGTTCGACGAATTGCGACAAAGGTTATGCTCAACTCCAGTGTTGACATACTTCAAACCAGGGAGACCACTCCTTGTCGAAACTGACGCCTCGAAGTAAGTCTGCTCTGGCATATTATCTCAACATGATGAAGACGGCAAATGGATGCCGATAGCATATCGGTTGAAAACCATGGCACCTGCTGAAGGCAATTATGATGTACACGACAAAGAACTACTAGCCATAGTTCAAGCACTCAAGGAATGGAGACGATACCTCAGGGGAAGTGGGCAGCACTTCAAAGTCCTGACGGACCACAAAAACCTAATAAGGTTTACAACAACGAAAGAACTGACCGACCGACAAATATGATGGAGCGAAGTGTTAAGCGGTTTCAACTTCAAAATTGAATTTCGACCAGGAAAAGAAGGAGGCAAGCCGGACGCCTTAACCAGACGAAAGGCAGACATGCCTCAGGAAGGAGACGAAAGGCTCACACAAAAAGAAAGAATTCTCTTGCCAAAAGAGAAATATTTCAATACCAGCATTCAAGAAATGGAAACGATAACGGTCAAAACAAACGACGAAGAAGGCATCAGCAACGAATCAGCCAAGGATAACGAGATCCAAACGATAAAAAAAGCACTGGACAAAGGAAACAAAGAAATGAAAGGGGTAGCCTTAGGATTGTGCTAGTGGAAGGATGGATACCTCTGGCACCAGGGAAAGATTTGGATTCCTAATAACGAAGGAATAAGAACCAATCTTATACGACGACACCACGACATTCTTCAGGCCGGACATGGAGGAACGGCCAAAACAACGGAACTCGTTCAAAGAAAATACTATTGGCCCAAGTTGCGAGAAACAATCAAGCAATACGTCAAGAACTGCGATATTTGCCAAAGAACAAAAGTCGTACGACACGCACCTTATGGCCTGATGAAGCCAAACGAAGCTCCGGATCGGCCATGGAAATCAATATCAATGGATTTCATTACGGACTTACCGAAATCAGAATGAGATGACTCAATCCTGATTGGCATCGATCGACTCACAAAAATGGCTCATTTCCTACCATGCACTAAAGAAATGAATGCACAACAATTCTCGGAGCTTTTCATGAGGGAAATATTTCGGTTACATGGGCTGCCTAATGACATCATAACGGATAGGGGATCCATATTTACTTCCGATCTATGGAAAGAAACAACGAAACAACTAGGAATAGAACGAAGATTGAGCCCGCCATTTCATCCTCAAACGGACGGACAAACGGAATGGACAAATTCCACTTTGGAACAATACCTCCGAGCATACCTCAACTATCAACAAGACAACTGGAAGGAGCTCCTACCTATGGCCGAATTCGCATACAACAATGGACATCAAGAAAGCCTTAAGCACACACCTTTCTTGGCAAACTACGGAATCAACCCCAAATATCAGACCATCGGGCACTTAATGCAAGGGAAAATCACACCACCGGAAGACACGAGTCAACTACACTATACCCTACAAGCCGAAAGGACGGAAGCACAACTCAGACACAAGGAATACTACGATGCGGGAAGAAAACCCGATCCGAATTTACAATTAGGAGATATGGTCTTGTTATTACCAAGAAACATACGAACAACAAGACCATGCAAGAAATGGGACTACAAGAAAATTGGACCTTTCAAAATCTTGGCAAAAATAGGAGGAAGCGCTTATAAGCTTCATCTTCGACCCTCTATAAGGATCCACAACACATTCCACATTTCTCTTCTTGAACTCTACAACGACGATAAGCTACCCGCACAACGAAAACAACCACCACCTCCAATTATCATCGAAGGAGAACCTGAGTACGAACTCGAACAAATTATCGACTCTCGACTACACTACGGAAAACTTCAATACCAGGCCAAGTGGACCGGTTATCCTCCTGAACACGACAAAGTCTGGTACCCCCACAGCAATTTCGAAAATGCAAGTATCGCAAAGCAACAATTCCACCAACAATACCCCAGCAAGCCCTCTCTCGATCAAAATTGAGGAACAAGAAAACGGGGAGACTTGGGTCTCTATAACACCACCACCGCAACTCACACCACCACCACCACCTCCACGAATAACGACACCAAGACCCCCGACACCGAAGACCGCCCAGGAAGGGTGGGAAACCACAGTGGGACTACCCACGAGCCACCCATACCGAGCCCCCCAAGAGTGGGAAGAAGCCGAAAACAGGGAATAAACTCGGCGAGAGCACGACGTGCTGTCATGGACAGCATGTTACGACGACGGGTGCCAAGTGCACTATAGACATAAGGAAGGCTCGGGATGATTTCCCCGAGACTGATCTCGGGCTGTGCCATCAGTGCCGGTATCGCACCGGAACAAAAAACGGCAGAGGAAACTCCACGGGCAGACCGTGACATGGTACAAATGCTACGACGACAAAGGCTTCGTACATGTGCAAGAGAAGATCCAGGCTGGGTACTATCCCCAGGAAAACGGCGAGAGGAAACCCCTCTCAAAATGGCACCGGCGACACCCCGAGCCGGAACAGCGAAGGAAATTTGGTGCCGTGAGGACACGGCAGGAGGAGGAGGGGAGCAAAAAACCTCAACCAGACGTCTGAGCCTTACAAAGGCAAATCCTGGAACTGTTGGAAGAAAAACAACAAGCACTGGAAAGGGAAGGAAAAACCAGGCAAGAGCTGGCGAACCACCAGACAACGATCGGACGAATGCGCGAGGAAATCCTCGGACTTCGCAGGACGGTCGTGGGATCGGGTTTCAGTCTAGCAAGGTTGAGGAACTAGTTCGACACCAAACGAGCAGCAAACGAGGAGCTCGAACACAGGAACCACAGCCTCCGAAAGGAGCTCAGAAGAGCTGGGCAGAGGTTGTTAGATCTGGGCAAGTAGCATCGTGGGACCGATGCTGAGGGGAGACGGGAGCTAATGTCACAAATCGTGACTAAGCAAGGCAGATTTCACATGACTAATACTTATTAGTCATAAGGTATGTTGGTTTTTACACGATGACATCATTTGACTCATAGTTCTCACATGACTACGCACTTGCGAGTCATCGTTATATTATGATTGGGTAATGTTTTTATGACTCACGATGGTGATGTCATATGATGTAATGACTTTCGCACATGACTCATATTATGAGTCATGGGTTTCACGCATGTGACTCATTTGAGCACATGATTTGTTTTACGGGTTATGATTGGATAACGGAATGTTGCGCAGTGACTCATACGAGTCAACTGAAGGATTTCACCCTATGACTCACTATGAGTCATAGAAGTTTTTGTAAACGCGAAGTGATGAGTCATCAGGGTTGGGGTTGCCAGAAGATGCCTATATAACGCACTTGGTTCCGACCAAGAGATAGGACAAGCTTCTCGCACTCTCTCTCCCCCCCCCTACATTTCACATACAACTCAACACCTTACCCCGCTTTGCTTCTGGGACAAACTCCTCGCCCACTTTTCCACGCCTCCTAGCCACTATGGCGAACCCACACCAGCTCCCGCCTGGGAACACCGCCTTCGGTAGCCTCTCAGCCCTCAACTCCCCCCTCCCGTCAAGGTCAGGAACTCCCTCGATGTACCGTCCCCTCCACTTCATGGCGGGGCAACTCGGCCAAGCGAGAAGTGCCCTCCGTCTCAGCAACCAAGATCTCCCAGACTTCGCCCCAGATACGCTGTCGGGAACCATCCCCTCCGATGGTACAACAATCACCCTCCTCTCCCAGCTCGTCCAGGGCCTGGTGACCATCTCCCATGAATTGAGCGGGGTAACCAAGGCGCTCGCAAACATCTCCGAGGAAAACGAGAACCTCAGGGAGGAGCTCCACGACATCTCCTCACAACTCGCAAACCTCCCCCCCGCCCAAGACCAACAACCCTCCCAGGGGATCGCCGATCTCCAAGCATCCATACGCGACCTGTCACATCGGGTGTTAGCCCCAGCCCCTGTCCTACCCCAAGCACCGGCCCCCACGCGCAGGGCCCCCCCACCTCCACCAACAGCTGGC
>Ga0307509_10007824_pt1 | contig 13822 bp, 9 predicted proteins | sample 10_EM_MG_FD_202245 | JGI IMG/M metagenome (GOLD analysis project Ga0307509, IMG submission 202245) | Populus trichocarpa ectomycorrhiza microbial communities from riparian zone in the Pacific Northwest, United States - 10_EM | ecosystem: Host-associated > Plants > Roots > Unclassified | place...
CTCGAGTTCGCTCAAGCTGTAGCTGCACACCGGGCACGCGAACTTGCTCGAGAACAGGTGCTCCTTGCCGCCCTCGTCCATCTCATGGCCGATCGCGCGGCCCTCGGCGATGCGCAGTGCGGCCTCGAAGCTCTCGGCCAGGCGCTGCTCGAGCCCCGGCTGCACCTTGATGCGGTCGATCACGACATCGATGTCGTGCTTCTCGGCCTTCTTGAGCTTCGGTACATCGGCCGCTTCATACGCCGCGCCGTCGACGCGAAAGCGCACATAGCCTTGCGCCTGCATGTCGGCGAACAGCTCGGTGAATTCGCCCTTGCGGTCGCGCACCACGGGCGCGAGCACCATCAGCCGCGTGCCTTCGGGCAGTGCGAGCACCGCGTCGACCATCTGACTCACGCTCTGCGCCTGCAGCGGCAGGTGGTGGTCGGGGCAGTACGGCGTGCCGGCGCGTGCATACAGCAGGCGCAGGTAGTCGTGGATCTCGGTCACGGTGCCGACGGTCGAGCGCGGGTTGTGCGAGGTCGCCTTCTGCTCGATGCTGATCGCCGGCGACAGGCCCTCGATCACATCGACATCGGGCTTGTCCATCAGCTGCAGGAACTGCCGCGCGTAGGCCGACAGGCTCTCGACGTAGCGGCGCTGGCCTTCGGCGTACAGCGTGTCGAACGCGAGCGAGCTCTTGCCCGAGCCGCTCAAGCCCGTGATCACGACGAGCTGGTTGCGCGGGATGTCGAGATCGATGTTCTTCAGGTTGTGCGTGCGGGCCCCGCGCACGCGAATCGCGTTCGCGACTTCGGTCTTCGGCACACGGATGTGCGCGGCAGCAGCGGCGTCGGCAGAAGAAGGCATCGTGGGATCGCGCAAAACCGATCATCATAACGACCGCCGGCTTCGCGGCGGGTGTCGGTCGGTCGGGTCGGTTCACTCAGGGCGTCGCAGCGATCAGCGCCGACTTGAGCGCCGCGACCGCGTCTGGCGACAGCGGTGCCATCAGCGGCGCGCCGCCTGCGGGCGTGAGCCAGACCGCATCGCCGCCAAGCACGATCGTCGCGCGCAGGGTGCCGTCGCGCCAGAGTTGCAGCACGTCGCCGTCCGCGGCGGCCGGTGCCGCGCCGCTGGCCGGGCGCCAGCGCACCGCGCGATCGAGCTGCGCGAGCCAGCGTTGCAGCGCCGACGTCGCCGCTTGCCTGCCCGCACCGCGCTGCCAGGCCCAGCGCTCCGGCTGGTCGATCAGCGGCGTGAAGGTCTCGGCGTCTTGTCGGCGCAGCATCAATCCGGCGGCCGGTGGCGCGGTCGCGGATTTCGCGGCACTGTCGGCCACGGCAGCGGGTGCGGACATCGGCGCGGGTGCCGGCGCCGCTGCTGCTGCCGGCGGTGGTGCCGCGTCGGCCGTGCGCGCCTGCAACTCGCCGGTGGCGGCGGGGGGCGTGGGCGCGCGGCTCGCGTCGGCGCGTTCGCGTTGGGCCGCGGGCGGTGATGGCGGTGCGATGCTGCGGGGCTTCTTCGGCTCGCTGCGTGCGATGGCCTTTGATTCGTCCCGTGCGGGTGGCGGCGCAGGGGCAACTGCGGGCGCTTGGGCGACCTCGTTCTTGTCTTGCGCCCCGGGTGCAGGCGCGGCCGGCGCGGCAGGCGCTTCGGGCTGCGGCCCGAATGCATCCAGCGGACGGTCCCACCACATCACGCCGACCAGCGTGGCCACCATCACCGTTGCGAACCCGGCTGCGATGGGCGGGCGCGCGAGCCACGACCACCATCGCAGCAACGGGTTGGTCGTGCGCGCAGGCGCGGCGGCGCGCGTTGGTTTCACCGCCTCGCGTGCCTGGCGCAGGATCGCCTCGCTGAGCGCGGCCGGCGGCGCGGCCTCGGCGTCTGGCGCGTGCTGCAGGGCTTGGCTCAACCAGGCGTCGCGCGTGGGCTCGTCGTGCGGCGTCATCAGCGCGTGCCGCCATCGGTCAGCGGTGCGAGATGCGCGCCCATGCAGGTGCGCAGTTTGCTCATCGCGTAGCGCAGCCGCGTCTTCGCGGTCTCGAAACCGACCTCGAGCGCGCTCGCCACCTCGTCGAGCGCGAGCCCGTCGCCGTGGTGCAGCAGAAAAGCGCTGCGCTGCGGCAGCGGCAGCTGCTCCAGACACGCCAGCAGCTTCTCGCCTGCGCGGCGCCAGAACGCGAGCTCCTCGGTGTGCGACGCAGCGCTCGCCGGCGCAGGCCACTGCTGCCACGCGGCGGTCTCGGGCTCCCAGGGCGCATCGCCGTCGTCGGCGTGGGCATCGAGCGAGACCTCACGGCCGCTGCGTCTGAGCATGTCGATCACGCGGTGATGGGCGAGCGTGTAGAGCCAGGTGCGGAACGTCGCGCCCTGCGGCTCCCAGCGTGCCCGCGCCTGCACGACGCGCAGCCAGGTGTCCTGGAACACCTCGTCGGTCTGCGCGTTGAGCGCGGTGCCGAGCAGGCGCCGGACGAATCGGTACAGGCCCGCCTGGTGGCGCGCGTAGAGCTGCTCGAACGCGCGCGCATCGCCGCCTGCATAGGCGGCCATCAGCGCGTCGTCGGTGGGAGCTGCGGTGGGCGTGGGCACGGGCCGGAGTCTGCCTCATGTCGTGTTGATACGGCCAAGCGCGGTGCGCGGGGTGATGCGTCGTCGGCTCATCTGTTCTAGGGAGAGCCGACGCTTCCAAAGCTGCGGGCGCCGCCCTAATATCAAACGGTCCGCATTCGTCGAACGCTGGGGGTTCCCATGACGAGAACGACAAGACGCACGGCCCTCTCGATTCGCCGCCTGATCGCCATCATCGGCGCCGCTGGCTTGCTCGGCACGGCGGTGCAGGCGCAGGCCCATGTCGAGCGCGACCGGCTCGCACTCGAAGCGCGGGTCGAGGCGATGCGCGATGCGATCGCGCAGGCCGCAGCGCCCGATGCTTCCCCGATCGACGGCCAGCGCACCCAGTGGTTCAACTGGGGCAACTGGAACAACTGGAACAATTGGCCCAACTGGGGCAATTGGGGCAACTGGTTGAATCACCGCTGATGCGCGGCGCGGCATCACATGACAGTTGAGGCCCTGGTTCGATGGCTCCCGAGACGACCCGCTCCGGCCGAGTCGGTGTCGAGCGCCGGCTTCGACCCGCTTGACTTCACGCCCGCGCTGAAGACACGCTTGCTGATCTTGCAGCCCACACCGTTCTGCAACATCGATTGCGACTACTGCTACTTGCCCGGTCGCGACTCGAGCGCCCGCATGTCGCTCGCCACGATCCGCCGCGCGGCCGAGCGCCTGCTCGACGACGACCTGGTCGGCGAGCAGCTCACGGTCGTGTGGCATGCGGGCGAGCCGCTGACCTTGCCGGTTCATTACTTCGAAGCGGCGATCGCGACGCTGCATGACGTGCTCGGCGCGCGCTGCGAGCTCTCGCATTCGATCCAGACCAACGCGACGCTGATCGACGATGCCTGGTGCGCGCTGATCCAGCGCCACCACATCCGCATCGGCGTCAGCGTCGACGGCCCAGCCGAGCTGCACGATGCGCACCGCCGCACGCGCAGCGGCCGCGGCACGCATGCGCGCGTGCTGCGCGGCATGGCCTGCCTGCGCGCGCATGGCATCGCGTTCCATGCGATCGCGGTCGTGACGCCGGCCACGTTCGCGCAGGCCGATGCGTTCTTCGATTTCTTCGAGGCCCAGGGCGTGCCCGAGTTCGGCTGCAACTTCGATGAGGCCGAGGGCGCGCACACGCGCTCGAGCCTGATCGGCCACGAAGCCGCGCACGCCGCGTTCATCGCGCGGCTGCTGGCGCGCTCGCGTGCGCCGGGCGCGCGCACGCGGGTTCGCGAACTGGCGATGGCGCTGCACCTGGTCGCCCAGCCCTTGCCGATGATCGCGTGGCGCAGCGAGCGCTGGCCCGAGAACGTGCAGACGCTGCCGTTCGCGCTCGTCAACGTCGCGCACAACGGCGACTTCAGCAGCTTCTCGCCCGAGCTGCTCGGCCAGCCCTCGGCCGAGTTCGGCAACTTCATCTTCGGCAACGTCGAGCGCGACGGCTACTTCGCGGCTGCGGCCGGCGAGCGCTTCGCGCGCGTCTGGGGCGCGGTCGCGCGCGGCAACCGCGCCTGCCAGGCCGGCTGCGCGTACTTCGGCTACTGCGGTGGCGGCGCGCCGGCCAACAAGTTCTACGAGAACGGCGACCTCGGCAGCACCGAGACGCTGTACTGCCGCACGGTCTTGAAGCGCCCGTTCGACGCGGTGCTCGCGCAGCTCGAGCGCGACGCGCCCGCCGCACGGGCCGCCGCGCCGGGCCGCCCCAAGCAAGGCCCGACCCTCCCGGAGGGTCGCTTGCCGTACCCGGCAAGCGGGGAGCAGTCATCATGAGTGAGCGAGCCTTCTCCAGTTATCAGTACAGCGCGTTCATGAGCTACGCGCACGACGACGACAAGGCCTGGAACGGCTGGATCTCGAGCTTCAGCGCCGAGCTGAACTTGGCCTTGCCCGCGCGCCTGCACGGCATCCGCGTGCCCGAGGCGCACCTGAGTCAGAAGAACGGCCCCATCACCGGGCCGCTGAGCGAGGAGCTGTTCAGGAACGTCGAGAACTCGTTCGCGATGATCCTGTTCGTGCACGAGAACTATGTCGGCTCGCACTGGTGCCTGCAGGAGCTCGCGTACTTCAAGAAGCTGTTCGGCGACGACGGGTTTCGCGAGCGCTTCTTCGTCATTGCCTTGTCCGAGCCTTGGATCAACGACCTGACCGCGCGCGAGCAATGGAAGCAGGTGTGCCCGTTCGAAGACCAGGTCTGGATGCCGTTCTTCGACGAGAACGACCGCGACTTCCCGATGGAGATCTACGCCAGCAACACGCGCAACAAGCAGGTCGTGGTGGCGAACGGCTTCTGGCGCGAGTTCCTGCGCGTGCGCGAGGCGCTCGCGAAGCGCATCCGTGCCAGCGTCGAGCGCGAACGAAGCGCCGCACCGGCCTACCCAACCCTGGCGCCTGCGGCCGCAGCGCGCAGCGTGGCGCCGCCCGAAGACGAACTGCTGGTGCGCGTCTACATCGAGGGCAACAAGGAGCAAGAGAAGTACTGGGAATCGCTCGGCCAGCAGGTCGTCGCGAGCTGGGATCAGGTGGTCGCGCCGATGCAGATCGAACCGCAGCTCTACCTGCGCCCGACCGGCCTGCAGATGACCGAGATCGACCAGCGCCCGGTGCTCGACGATGCCGATGGCGTGGTGCTGCTGTGGGGCAAGAAGACGCCCGACTCGCTGGCCGCGCAGATCAACAAGGTCGAGCCCAAGCTCTCCGGCCCCAACTACGCGCCCGGCGTGGTCGCCTACCTGATGGACGGCCCGAACGACAGGCGCAGCACCGAGTCGGTCGGCAACTGGCACGTGGTGCGGTTCGCGACGACGCCAGACGGCGGCATCGCCGTGCTGGCCGAAGACGCGGCCGCGCTGAAGGCGTTCCTGAACAGCGTGCTGGAGCGCAAACGCAAGCGCCTGAGCGGCAGATTCAACCAGGCCGTTGCGGCCAGCGCCACCGTCCCCTGAGCGGCGAGCGATGGACACGACCACCCGCGCCGCAGGGTTGCGCCTGCCGACCGAGCCCTACCCGGGGCTGCGGCCCTTCCTCGACCACGAGGCCGCGCTGCTGCTCGGCCGCGGCCGGCAGGTGCGCGAGATCATCGAGCGGCTGCGCGAGACGCGCTTCGTCGCGGTCATCGGCGGCTCGGGCTCGGGCAAGTCCTCGCTGATACGCGCGGGGGTCGTGCCGGAGCTGCGTGGCTTCGGCATTGCAGAGGCCGGCGACTACTGGATCCCGGTCGTGTGCACGCCCGGCACCACCTTGCCGCAGACCGTGGGCGACACATCGGACGCGGCGAGTGCCGTGGGCGCACCGAAGGCGCAGACGCCGATCACGCGGCTCGCCTGGAAGTTCTCGCAGCTGCTGACCCCGCTCGATGATGCAGCCGCGGCCGCCGAGCGGCGCGCCGAGGTTGCCGCGGTGTTTCGCCAAGAGGCCGGCTTCTCGCGCCTGGTCGGCGCCTACTTCGACGAGTTGCCCGAGCTCGGCCCGGATGGCAAAGACGCGCGTTTCTTGTTCGTCATCGACCAGTTCGAAGAGTTGTTCCACCCGAACAACCGCGACAACCCGGACGCGAAGCTGCTGATCGAAGCGGTGATCGACCACTTCTTCAACCCGCACCCGCGCTGCTACGTCGTGCTGACGATGCGCAGCGAGCACCTCACCGATTGCGCCGGCTACCTCGAGCTGCCGGATGCGATCAACAAGTCTTCGTACCTGGTGCGCCGGCTCGACGAGCAAGAGCTGCGCGACGCCATCGTCGGCCCGGCGAAGGTCTATCTGCGCCTGCTGCAACGCCGCGGCGCGGCGCCTGGCACGGCGCTGCCGGACGATGTCGTGTTCGACGAGGCGGTGATCGCGCGGCTGCTCGCCGATGTCGAGCGCATCACCTCCGATGCCGACCACCTGCCCTTGCTGCAGCACGTGCTCGCGCGCACCTGGGAGGCCGCCTGCCTGCGCGAAAGCGTACTGCCGCACGAGCAGGTGCCGGCACGCGTGATCTGGGCCGATCTCGAGCACGCCGTGGCGCCGCTCTCGGACCAGGCCATCGGCTGGCTGCACGCGCAGACCGGCATCAACACCTTGCGGCGCAGCCTCGAGAACCAGGCCGAGGCCATCTACCAGCAGCGCAACGCGGCGCAGCGCGACCTGATCGATGTCGTGCTGCGCCGCCTCGCGTTCAAGGACCCGAACAATGGGCAGTACTCGCAGCAGCGCGTCGATGTCGACGATCCGCGCCTCTTCACCGGCATCGCCCAGCCGCGCGAAACGCTGCGCGAGTTGCTGGCGCACGGCTTTCTCGACACCGTCAACTACCTGTTCTGGGACAAGGAGAACCCCGAGCGCATCACGCTGAAGGTTTCGCACGAGTCCTTCATTCGCGGCTGGGCGCACTTCCGTGCGCTGGTCGACCTGGAGGCCGATCGCTTCGACGAGTTCGTCGGTGTGCTGCGCAAGTGCGCGATGTGGAGCGAGCGGCCCGCGTATCTGCTCGAAGCCTCGGAGCTGAAGCGCCTCGATTCCTGCGCGCTGGCAGCGGTGTTCGATGACCGCACCGAACGCCTGGACTGGTTCCGCGTGCTGCTTCAGTACCGCGATGGTGAACGCCTCGCGCGCGTCGAACCGCAGGTCGACGCCTTCATTGCCGCGTCGCGCGCGCGCCAGCAGGCGCAGGAGCAGGCTCGGCTCGACGCCGCCGAGCAACAGCGTGAAGCCGTCGAGCGCGAACGCCTCAACGCCGAGCGCGAGCGCGAGTTCGAAGCGCAGCGCCGGCAGGACGAAGCCGACAAGCGCCGCATCCTGGCCGAGAAGGAACGCGCCCAGGCCGAGGTGCGCGCCGAGAAGGCCACCGCAGCGCGCAAGACGCTCACGCGCGCGGTGCTGCTCGCCAGCGTCGTCGGGCTGGCCGCGGTGCTCGTGGGCTTGACCGTGCTGTGGTGGGCCGAAACCGATCTCGCGAACAAGGAGCGCACGCTGCACCGCAGCTACGCGCTCGCGGCCGAGACCCAGGTCGGATTCACGAGCCAGTTCGCCAGCCCGCAGAGCGCGCAGACGCCGCTGTACACGACGCTGCGCGGCGCTGGCCTGTACGACGAGGGCGAGGGTGCCAGCATCGGCCCGGCGCACTGGCCGCTGCTGAACCTGATGTACGCGGACCGCCTCGACGCCGTGCTGCGCACCACGCTGCTCAGCGAGGTGCGCAACGCGTCGGCGCTCGGCACCGTGTTGCGCGGCGCGGCCTGGCCGCTCAAGCTGCCCGGCCCGGACAACGCACCCACCAGCGCGCCCGCGCCGGTAGAGTGCGACTCGGTCGCCGTCTCGGAGCACGGGCGCAGCGTCGGCCCGCGCAACGCCAGCTTCTTCGCGCGGCCGGGCTCGACCAACGGCAGGGGCTTGATCGTCGTCGGCGGGAGCTCCGGCGGCGTGTCGCTGTATGCCGGGCACCTGCAGGGCAATGGCCGCGAGTGCCGCATCGAAGACCAGCTGCTGTCCACGCCGCTCGAGGCGACGCGGCTGGCGCTGGCCGCCGACCTGTCCAATGTCGTGGTCGGGTTCGCGAGCTACCGGCAGTTCTACTCGGTGCTGTGGGTCGACCCGAACGGCGTGCAGCTGCGCCAGCGCGCCGTCGTGGCACGACCACCGGGCGACACCGACGACGCCGCGCCGGGTGGCATCGTCGTCAGCGCGGTCGAGCTGCTCGCCGCGACGCCGCGGCCGTTCGCGACCGACGTGGTGCTCGGCGACACCCGCGTGCGGCTGTTCGATCTCGAGCCGGTGCCGATCTCGACGCTGGACGCGATGCGCGCCGGCGCGATGACGCTGGCCGTCGCGGCGTCGCCCTGCGGCGTGTTCGCGAAGGCCAGCGCCGACGTGATCCGCTTCGGCGAGAAAGACGCCTTGCTCGAAACAGTGGTGTCGGGCGGCGACGGCAGCAGTAGTCGCGGCAGCGTCGCCTACTGCCTGCACTTGAAGCCGGCCAACTATCGCAGCCCGAAAAACATCGTGCCCACGCTCGCGACACTGTACCGCGTGCGCGGCGCCGCCGATGCGCACGCGATCGAATCGCAGACGCCGCTGTTCAGCGAGCTGGTGCTTGGCGCGGTCCCGCCGGACGAGGTGCGCCTGGACACCCAGGCCGGCTGGCTCGCGTTTCGCAGCGGCGGCCGGCGCTGGCGCGCGCTGCCGTGGGGCCTGGAGGCGTGGCGCGAGCTCGCGCGCGGTGTGTTCGATGCCGAGCACCAGCCCGTCGCCGAGGGCATGTTCAGCCTGATCGTCGGCGGCGAACCGGTGCCCGACGTGCGCGCATCGATCGCGCAGCACAGCGCGCGCGTGCTGCCAGAGAAGTTCTTCTTCGGAGAGGTGCGCTGAGCGGGTGCGGCGGCCTTTGCTGGGCCGCTGCCTGTCTCGGTCGCTGCGTCTACGCGGTCTTGGCTGCTACCACTGCCCGAGCAGTCGCATCGCGCGCGTGTTGGTCGCGACCGTGTTGTTGATCGGCTCGGTGCCGGCCGGTGCGGCCTCGAGCACGCCGACGAGCGGGCTGCGCATAGCGCGCGCCAGCGTGACGACCGACTGCGACGGGTCCGAGGGCAGCCGGGTTCGCGGGTCGGCGCCACGCGCCACCAGGAAGCCCACCATGTCGGCGCGACTGTCCGGGTACGCGAGGAAGCCCGGCGCGAGCACGCGCGCTAGCGGCAGCCAGTCGAGCTGCGGGCCCGGCACGCGGTTGGCCAGCTGCGGCCGGCGGTCGAGCCACCAGTCGAGCGCGGCCCAATCGCTGGTCCGCAAGGCTTCTTCGAAGCCCGACGGGCGCTGCCCCATGTAGCCGCCGAGCGCGGTCTCGACCGTGTAGCCGCGCGCCTCGAGCGCGGCCGACAGCGGCGAGCCAATGGCGCTCGGGTGCAGCGCCGACAGCGGGCTGAACGACAGCGTACCGGGCTTCAGCGCGCCGCTGGCCAGCCAGCCGGTCAACACGCCGTCCAGGCCGGCAGCGCGGCTGTTGGGGCAGCTCAACCAGCGCACCACGTCGTGGTGCACGGCGCGCGGGTCGGACTGCGAGAGGCTCGTCAACGCGCCGCGCACGTCGGCGGGCACGGCCGTCATGTCGGGGCAATCGTTGGCCTGCGCGAGCGCGACGATCGGGGACTGCATGCAGCTCTGCGTGCGCGCACCGCGGGCCATCAAGTCGGGCAGCGCCGGCCACAGCCGCGTGTCACGCGCGGCCGTCGCCAGTGCGCAGGCGGCGAAAGGGCTGGTGACGAGGTCGCCGCTGCGCAGGCTGCCGCTGACGTAGTCGCCGCAGCGCGGGCTCAGCGCGCGCTCGACGCTGTCGAGCGCGATGCAGGGCGCCGGGTCGCCCTCGGTGATCTTGCCGTGCACATGCTTGACGATGTCCCACGCCATGCTCGAATCGGTCGCCACGCCCGCGGCACCGAGCAACAGCGAGGCGGTCGTGCAGCCGCCCAGGCCCAGCAGGCTCAGGGCAATGGCAGCGACGGCGGCGCAACGTGGCAAGAAGGTCATGTGAGCGACCCGGTTGAGAGCAGAACGGAAACAGATCGTAGGGGAGTGCGCGCGTCTTGAATGTGCGTTAGTACACGGCAATTCCCGTGTGCTGTAAGCGTTGGTAATGGAGCCCCTCGGCGAACGGAATACGTTCGCCGATCCCCCAGGGGGAAGCGGGCCGGCTTGGGGCGGCCCGGCGCTCGGCCCGCAGGAGCCCCTCGGCCCTGCCCCTTCACCCCTTGCCAACGTCGAATCAGTCGCTCAGCACGCGCAGGATCTCGCGGCCGTAGGCTTCGAGCTTCTTTGCGCCGACGCCGCTGATCTGCGCGAGCGCGTCCAGCGAATCGGGCTGGGCCTGCGCCATCTCGGCGAGCGTGGCGTCGTGGAACACGATGTAGGCCGGCAGGTTGTGCTCGCGCGCGACCTCGGCGCGCCAGGCCTTCAGCGCTTCGAAGCGCAGCAGTGCGGTGTCGTCCAATGGCAGCGGCGGCGGCTTGTCCTTGCCGGCGCCGCGGGCGGTGCGTGTCACGCGGCCGGTCTTCGACGACGCGCGCTTCGGCGTCTCGCTGGGCTGGCGCAGCAGCATCTGCACCTCGCCGCGCAGCACCTCGCGCGCGCTGGCCGTCAGCTCGAGCGTGTTGTACTCGCCCTCGGTGCGCAGGTAGCCGAGCGCGATCAGCTGGCGCAGCACGACACGCCACTGCGCCTCGGCGATGTCGGCACCGATGCCGAACGTACTCAAGGCTTCATGCCCACGCTGCACCACCTTGTCGGTGGCCTTGCCGCGCAGCACGTCGATCAGGTGCGCGGCACCGTAGCGCTGGCCGCCATTCTGGTGAAAGCGGTAGACGCAGCTCAGCGCCTTGCGCGCCGCTTCGGTCGCGTCCCAGGTGGCGGGTGGGCTCAGGCAGTTGTCGCAGGCGTTCTGGGTCGCGGCGCAGCGCTCGCTCGTTTCGCCGAAGTACGCGAGCAGCCGCACGCGCCGGCAGTCGTGCGCCTCGGCGAGCGTCAGCAGTGCGTCGAGCTTGCCGCGCTGGCCGCGCTTGAACTCCTCGGCCGCTGGGCTCTCGTCGATCATGCGGCGCTGGTTCACGACGTCGGCCAGGCCGTAGGCCATCCATGCGTCGGCGGGCTGGCCGTCGCGGCCGCCGCGACCGGTCTCCTGGTAGTAGCTCTCGATGTTCTTCGGCAGGTCCATGTGCGCGACGAAGCGCACGTCGGGCTTGTCGATGCCCATGCCGAACGCGATCGTCGCGACCATCACGATGCCTTCTTCGCGCAGAAAGCGGTCTTGGTGACGCTTGCGCACGCTCGAGTCGAGCCCGGCGTGGTACGGCAGCGCGCTGATGCCTTCGCCGTTCAGCCAGGCCGCCGTTTCCTCGACCTTCTTGCGCGACTGGCAGTAGACGATGCCGGCATCGCCTTCGTGATCGTCCTGGATGAAGCGCAGCAATTGCTTGCGCGCGTCGTCCTTCTCGACCACCGCGTAGCGAATGTTCGGCCGGTCGAAGCTGCTGATGAAGACGCGCGCATCCTCGAGCTGCAGCCGCGTGATGATGTCGGCGCGCGTCAGGTCGTCGGCGGTCGCGGTCAGCGCGATGCGCGGCACCTCGGGGTAGCGCTCGTGCAGCAGGTTCAGCGAGAGATAGTCCTCGCGGAAGTCGTGGCCCCACTGGCTCACGCAGTGCGCCTCGTCGATCGCGAACAGGCTCAAGAGGCCGCGCTCCTGCAGCGAATCGAGTTGCGCCAGCATGCGCGGCGTCGTCAGCCGCTCGGGCGCCACATAGAGCAGCACGAGGCGGCCGCTCATCATCTCGCGCTCGATCTTTTGCGTCTCGTCCAGCGTCAAGGTCGAGTTCAGGAACGAGGCGTGCACGCCGGCTTCTTCGAGCGCGCCGACCTGGTCCTGCATCAGCGCGATCAGCGGGCTCACGACCACCGCCACGCCTTGCTGGCGCCGGTGCCGCGCGATCGCCGGCACCTGGTAGCACAGGCTCTTGCCGCCGCCGGTGGGCATCAGCACCAGCGCGTCGCCGCCGCCGATCACATGGTCGACGATCTCGGCCTGCGCGCCCCGGAACGCGCTGTAGCCGAAGACTTCGTGCAGGATGACGTCGGGGGAAAATGGGGCGGGTGAGGTCACGATGCGAGCCAGCGACAAAGTCGCGATGGTACGGGAGGGGCGTGCGGCCGCGGCCCCACCATTCGGGCGCCCCCACTGTTTCGTCCTTGCGAGGGAGCGTGCGAAAGGGGCGGGGAGCGATAATTGACCCATCCCACCCAAACCCCCCAGACACAGCTCGGAGCTCCAATGGCATCAGTCAACAAAGTCATCCTGATCGGCAACCTTGGCCGCGATCCCGAGGTGCGCTACACGCCCAGCGGCAGCGCGGTCTGCAACGTCACCCTCGCGACCACGCGCAACTGGAAGTCGAAAGAATCCGGCGAGAAGGTCGAAGAGACCGAGTGGCATCGCATCGTGTTCTACGACCGCTTGGCCGAGATCGCTGGCGAGTACCTGAAGAAGGGCCGCTCGATCTACGTCGAAGGCCGCCTGAAGACGCGCAAGTGGACCGACAAGGACGGCGCCGAGAAGTACACCACCGAAATCATCGCGCAGGAAATGAACATGCTCGGCGGCCGTGAAGGCGGCGGTGGTGGCGGCGGAGCCGAGGACGAGGGCGGTGGCGGCGGCTACAGCGAGCGCAGCGCGCCGCAGCAGCGCTCGGCCCCGGCATCGCGGCCCGCGCCGCAGGCCGCGGCGCGTCCGGCACCGCAGAAGTCGGCGACTGGCTTCGACAACATGGACGACGACATCCCGTTCTAAAAAATACCTTTCTGGGCTTGTCAACAATCGCCCGCGGCGCTAGCTGCCGTCGGCGATTTGCCTGTTGACACGTTTGCCGGCCGGGCCAAGCCAGCTGACTTATCGTGTACCTGCTTGGCCATGTCAACAGCGTCCGGCGCACCAAACGCCCAAGGCGACCGAGGTTGGGAGCGCATTCCACCCAGCGCGCCCGTCAGCGAATCCAATCTCGACCCGCCTCCATTTCTGATTTGATCGCCAATGGCTTCGACCGAGGTCCGCTGCCACGATGACCCTTGGGGCGGCGCAAAAGGTCAGGCAGCTGCAAAGCGAAGGGATACTTCAAGGCGACCGTCAGGTCCTAGGGAGAGTCGGGCCCTCAAGGGCAAAGATCGAAGACCCGGAGTCGACCCAAAGGAGCCGGTGGCGGCCTTCGCGGCCGACCGACAGCTCAACCCAGGAACCTGACCTTGGCCGACGCCGCCGAGAACGTCATAGGCGACGACAGCGGTCGTTCGCGGGCGGCCATCATCGATCGGGGCAAGATCCCGGCTGAACGACTGCATCCGAAGGTGGCGTACTCACGCAGCCGACCCGTTGCTGCCAGTCGCGGCACCGGACAGACCGACGGTAAGCCGTCGTTGAACCTGCGTTCGTGTGGCCGCGCAGTGGGTAGATCGCTCGCGCCCCTCGCCTCCAAAATGCGGGTGAGATTGCTCGCAGCCAAGCGCACTACTTTCTTCCGAGCCCGAGCTTCTCCATCGCATCGTGCGCCTCGATCAGCATGGCTGACACTTCCGCGACGGTCACACGCAGATTCGTGGCGCGAGTGCGCATGTGCTCATAGGCGTCCGGCTCCGTCAAATGCTGGCTGTCCATCAGCAGGCGAACAGCTTTCTCGATCTGCCGGCGAGATCTGATCGTCGACTCGAGCTTTTCGATCTT
>Ga0307509_10007825_pt1 | contig 13822 bp, 8 predicted proteins | sample 10_EM_MG_FD_202245 | JGI IMG/M metagenome (GOLD analysis project Ga0307509, IMG submission 202245) | Populus trichocarpa ectomycorrhiza microbial communities from riparian zone in the Pacific Northwest, United States - 10_EM | ecosystem: Host-associated > Plants > Roots > Unclassified | place...
GCAAGAAAAAAAGGAGAGTATATACCTTGCGTTAAACCCATAGTGGCGAGGACAACGGCTACGGTCGACAGATTGAAGTGCATGTTCTTCGAGGACGTGAAGGCAATTGCAGTTGGGGGTGAGAGAACAAGGTAGGCTTAAGCTCATTTATATGTTGGACGGGTATACCTATTTGTCAGTATGTATTTTTTATGGAATGAATTGATACTTGTACAAGTCAACGATGGCGTTTCAGAAGCCTGCGCTCTGCACGCAGTTAACCTCAAGCCGTGGGCAAACATCTCCATCTGTGCCAATCGATTTGGTTCATTGGAGTCAAGATGGTCACCTGGGAGTTAAAAACCGGTATATGCTGAGGCTTGGCAAGAACTAAGTAAACCCATTGAAAAAGCGGAAATGTCAGGGTTGGCCCCAGTGATCGGGCGCTTCTTCACTCGTCATCGATCGTTGGAGACGTTGAAGGGACGCGGCTGAGGGAGCTGGAGCCTGGCTTCAAAGCATCCAACTTGAAGAAAAAAAGAGAATGTGGCCCTTACTACTCGTGACTCTGGAGCATGGCTCCACTGCGTCCCAAACCATTGGATCAAAGTCTTGTCACAAATCCTTGACTCCTCCATGTGCCGTTACATAAATAGATTTCGCTGATAACCGTTCAGAGCAAACGTTCAAATGTTCATGACTCGTTGTAGACATACCTTGGAATATATCTCCGTATACCATTGGCCGAGGTCCTCGGTGACCCTCCGAATCCGGTCAAATATGACCCTCCCAGGCCCGCAACTCATCGTTTCCGAGTTCATGACGATGATGACGGTAATTATTCTCAACCCAGCATCTAAAATGTTGGACAGGCTCAATACAATGCTACAGTCTGAGGGTGCTATAAATAGGGTTCCCTGATAGCCGTTCAGAGCCAACGTTCATGACTCGTTGTAGACATACCTTGAACCTTCTTCCTTACATCCCGCATACCATTGGCGGAGGTCCTCAGTCACCCTCAAATATGACCGTCCCACTGCGCCCGCAGTTCATCGTTTCCGAGTTCATGACGACGATGACGGTGGCCTTATCCGAGTCACACGACATCTCAACCTAGTATCAAAAACATTTGTGGAGGCTCAGTGCAATGCTACAATCTAGTAAGAATTCAGCATCGGCCTCGGTTTTCAAACGAAACAAAGATGGGGGAGGGAATTGAATGGCCTGTCATTTTACAGGTGGCCCAGGAACATGCACTCGACTTCGTCGCAACTTCGTCGTCCTTTGCAACCTAAAACCTTAGCGCTTAACATTTGTCTGGAGCACTCGCGCAAACACGTCCAACAGTTGATCAAGACAACCCGTCGATTGGGTCTACCTTTTCCTTCCCATTCAGCGAGTAAGGAAGACAAATGAAAATAAGAATTCGATGGACACGGGCCGGGTAGAAAGAAACTTACTGGCTCAAAATACTTTGAAATGATGCATCCGTGATTCCGTCCTTCAGTGGTACATTGACAGGGTATCCTTTGCCCTTCCCTCTCCCCTTTATCTTCCTGGCTTCACGTCCATTCGCCGAATTTGTGGAAACTACAGGTCATAACTCGGTTTGTCATGTAGAATGCCTCTTCGACACCATCACCGTGATGACAGTCGATGTCGATTTACAGACACGAGGATAAGTGCGCAAGAGTTCGATAATGCCAAGAACGGTGTCGTTGATGTAGCAGAATCCAGAAGCTTCCCACTTTTGGCAAGGTGCAGTCCTCCTGCCCAGTTAATGGCGATGTCGGCTGCTCCAGATGTTATTCTTTGAGCAGCACCTGAAATGTGAATATGAGCGAATTTTGGTGGCTGGCATTGAATTGGGTTGACCTATCGATCCTCCGGCGGAAATAGGGCAGAATTCAAATACGCCCTCGAATGCTGGGTTACCCCCCCCCCCAACTAGAACTAATGAACAAACGATCAGAAATCGAGTTCGACGATTGAAAACGAGGATTTGGCAAGGCTCACATCGAGTTCCTGAATAGGTCAATTTCTCCGCTGTCTCTGGGGTAACTCCATGCAAGAAATGGACATATTCGTCTGTATGAAATGAGCTCATAACTTCCGGTGGTGCGCGCTTGGGTCTGTGCTAAAACTATAAGCGCCAGTCGTGTATGGACAAGAATTTCCTCACTCACCAAAATGTGCATCTTGTCAAGCATCCCATACACCGTGACCAAATCGTGGGTTACTCGTATCCTGTGAGGCTTCTTTGGGTGACCCAGCCCGTATGTGTAGGCCCCGACGTCGGCTAGTATTGGCGTTCCTTATTTTGATGACACAAATGAGACCGAAGGGGCTCACCGTCGTAATAGTAGGCTACCTTTCGCTTTGACATCGGATTACAGCCTGCTCTGTGGAGCCCACTAGTAAAATGTGAATGGTGGGCGTTGGCGACGACACGATGGCTGATTAACAAATTAGCAAATTAAAGAAAAGAAATAATTTCCAATTTTGCAGTTTCACGTGATCAGCAACGGCCCGGGAGTCGGTTATTAAGTAGCCTTCACCACTCTTCACCACTCGTCCCTTTTCGATTTTCAGTGGCATAGGAAACTAAAGGGCTCAGCTATTACTCTGCCAGTGGAGGTCTCTCGAGCTGCAAAGTTACAATCATCAGCCGCTTCTTTTTGGTGCACCTTTCCTGGCCTTCCCTTCACAGATTCTCTTGCTCATCGGGATAATTTCTGCCTCCGCACTGGCACACTTGGAATAACTGGGGCTGTATTCCATCAAAGGCTGCTAACTCATTGTGAAAATTTACTATTGAATTGCTGCGGCAGCACCCAGAAGCTCTTGCAGGAAAGGAATGCGCGGTTCATGATCTATTTTCTTCGTCCCCGAAATACTTGTCACCCCCTTCATCACTGTCCTTGCGAACTCGAGCCTTCAAAAGAACAAAAAAAAGCCAGATTCAATTTAGTATCCTTGGGATGCTGGTACAAAACAATTATTTTCTCTTCCTAAACAAAATAGGGAGTCGTATTGCCAGGCGAAGCAGTGGCCTGCATTGCCCAAGTCGTATCAGTACAGTATGCACAATGATGCAACTTTTTCGATCAGTGGTGCATAATTGAGGGACTTCCTGATGTGAGGAACCACTAAGCCAGCAGTTCAAAGTTGAGGGCTGTATCGCTATGAGCCAGGGCGTTGTACAGGCCACCACCGTGACGTCAGTCATAGTCAATTCTCTGATCATGATCATTGTTCTGCCCATTCCTTGCTCAACCTTACTTTTTTTAGATCGATGGCGCCTGGCCTGCCTCTGGACAAGAATTTCCGAAACAGCTGTAGCATTCGTTGAGGCGGACTTATTTGTACAAACGAGCTACATTGACTTAAAAGGCGAAGTTTTAAGTTGAAGCTAACGAGTCAGACTACGAGATGACTAAAGAAAGAAAAGGCAATTCAAAGAGTAAGGGCAGACTACTAATGTCGGGGTGTGAGAGGTTATTCAAACAAACGTTTTAGTAAGTGGTAGTGGCAGTAGGAGCATAGGCTGCGGAGGAGTACGCAAGGGTAACGGGCGGGAGGTTGTACCCAGCGCATGCATCATAATACGCTATGTAAAAAAACGTCGTCAGTAAGGGGTTGCACTGAAGGCGGTGATAATGGCGCTTGAATTACTACCCTTGATTGAACAGGTGAGACAGGTTTGCAAAGCAGCCTGGACGTCGGCTGTGCAGATGCATGCTACAGTTGTGCATGTCTAGATAATAGGAGACGATCAGCTGTTGAAAATTTTCAGACCGCATAGACAACGCACTGTTAAAGCTGTGCTGAGTGCCGCGCAATCAGTATCACACTGACGAGTAATGAGTGAGTAAAGGATGTTGGAATTGCGACAATGCCCTCAGAAAATGTAAAGTTTTCATACCCCCGGCGGTGCTTGTCGAGAGTTCAAAATCTCATATACAGGGTGTCGCGGAAGAAGAAGGCTTGCTAATCCAATGTCAAATGGGGGTTGCAAGAAAAAAAGGAGAGTATATACCTTGCGTTAAACCCATAGTGGCGAGGACAACGGCTACGGTCGACAGATTGAAGTGCATGTTCTTCCAGGACGTGAAGGCAATTGGACTGCAGTTGGGGGTGAGAGAACAAGGTAGGCTTAAGCTCATTTATATGTTGGACGGGTATACCTATTTATGAGTATGTATTTTTTATGAAATGAATTGATACTTGTACAAGTCAACGACGGCGTTTCAGAATCCTGTACCCTGCACGCAGTTAACATCAAGCCATGGGCAAACATCTCCATCTGTGCCAATCCATTTGGTTCATTGGAGTCAAGAAGGTCACCTGGGAGTTAAAAACCGGTATATGCTGAGGCTTGGTAAGAATTAAGTAAACCCATTGAGAAAGCAGAAATATCACGGTTGGCCTCAGCCGCTCAGCGATCGGGCGCTTCTTCACTCGTCATCGATCACTGGAGACGTTGAGGAGATGGGTGGGGGGGTTGGAGCCTGGTTTCAAAGCATCCAACTTGAAAAAAAAAAAAAGAATGCGCCCTTTACTACTCGTGAGTCTGGAACCTGGCGCCAGTGCGTTCCAAATCATTGGATCAAAGTCTTGTGAGAGCCCGTGGTTACAAATCCTCGACTCCTCCATGTGCCTTTACATAAGTAGCTTTCGCTGATAACCGTTCAGAGCAAACGTTCAAATGTCCATGACTCGTTGTAGACACACCTTGAAAATATCTCCGCATACCATCGGCCGAGGTCCTCCGTGACCCTTCGAATCCAGTCCTCAAATATGACCATCCCAGGCCCGCAACTCATCGTTTCCGAGTTCATGACGATGATGACGGTGATTATCCTCAACGCAGCATCACAAATGTTGTAGAGGCTCAATACAATCCGACAATCTGAGGGTGCTATTGAATAAATAGCGTTCCCTGACAGCAAACGTTCATGACTCGTTGTAGACATACCTTGAACCTTCTTCCTTACATCCCGGAGGTCCTCAGTGACCCTCAAACATGGCCATCCCACTGCGCCCGCAGTTCATCATTTCCGAGTTCATGACGACGATGACGTTGGCCTTATCCGAGTCACACGACATCTCAACCTCGTGTCGAAAACGTTTGTGGTGGCTCAATGCAATGCTACAATCTAGTAAGAATTCAGCATCGGCCTCGTTGTTCAAAGAAAACAAAAATGGGGGAGGAAATTGAATGGCCTGCCGTTTTATAGGTGGCCCAGGAACATGCACTCGACTTCGTCGCAACTTCGTCGTCCTTTGCAACCTGAAACCTTAGAGCTTAGCTTTTGTCTCGAGCACTCGCGCAAACACGTTCAACAGTTGATGAGACAACCCGTCACTTGGCCCTACCTTTTCTTTTCTATTCAGCGAGTCAGGAAGACAAATGAAAATTCGAAGGATACGGGCTGGGTAGAAAGGAACTCACTGGCTCAAAAACACTTTGAAACGTGATTCCGTCATTCAGTGGTACATTGACAGCGAATCCTTTTCCCCTCCATCTCCCTGGCTTCCCGTCCCAGGAAAATATTCGTCGAATTTGTGGAAACTGCAGGTCATAACTCGGTTTGTCGTGTAGAATGCCTCTTCGACACCATCACCGTGATGACAGTCGATGTCAATGTACAAGACACGAGGATAAGTGCGCAAGAGCTCGATAATGCCGAGGACGATGTCGTTGATGTAGCAGAATCCAGAAGCTTCCCGCTTTTTGGCATAGTGCAGTCCTCCTGCCCAGTTAATGGCGATGTCGGCTGCTCCAGATGTTATTCTTTGAGCAGCACCTGAGATGTGAATATGAGCGAAATTTTTGTGGGTGGCATGGAAATGGGTTGACCTATCGATCCTCCCGCGGAAATAGAGCAGAATTAAAACACGCCATCGAATGCTGTGTTATCCTCCCCAACCAGAACTAATGAACAAACGATCAGAAATCGAGTTCGACGATTGAAAACGAGAATTTGGGAGGGCTCACATCGAGTTCCTGAATAGATAAATTTCTCCGCTGTCTCTGGGGTAACTCCATGCAAGAAATGGACGTATTCGTCGTAACTTCCGGTGTTGCGCGTTTGGGTCTCTGTGCTAAAATTATAAGCGCCAGTCGTGTGTAGACAGGAAATTCCTCACTCACCAAAATGTGCATCTTGTCGAGCACTCCATACACCGTGACCAAATCGTGTGTTATTCGTATCCTGTGTGGCTTCATTGGGTGACCCAGCCCATACTTATGTGTAGGCCCCGAGGCCCCCGACGACGGGCTAGAATTCGCGTTCCTTATATTGATGAGACAAATGGGACCGAAAGGGGTACTCACCCGTAATAGTAGGCTACCTTTCGCTTTGACATCGGATTACAGCCGCTGTGGAACCCGGTAGTAAAATGTGAACGATGGGCGCTGTTGGCGACGAGAAAAGAAATAATTTCCAATTTTGCAGTTTCACGTGATCGGCACTGGCGGAGTCGGTTATTGACCTCCAAAGCTTCACCCCCGTCGTCATGCATGACGCTCATCCCTTTCGAATTTCAGTCGCATGGGAGGCTAAAGGGCTGCCACTAGTGCGAATACTCTGCCAGTGGAGGTCTCTCGAGCTGCAAAGTTTCATTCACGATCGTCGGCCGCTTCTTTCAAGTTTGGCTCACATCGGACATCCAGATAATTTCTGCCTCGGAACTGGCACACTTGGAATGACTGATGCTCTATTCCATTGAAGGCTGCTAAACTATTGTAAAATTTTACTATTGAATTGCTGCGGCGGTACCCAGAAGCTTTTGCAGGAAACGAATTGGTGAGTCGTGATCCAACAGCGCCCTGTTCATCTGGCCGCTCCTTCGTCCCCAAAATACTTGTCATCCCCTTCATCACCGGTCTTTCGAACTCGCACATTCAAAAGAACGACCAGGCCGCTTCGCCAGCCGGGCTACATTCTATGTATAAGCATTTCGGAGAATGACAAACTCAGGTACTGTCTTGGTACTGTCATATTCGTCCTTAGCCCGCGAGTCTCGCATGAGGCTCACCGTTCGATAGGTGGACTAAAAGTATGCCGATTCTTAAGTTCTACCTTCTTCGGATTATGCGGCTCTCCGATTTATATCTACATCGGGCTTGACTTTGGGCGCTCAACCTGATCCGCACATCTGTATGGAACTATCTGGCACCAGAGCTCAATCTCCGGTCCAAATGGTAGCTTAGGGAAGATGAAATCAGATCCTCAAGCAGAGTTGACTCTAATTTCTGTTCCATGGAAACTTCAAGGCAAGTCCATGATCCTGGTTCGCTTCGAAGTGTAGGGGATGGCCAGTGTGACTGTATCTAAAAAGCCTTAGGCTACATTTTGTTTCGAAAGCACTAAATGGCCGACCTTCTTCGGGGATTTGAGAAGCTCAGATACCCCACGATTCTAAGCTATTAATGAGTACGTTTGTGTTTCAAATTATACCTGAAGGCGATCATGAACACCTTGTCGCGTTTCAATTCCAATGCTTGAATTTTGTACTTGTCCACCATTATAATTAGTCAAAAACAAGTGCCTGGATTGATTATCCAGGAAATCTCGAGTGAATTTTACCAAAATCCCTCAAGTCTAAAGGCTTGGCATGGTGCACGAGCTCCGGGCCGGCTGATTTGGCACGTGACGTTCATTTAGTAAATTGGGATTGGAAAATGCCCACGTCGATCGTGTGGCCTTTGCTCCTTACCACCATGGTTGCGACGAGCCCGTACCAATGTCTCACCCTCACCCTTCTCATATTGCCTCCATTGCTCCTTACGACGTACTTCATGGCCGTGTTTCCCAGTCCACCAGCGTCGGTCTTCATACATCCGTCCTTGGCGAGCTTACCACCAACTTCGAAATCTTGGTCAATATACCCGGAGGACTTCTACCCTGGGGGAGGATACGCGACGTTTCCAAACGGAAGGGTGTGTATCTGGATGCCTACACCAATGGCCGCGTGTTAACGTTATTCACGGTAATTAGGTCAGATACTGGCTTTTGGGCCCTGAGAAAGGCAAACGGGTACGTCTAAGAGACCGAGATGAATTGCACATTGTCTGATTCCAAAGCTTAGGTCGTTCTCATCCATGGACTCTCGATTCCCGCCATCATTTGGAAGGATGTTGCCCCGAGTCTTGCAGCGCGAGGCTATCGCGTATTACTTTACGGTACGCGCCATTGTACCATTCATGATTCATCCCGAATTTACACTTTCCGCACAGACCTGTACGGACGTGGCTACTCAGACGCACCACTCACGACATACGATACCAACCTATATACCAACCAACTCGCGCTCCTGATGCAGTATTTAAAGTGGGAAAAGGCCAATATTGTCGGGGTTTCGATGGTACGCGGGGATATTGTTCGAGCGCTTTAACACTTTTAACTCTGTTTAAAGGGAGGAGGTATTGCGGCTGCTTTCACGGCACATTTCCCTCACCTTATCGACGAGGGCGTTGGTCTCATTGCCTGCGCTGGATTAATGGAGGTCAGTGCTTTGTTTCTCTTGTTCGTGAAAGCATGTCTCATCGTTTGTTTCTCCGTTTATTTCCGCGATATCCTCCTTCGTACCTTCGCTATTTGGTCCATTGCAGTCAGATGATATATCCCGCACTGCTAAATTTATGTCCTCCCCTTTGGTGCAGTCATTAGCCTCAACTCGACCAGTCCAGGTAAGCACCATATCTCTGGTTCTGACCCTATCCTTTGGGGTTTGTTTTACCCCAACATGATTTATTTTTACCCGCACCAGACATATCTGCAACGCCTTACAAATAAAACCGTCACACACAATACCATCGATGATAAGCCAAATGTTATCCTTGAGGTATGTTCACATGCTCCAGTGCCATTATATAATTACTCACTCTATTTATAGATCGTGCGACTTCAATCTGCACATTTGCCAGGGTACAACAATGCATTGTCATCATCACTGCGAGACGGGCCTATTCGAGGGCAGATTGCTGCATTCCAGTCGCCGGCTTTCGAAGGGAAGCGGGTATTGATCCTTCATGTACGTTTGCCCCTCTGTTCTTGCTTAGTTTTCACTAAATGGATGATTGCTGTTCTCTAGGGCACAAAAGATGTGACAGTACGCCCCAAATACGCGTCGCTAATCGACTTGACGATATCTTCGAAAGCTCACAAAAAGGTGACCTTTATCAACGGCGCGGGACATGACCTAAGCGTCAGCCATTCGAAAGAGGTCACGGAAGCACTCGTGAATCTCTTGTCTGGATCGAACTGGAGAATGACTTGATCATGGAAGAAAACTCTTGATTTTGAATTTTCATACCCGCCCTGTGGAGCGATTCTGGTTCTGCCTTGATCTATCGCCGAACTTCCCGCTCGTGCCAGCTTCTTGGATTGTTATCATGGATTCCTGGATCGGATGGAACGATTATCTCCCTGATACTAGCTCCGTATACCTCCCATGGCCCTCGCAATCGCTTTCACACTTTCCTTGTTGGCTTTCCTTTACTCATTCCGATTCGGGCGTTCCTCCTCAATTTCGTCATTTCCTCTTCATCTTTCACTGCCGCATTCATTCACCTTCGAATCCCACCTCGAACCCTTCTTACTCCTCCCCCCCACGAACCTCGACCACGCCTGGATAACGCCTTCTCGCCACCCATAATACTCCAACACCAACTCAAACCTGGCAAGACAACGAGCCGACAAGCAAAAAAGTATTGTGAACATTGTCGTCACCTTATTTATTTATCTACTCTACTGTTCATTATGATTTCCCGCCCCGCCGATGCCCTCTTCGTACGAGCTCTGATTTTACATATCCTTCGAGTCAACTTGCTAGTTAGGCGCCCGTGTTGTTATTGTACCATTTTGTCACATGTTGTTTTGTTGTTTTTTTACGCTTTTTCTTTTGCATACAATCGTGCAACTCTTATTACTCGCTGTTTGTTTTTGTAGCCGCATACGAACATATTTTAGATTCGCATTCATGCTTTATTTTGGATACATCTCTCGTCCGCTCAGGCCTCATCGATGACAGTAGACTTGATTCTGACGAAACCTGGCCTTTGAAGTGGTGCAGTGGAACTCCACAGAGGGCTCACCTCGGGCATTCGGCTGCCAAGTGAAAGGAATCTTCCACGTGGTATGCCGCACGTCAATTGGTACAATAATAAAATCTAACGTAACTAGCTAAAATAAATTCTACATTCTACAATTCTCCACCTTGAATCCCGATTTTTCACAGCACTGCAAACAGTATTTGAACATAACAACACTATTGAATTGGACTTATTGACCGTAAGCAGTGCCCATGCGGCCGCACGACGGTCTCCCTTTACCGCGGTTCGTCTTTACCACATCACAAGAGAGAGGACAAGGCAGCCATCCTCAACTGCATCTCAGACATGGCGGTGGTCCATCTCAAATTACTCAGATGGGCACGTCGCAAATTCCGACTTTTTCGTAGACCTGATCCACCCGACAACCACCTGATATACGAGTCACCCGTTCCCCATCTGCTTACCTCCAATTCGCCCCCCTCTGCGGACGAGAAAAATATCATCCATGCTGCCCTTACACGCGCCCGCGAGGAAGAATCCTCCTTCGGAGTTGGTGCTTACGCGGAGGACGACTCCTTGGAACCAAACATATTCGAACCGCAACTGGGGCAACTGCAGACCTTCATTCGCGTCCACGAACAACTCGTATCCCCACTACGTTCCTTACCACCCGAACTTCTCTCGCTCATCTTCTCATTTTGTATACCCCACGAGGAGGACTTGAGCTGCCAATGGGAAAAGCTTCCTGCCTTGAATATTGTTCAAGTGTGCAGGAGATGGCGAACCAGCGCACTAGATACCCCGTCCCTTTGGTCGGTCCTCCCCAAGATAGAGCTGAACGCAAATACGGCCGTTACTCCCGGACCCCGTTTCAGGAGGAGCCACCAGAGAAGGCTAGCGTTTTTAGAAGAAATATTGCGAAGGTCCAAAAACAGTATCCTTTGGTTAGACATCAAAGCCGACGACAACTATCAACGGGCGCAGCAGCCAATTATTGACATTTTAGCGAGAGAGGCGCACAGATGGGGTGGGTTCGTTATTTATTCACAATTGGCCACTTTAAACTCGATCTGTTCTGCCCAACGAGCTTTACAAAAAGCACCCGGACCACATTTTCCCCGCTTGCAGATCCTAGGACTCCATTTAATGAATGTGTTCTTAGATGCCGAGATTTCTTGGTTTACAGAGACTCCGAACCTTCGGGAACTCTCTGTCAGTGGTCATGTAACTCCACAGAGCATCAAGGTTCCGCATGGGCAACTACGACTGTATCATGAAGAATGCATTTGTCGAGGCACCAATAGGATGTCCTTCAACGACGTATTGAAGTGTTCTAGGGAAACTCTGGAGAGCCTCGAGGTCTTCGTTATGGATAGATCGCCCGGGCCTTTCGCGGAACCCGTTATTGTCGAGAAGCTGAAGCACCTGAAGATCAGGTCCGATCCCCGGACGTCCTGCGTCAAACTGCTCAATAACCTCGTAATCCCATCCCTCGAAAGTTTTTCGTTCGAGCAAGACGTCGGCTCACCGTTCCCCCATCTCCTAGCCTTAATCCGGCGCAGTGTAAATTATCGACAAAGATCACACCCGCTCAAATACCTCCATCTCCGAGTAATGATCAATGTACCCGGGCACGTCAAGTCTTTGCTCAAGAAAACACCACAAGTAACTACCCTCGAAGTATCCATGCCAGCTTCCAAAGATCTACGCTCCCTCATCACCTCCGAATCGCGCGTCAAAGTCGACAATTTGGGAGTCAGCGTTCGAGACCTCGCATTTTCAATCGTTCCGGAATTGAAATCAATCACCTTTTACTGTAGCTTGCAGAACATTGTCGGAAGCGAGACCGCCCTGCTTGCCATCGCCCATGCCCGGTTTGTCCGCCACAATACCGGTTGCCACGCCCACCGGAATTGTACCCCGGAACTTCACAAAGTCGAGAGTCTCCGGCTCCTCTTCGACGACTTCTCCAATCTCTATGCATCTCTTGGACTATTGAACCGATGGAACACGTCGGGCACGGCCACCTTTGCTCACGAGTCACGCGCTAGTATCATGTCGGTATCGAGCCTCTCGACAATGCAGTCCGCTGGTACCTTGCATATTCCAGGCGGCACCCTTGCGACTTGGCGCTCTGTGCTGCGTCGTGAATTGCCGGAAATTCGACAGTATGGCTGGCACGGCGAACGGTCGAGACATAAAGGGAAAGTCGACGCTGCTTTCCTGGAGCGCCTCAATGAGATTTTTACAGGGATTGAAAATTATAATGCTTCCCCTGGGAAAGCTTTAAGCGATATATATGTACGTGCGTCCTCTTTACTTATTTATTTCTCCCCGCCGATCTAGCATTTTATTTCTGATGATAATCCAGTTGTCGAAATTGCATTTCACTCTCCGCCAACTCGTTGGGTACATCCGCTTTCCTGGAGATCGGAAATATAAATTTCGTCAAAGGGCGGGGGCTATTCTGACGAGATGGGAAGCACTCTTTTTGGCTGATATCTCGAGGCCCGATTCCACGTTATGTTGGGCGATTAAAGGAGCGAAGGCGATTGTGTTTATTCCAGGGGATCACCGTGAGTAGTACATTCCAACCTGCTCCTGTTAGCGCCTTTTATTAATACAACAACTTCCAAGCAGCATTGCGCACATCAGATAATGCACTGGATCTCGTTTACGGACTGAAAGGAGATGGATCGTTCGAGGAAGGATTCCTGGAACACGAGCGAATCTGAGAAACCATGGATTTTTAATATTTAATTCGGTGGATCTCGAACTTGCTATAAGGATGGAGACTTGTATCGATAGGGACTCTATGGACAACAAACTAAAGTATACGGACACACCGGACTTTTATGGGACTACTGGATGACTTACTACATTTATAATGAATACCTAGTTTGAGGAGGCATAGCCGAATGTATCTACATACTGTACCGTCGAAAATACCTCTTTTTGTGCCAGCCTGGCCTCGATTGGCGCAATGTCGCCTCCAGCTAATACTTTCGAAGTTCCGTGCCGCGATTACTCGCCCAGCATCAGGAAGACGGCGTTTTAGTTTCCGGGTTTTTGCCGGTTTTTCGACGTTTTTAGGTTACATACCGGAAACCTCAAATAATATATTCTAGCCAAATTTAGTTAGATCTAGAGCCAACTGAATGACATCGGTCACAACAATGACGTTTAAGGCACCATTTACAATGACATGAGAGGTTTCCAGAAAATTTGACATAAGTTTCCAGGTTCCCACATTTCGGACATTTTAACAGTATTTGACCGGTCACGTGTACAGTCAAATGTTGTGTCGGTCACTGCAACACAAGAACTCAACGGTTTTGCAAAATTTGATTTTGTTCTGCATACCGTAGCATATGTAAATAATACTCCCAAAATTTTAAGAGTACCCATAAAGAATTCAAGAGTACAGAGCCCATCTATGACAATGACCCGTGGGAATAGCAAAACGGCTGAGTTGTACACCGGGTGACATTTGGCTTACTGCTCGTTGTGCGATGAGATTCAGGGGATGTCAAGGCAATCAGAGTGGTTTAAAAATACTGGAAGTGGTGTAGGACAATGGTGAACCTTTGAACTTGAGCCTATTTTATGTAGGGACTATCTTGACGACAAATTTGGTCTTCATGCCCCTGAGTAGCTCTCCACAACCATAATTTGCATCATTTTCAATGATTACCACACCAAAAATTATGATAATTTCACTGGTGTGTGAAATTTTTATGAATAAACACTTCTATGGTGTTTTTGGAGAAGAAATGTTGC
>Ga0307509_10007826_pt1 | contig 13821 bp, 12 predicted proteins | sample 10_EM_MG_FD_202245 | JGI IMG/M metagenome (GOLD analysis project Ga0307509, IMG submission 202245) | Populus trichocarpa ectomycorrhiza microbial communities from riparian zone in the Pacific Northwest, United States - 10_EM | ecosystem: Host-associated > Plants > Roots > Unclassified | place...
TGGACCGAGCACGGCGGTGCCTTGCTGGTCGACGGCCTGGTGGTACAGCCCGCACAGCGCACGGGGGTCGTCTCCTCGGCCGCCTCCGGACTGACCGGCGTCGTGGTCAATCTCTCGGGTCCGTACGCACCGGCCCACCTGTCCACCGACCGGGCGGAGATCCTCGACGATGTCGAGCCGGTGCTGAACGCGCTTCTGGCGCGGGCAGTGGATCCGTTGATCGCAGCCGAAGAGACGACGCTGCCGGACTTCGCCTGGATCTGCCGGGTGGCCAAAGAGAGCACACAACTCGCCGACCTCGTGGTGGACGCGCTGCTGCGCGCGGAGCGTCCGCTTCCGTACGAGAACGGCGTGCTCGACGTCGCGAGGTGCGGGGTGCTGCCGTCGGACGGCGGGATGCTCCCCGCTCGTGGACGTGGGGACGGCCGGGACGGTGTGCCCTGGGGGTTTTCCGGAAGCCCTCCGGACCACGTCTACCTGTGGCGCCTTCTTGCACATAAGAATGAGCGGATCCTGAACCAACTCACGCCATTCTGCCCCGAATTGGACGATGCGCAGCCGGTACTGCCGGCCATGCCCTCCGATCAGCTGTTACTGACCGAACGTCCGAGTTCTGATTTGGCGTACTGGAGTTGGGTCACGTCCCGCTCCCCCCTAGGGCGATTCCTGCCGGCGGATCTGCGCGGAGGGGCGTCGCTGGATGCCATGATCCGCCGAGCGGCAGCGCTGGGGCTCCACGATCTACGAACCGAGGGGATTCCCGATGCGCTGAAGGCGTCGGACCCAGATCTCCGACTGCTCTGCGATTCTTCGGGGTGGCCTCTGCGGCGGTCGGCGGACATCACTGTCACCAAGCTGGTGCGCAAATCTGTCCAGGCCGACAAGGAACCAGCGGAGGTGGTCGCTCTCTGGCGGGACCTCGGGATCAACGTGCCCGGCGCCGTGGGCACGTTGGCCGATGCCGCGATGCACGACGAACTGTTGGCGCACGACCCGCAGCACCCGACGGACTGGTTCTCGCCCGGTGAGACGGTGCCGCCCGGTCGTATCGCCCAAGCCGCCATCGACCTCGACATCACCGTCAGCGAGGTCTGTGCCCGCTACGAGACTCATGGCCTGTGTCCCGACCGAGCCGCACTGCCCGAACGGCCGGACCGCCAACTGCCGATCGTCCTGAGGCGAGGCTGTGAAGACACGGAAGCCTGGCTGACGCGTACGGCCCCGATGGCCCCCGTCCAGTTGCTTCTCGCCGCACACAAGTTGGACATGACGCCGGCCGAAGCTCTGAGCAGATACCGCGAGCTCGGGTTCTCCCCGCCGTGCCCGTTCCCCGACGACGCCACGACCGACGATCTCGCATGGCTCGACAGCCGCCGGTGGGGCTACGACACCCTGCGTCTCACTCCTCCGGGCCCATTGCCATACGACTTGCTTCTACAATCGGGCGCCCATCGTCTGGGACCGGCGATCCGAAGATTCGAAGACTACGGTTTCGATGTGCCGCTCAGAGCGCCTCACCGCCCCGACGAGCTGGATGAGCAGCTGCTGTCTCCCTTTGGTCCGTGTTCCTGGTTCGGCCTGTCCGTCGGTGACACGATGCCGTTCGCGCATCTGATCCCGGCTGCGCGGTCCGTACTCCGGCCTCCAGCCGAGCTCGCCGAGCGGATGGCGACTTACGGACTCACGGTCTCCTGTCCGGACCTGCCGGCCGGGCTGTCGACAACCGACGCGCACGAGCTCCTCCTGGACTCGCCATACGACGAGACTTATTTGTCCGCAAGTGATGAGCTCACGTGGCAGGACCTGCTGCGTCGCGCAGCAGGGGTGAATTCGAACCTCGAACAAGTCGTCTATTGGCTGGCCGAGTTGGGGCTCCCGGTGCCCGACCTCGGAGAGCAGCTGCGCCGTGCCCTCGCCCGAGTTCCTCGTCCTCTTGGTGTCAACTGCCGTAAAGGGTAGGCAGATCGGCCCGGTCGGACACCCCACGAGATCTTCCCCGGGCCGATGCCCCCGCGGCGCTGATATCACCTCAGAGATAGGCGGTCGGCCCACCCGTGCTCCATGGTGGTCGTCAACCGCCCGCCCAACACAACACCTGCTGAACGCCTCTCGTCGACCACCCACCTCTCTCCGGAGGCTGCCGTGTCCCGATGCCCTACCGACCACCACGACTTCAAGGCGACGCTGTGCGCCCAGCGCGTCAACGGCGTCATCCACGCCTGGACGAAGGCGAGTTGGGACGGCGCCGGCTGGTTCGTGGACCGGATCGGACTCCTGGACGCCGCCCGCTTCCACCTGGAGATCAAGAAGTCGGTGAGCGGCACGGACCCCGTCGTGAAGTCCGCGAACTCGTACGGCACCACATGCAGGTCGGAGCACGGCAACACCGCCTGCAAGGACTACCGGACCACTTCGTTCAGCGCTTCGCCAGTCGTCTGAAGCGCTGATCTCTGACTGCTGACTCCCGGCCGGGGGCGACCATACGGGGGTCGGCCGGGGACCGAGACGAGCCGTGTCAGCGGCTCGACCGCGCGTATCCCAACCGCGCGGACCTCGGTCGGGCGGGGAGTCGTACCTCCCTTACGGCTCCCCGCAACTCCCACGGCCCGGACGCAACGCACCGCGTCCGGGCCGTGGTGATCTCCCGCCCGGAGCGGACGCGGCACCGTGCGCCCCGCTCCGGTCACTTCGTTCCTCTGCTCGGGAGCCCTGATGGCCTTGTTCTGCGCCGCGTTCGAGGTGTCCACCCGCACCCTGGCCGACCCCCGCGTCACGACCGGGCCCGGCACCGCGGCGGTCGTGGCCCCGGACGACGACTGCGGCTACGCGACGGCCCTGCTCCGCCAGGGCCGGCAACCCGTGGCCGTCCACCCCGCGCCCCGCCAGCGCCCGTCCGTCCCCGCCGTACGGGCGGACGGACCCTACGTGCGTACGGTCGAGCACGGCGGCTCGCTGCGGCAGACGGTCAAGGCGCTGCGCGCCCTGGACGTGTCCGCCGTCGTCGCCGGAAGCGCGGCGGGCATCGAGCTGGCCGAGCGGATCGCCTGGCACCTGGGCGTGCCGGGCAGCGACCCCGGCGCCGCGCCGCTGCGCCGGGACCACGGTGTGCAGGCCGCCGCGCTGGCCCGAGCAGGTGTCCCGGCCCTGCGCGGTGTGCGCACCACGAGCCTGGCCGAGGCCCTGCGCTGGGCGGCGGAACACCCGCTGGGCGACTACCTCCTGGCTCCGGCCGCGGCCGGAGTGCCCGTCGAGGCGGTGGTGTGCTCGCACGCGTCCGGGATCGGCACCGCCTGGCCCGCCATGCGCCGGGCGGTCGCCCGCCACTCCGACGACCACCACCTGGTGCTGTCCGAGCGTCCGCCCGGCCGCCAGTTCGTCGTCAACACCGTCACCCGGATCGGCCTGGACGGACTGCCGGAGCACACCGTCACCGACCTGTGGTCGCGAACCCACACGCCCGACGGACTGCCGGCCCGCACCGACCTCCTCGACCGGCACGCACCGCTCACCCGGGCCCTGACGCGGTACACGCTGCGCGTGCTCGACACGCTCGGGGTGGTGTGCGGCCCGGTCTCCAGTCGCGTCGCCTTCGGCGCGGGCCGAACACCCGTCCTGGTGGGCGCGCTGGCCGTGCCCGGAGCCTCTCTGGCCGACGACGCGCTGCGGGCGGCCACCGGACGCGACCGTTTCGCCGACGCCCTGGACGCGGTGCTCGCCCCCGCTCCGGGCCGCCCCGTTCCCGCACCGACCGGCCGGCACGTCGTACGGGTCCACTTCCGCCCCCGCGCCGGCGGGGTCGATCCGTCGCTGGGGCGCGTTCTGCGCGGGCTGCCCACCGTCGTCGCGGTGAGCCCCGGCCTGCGGGCCGGAGTTTCGGCCACCGACACCCCGGTCGGCGCCGAGGTGGTGCTCAGCGGCGCCGAGCCCCGGGCCGTCGAGGCGGACTACCGCGTGCTCCGTGCCCTGGAACGCGAGGGCCTCTTCCCGACGGACCGCCCGTGACCAGCCGCGACCGGCCCGCCGCCCTCCCTTCCCCCTCTTCCCCCTTTCCCCCCCTTCCCCCGTCCCCTCCTTCCCCCCGTCCCGCCGTCGGAGAGGCACACATGACCACGTCCACCCCGCCGTCCTGGTCCGCCGCCGGCCTCGACCACGCCCTCGCCAGGAGCCGCGCCGAGCAACGGGCCGCGCTCGGGCTCTACTTGCCGGTCTGCTACCCCACCCGCGCGGCCGGTCTGGACGCGCTGCAGCTGATGGCCAAGCACGCCGACGTACTGCAACTGGGCGTTCCGCACACCGACCCGGTGCTCGACGGCCCGGTGATCCGGCGAGCCGCCGCGCAGGCCCTCGACGCGGGCTTCCGTATGCGCGACCTGTTCGACGCCGCGACCGAGCTGACCGCCACCGGTACCACCGCGGTGCTGGCCATGTCGTACTGGAAACCGATCGAGGTCTACGGGCCGCGGGCCTTCGCGGAGGAACTGGCGGCCGCCGGTGTGGCGGGCGTGCTCGTCCCCGATCTCCCCGAGCCCGAGACCAAGGCCGACACCCACACCGGCACCGGCACCGGCACCAACACCGCAGCCGCGACCTGGCAGCGGGCCGCCCGCGCGGCGGGCCTGCACACCAGCACCCTGATCCCGCCGCGCGCCTCAGACGCGCACCTGGCCGCGCTCGGCTCCGTCACCAGCGGACTGGTCCACGTCCCCGCCACACCCGGGTTGACCGGCGCCCGGCGCCCGCTCAGTCCCTACCTGCCGCACCTGGTACGGCGGGTGCGCACCCTCACCGGCCTGCCCGTGGCGGTCGGCATCGGCATCGGCACCCCCGACCAGGCCGCGCAGGCCTCCGCCTACGCCGATTCCGTGATCGTCGGATCCGCCGTGATCCGCCGTATGCACGCCCAGCCCGGAGCGGCGGCCGTCACCGCCGCCGAGGCCGCCCGCGACTTCGCGGAGGGCGTCCGCCGCGCCCGGCCACCCGCGGCCTGACCCCGTCTCTCAGCACCGCCGGATCCGTCAGCGGCGGACGGGCTCCGCCGAGCGGGGTGGCCACGTAGAACACCACAGTCAGGCGCCGAATCCCGCCCAGGCCGCCCGCGACCTCGCGGAAGGCATCCACCGCGGCCTGACCCCACCCCTCAACGCTGCTGGGCAGGCGGCGCCGCCGGATCCGTCAGCGGCGGACGGGCTCCGCCGAGTGGGGTGGTCACGTGGAGTGCCACGGTCAACGGCCGGATTCCGCTGAGGCGTTGCTCTCCCGGGTCTTCGTCGATCGGCGGCCAGATCGTGATCAGGTCCCGCTCCATGAGCGTCTCCGCCGCCTGGACGCGCCAGCGAATGGTGCGGTCGCTGACGTGGAGCTGGTTCCCGGCCGCGTCGGAGTCGAATTCGGCGAGCACCCAGGCACGTACGGTCTGCAGGAGGTCGCGGCTGTCCGTCGCCAGGGGGCGCAGGAACTTCTCGGCCCAGGCCCGGACAGGGGCCACGCCGAGGACGTCGTCGAGCGAGACCTGGCGGTACGGCGACGGGTCGGCGCCGTGGGTGGCGATGATCTGGATCGCCAGGGAGACGACGATGCGGTCGAGGGTGCGTTCGGGGACGAAGCCGAGATCGGCGAAGACCTTCGCGACGCGGCGCTGGAGCGTGTTGCGGTGGATCCGGATGATGCGGGACGCCTTGGTGGTCTTGAACTCCAGGGCCATGGCCACGGAGCTGAGGATCTGCATTCCGCCGGTCGCGGTCAGGACGGGGTCCAGCACCCTGCTCGCCCAGGCCCGTGCGAGATCGGCCGGGAGGATGTCGGCGAGACCGAGGACCTTCGTCCTGTTCACGATCATCTTCTCGGCCCGGTACTCGGTGCGGCCGAGCGCTTCGAGCGCCTCCGAGTAGGCGGCTCCCACGTTCGCCATCGGGTAGCGGCTGCTGCCGCCGACGCTGACCCGGGCTCCGTCGAAGGTGGTGAGGAGCCGGCCGATGTCCTGCTCGGGGTCGTGCTCGGTGTGTACGGGAACGATGCTGATGATGTGCTCGGGGTAGGCGGGACAGCGGACGGGGAGCGCGGTGTCGCCGAGGTCCTTCTCCACCTCCGCGAGGACCCGGTCGCGGTGCGCGGAGCCGCAGTTGATGATGAAGACCCGTGCCTCTTCGCTGTCCAGCAGGCCCGGCGACACTCCGGCCATGACGCGCTGGGCGTCGGTGACATGGCCGGTCATCAGGAGCTGGAACACCGACAGGCGGATCTCGGTGAGGGCCTGTCGGAAGTCCGGCTCGCCGATCCGTCCCGACGGTGCCAGCGCCAGGGCGAGTGCGTTCGCCGCATGGGCGACGAGTGCTCGTTCGCTGTGCCCGAAGGGGTCCTTGAGCGCGACCGCGAGGAACTGCTCGCTGTCTCCGAGGGATTCGACGCGGGCGAACAGACCGGCGGGGGTGGTGAGTTGCCGGCGGTCCGGGTTCGTCAGTACGGAGGCCAGGGCGATCGGTGCCGTCGCCGGAGCCGCCGCGAGTATCTCCCCGCGTGAACCGATGACGACCTCCGCCGCGAGTTCCCGCGAGAGCAGGTCGGCAATGCTCTGGACCAGGTCGGCGGCGGGTGCGCGGAGTTGGTCGAACAGTGAGCTGAGCCGGGCGACGTGCTGGTGGACGGCGGCGGCGCTCATCTCGGTGACCAGGCCGGCCAGGCTGGTCTTCCACTGGTGCAGCGTCCGGTTGGAGGCCAGCAGCGGCACCTTGTAGTGAGAGGCGACGGCTCGGACCGCGTTCAGGGAGTCGTCGTCGGGGAGTACACCGGTGACGACCAGACCGGCCGCGTGACGGTGAGCGAGGGTGGAGAACAGGCGGTCACTGTCCCTCAGAAAACTGATATCGGAGACTATTAACACCCTCTGGATATTCTCCCCTATCCAGTCGGTATCGGACAGAAGGCGTACGGACTGGACCTCTCGGTCGGCGATACCGCCGGAGCATGTGCCAAGCCCGAGCTCCGGTATGTTCACAAGCTGCCGAAGGCCGATCATCGAGGTAAACACCACCCTTTCTCTATAACACCCTACCGGGCGTATTCATCCCGCTACGACGAGTCCGCACACCTTGTTCGTCTTCGAGCCCACGCTCCTGCGGAGGAGAGAAGAAAACGCCGACATGGGCGGGGCAATGCATGAATGGGCCGTGCTTGCCGGCGACGGTGGAAATCGGAGCACTGAGATCCCACAGCGCGTCCACAGCATTCTCGATCGCGGCCTCCGCGATCGAGGTGGCCAGACCCGGAGCCGGGCAGCGGTGCATTCCGGCCGACCACGCGAGATGGCTGCGATCCAGCGCGTCACCCCGTCCCGGGCGGCCGGGATCCAGCCCGGTGGCCGCGTGACTGATCAGGACCGGCACTCCCTGGGGAACCCGCACACCGTGCACGGTCTTGGGCCGGCGTGCGTAGTGCACCGAGGAGTTCGCCACCGGGCAGCGCACGGACAGGGTCTCGTTCAGGGCGGTGCGCAGGGTCACCGCGCCGCCGACCAGCTGGCTCGCGTAGGCGGGCTCGGTCAGCAGGGCGTGCAGGGTGGATCCGATCCAGGCGGCGGTGGGCGCGGCGCCCAGGACGATCAGCGACGCGAGCTGGCCGACCGTCTCCTCCTCGCTGAGGGCGGCGGGGTGGGCCAGCAGGAACGACGCCAGATCCGTACCGGGGGTCTTCTTCTTCGTCCGGATCGTGTCCCGGAGGATGCCGACGAGGTCGGTCCAGCCCAGCGTGGCGTCGGGTTCCGCGGCGGTGAGGGCGTGCACCGCGTCGCGCAGGGGGTCCGCCGTCCCGGGCGGGCAGCCCAGCAGTTCGGTGAAGGCCAGGGCGACGACCGGCTCCGCGTACTCCCGCATCAGGTCCGCGTGACCGCGGGCGGCGAAGCGCTGGATGAGCAGGCGGGAGTCCCGTTGCACGCGGGCCCGCGTCTCGTGCGCGTCGATACCGTCGAGGCACTCCTCCAGCGCCCGCCGCAAGCGCTCGTGGACGCGGCCCTCGGCACGCTGGACGCCGGGAATGACCATGTACGCGAGTTCGGCGGGGATGCGGTTGTCCGCGACCGCGGTCCAGTGCGCCGGGTCCCTGCTGAAGTCGGGGTCGGCGAGGAGTGCGCGGGCGGTGGTCCAGCTCGTGACCACCAGGGCGTGCACGCCCTCGGCGATCTCGGCCCATGCCACCGGTCCGGCGGCCCGCAACTGGTCGTAGGCCTCGTGCGGGCGCTCGCGGAAGTCGTCGCCGAACAGCCGTGGTACGGGGTGATAGGTGTTCATGTCACGCTCCTCATCGGCCGGAGGATGTCCGCGACCAGGGCGATCAGGCCGGTCTTGGCGGATTCGAGATGACGTGCGTCGAGGTGGACGACGGGCCGGTCCGGCGGCAGGGACAGCGCGTCGCGCAGCACCGCCTCGTCGTAGCGCGGGGCTCCGGCGAACGTGTTGACGGCGATGACGTAGGGAACGTCGGCCTCTTCGAGGAGTCCGATCGCCTCGAAGGACTCCTCGATGCGGCGGGTGTCGACGAGGACGAGACCGCCCAGAGCTCCGTCGAGGAGGGAGCGGATCATGTCCGCGAATCTCGGTTGCCCCGGTGCGCCGAACAGGTAGACGACAATCCCGCCACCGAGAGTGCGCCTGCCGAAATCCAAAGCGACGGTCGTCGTCGATTTGGTGGCGACATTCAATTCGTCGACCACCTGGCCCGCCCGGGTCAGGCGCTCTTCCGTACGCAGCGGCGCGATTTCCGAAATGGCGCCGATATAGCTGGTTTTCCCGACCCCGAACGGACCGAGAACGACAATTTTCACCGCCCGCGTTCCGGCCGGTAGATAGGGAGCAGGAGCACTAAAGGCGTTCGAGACCATGGAGGACTCTTTCGAGGAATTCGGCCTCGTGGCGCTGTGCCACGGGAACGAAGGGATCGGCTGCCAGCAGATGGCCGCTCGCCACCAACTCGGCGACCAGGGCGCGGACGACACCGCCCGGCAGGTGCAGATGGGCGGCGACGTCCGCCACGGAGAGCACACCCGGCGCGCACAGCGCCATGACCCGCTGGGCCTGGGCCCGTAACCCCCGGCGCTTCGCCGCGGGATCGACCGACAGCAGAGTGGCCAGATCCACGTGGACGCCCGCCGGTACGGGGTCCGCGCCGATGACCGTGTGGGAGCGGACGACACCGCGACGGGAGTGGCCCGCGGCGGAGACCGAGCTCATGCCCGGTGCGGTTGGCGATCCCTGGACGCCAGGAACGGCTCCAGTGCCTTGGTCAGCTTCAGGGCCTTCGACAGCGCGAGTTGGGTGTTCGGGTGGACCACACCGCCCTCGACCGCGAGGGCGAGCCCGCTGTTGTGGCCGGCCGCCAGCACCAGGACGGTGTGCGTGCCGAAGTCGATCGTCTGCACGCGGGACGCGGGAAGCGTGCCCGGGGCCACGTGACAGAACTCCGCGAAGTTGCGCTGGAGGGAGTACAGGCCGGCGACCACGGCACAGGACCGCTCGATCGCCTCGCGGCCGAGGCCGTCGGCGCACGCCAGGGGCAGCCCGTCGGACGAGAAGAGCACGGCGGAGACCACGCCTTCCCCCAGCAGGCCGTTGAGTTGGGGGCTCAAGTCGGCCGTGTCGGCCGTCGCGTGCTGGAACGCGGTCATTCCTGCGGTCACCCTTCCGTGGTGTGTTCGGTGCCGAATCCCTCGGCCAGGATGTGACTGAGCTGTTCGAACCCCTTGGCGAGTGCCGCTGCCTCGGGGTCGCTGATCGCGTGCTGTCGAGGCGCCGTGTCCTGGGGCCGGGCACGGCGCGGCTGCCGCTTGGGCAGGGAATGGGCCTGCGCCGGACCCAGGCCGGCCGCGGCCTGTGGGGGCAGCTCGGCCGGAGCCTCGTGCACGGGATCCGGGGTCGGCCGCTCATGCCCACCGGAGCTCCACCGCGGAGCCGGGATCGTCTCCGCGCCCGTTGCCGGGACCGTCGCTGTATCCGCCGCCGGGAACGTCGGAGGCGGTACGGGCCGCAGCTGGGCAGCCGACGGCGCCGCCCCCGCGCGGCGGGCGGGACCGTCCTCGTCCGCTTCCGCGGCCAGGCGTTCCGCCGGGATCAGCAGATCCGCGCGGACACCGCCCGAGGCGGACGGCGACAGTGTCACGCGCAGGTTGTACTGGTGGATCAGCCGCCCGATGACCAGGAACCCGAGCGAGAACGGCTCGGCGAGCGCGGTCACGTCCGCACCGCCCGAGGCCAACGCACGCTCCGCCCGCTCCAGTTGCAGCGGACTCATGCCCAGGCCGCTGTCCTCCACGGTGACGCGGATGCCGGCCCGCACCCGCTGCACATACGTGGAGGCCTTCTCCCCCGAGTAGGACGTGGCGTTGTCGAGCAGCTCCGTCAGCGCCACGATCACCGGCTCGACGATCAGCCCCTCGACCAGGACGTCGGCGGTCTCGGACTGGAAGGCGTACTCGACGGCGTCGAGGTGCGGGATCTGCCCGCGGGCGCTCTCGATGATCTCCAGGACGGAGCAGTTCGCACGCTGCACGCCGGGCCAGGAGTTGGCGAGGATCCGCAGGCGCTGCACGGTGTGGCCGGCCAGCGTGACCGCGTGGTCGATCCTCGCCAGCGCCTGGGGCGTGGTGCTGCCCGCGCCCAGGTCCTCATCGGCGTCGAGCGCCGCGTCGATGTCCCGCTGCGCCCGCGTCAGCGCGGCCTGGATCTCCTCCGCGGCCACCCGCACACCGGCGCCGGCCGCTTCCTCGGCCTGCCGCCGCACATCCGCCGCGGTCTTCCGTAACAGCGTGTCGAGTACGGCGAGATATCCCGCGATCTCCGAGCCCTCCAGGGAGCTGTGCCGCAGCCCCGGCTCGTGCCGCACCGGGACACCGCGGATCTCCTGGACCGCGGCGGGCAGGCGCCGCTCCACGAAGTGCTCGACCTCCCCGATCACCAGCTGCGCGTACTGCCAGTTGCCGGAGGCGTCCGCACGGGCCTGGTCGAGCTGCCGCTGCCACTGGGCACGGAGCTCGGCCGTCGCGGCCGTCCCGGCACTGGTGCGCGACTCCGCGTCCCACTGGGCGACTTCCGCCTCCCGCAGCCGGGTCCGGGCGGTCTGCAGACGCTGTACGGATCGTCGCCGGCCCGGAAGCTGCGCCACCCAGGTCGCCACCGCCGCCGCCACGGCACCGGACACAGCCACGGCCGCCTCGATAAATCCGGTCACAGGGGAAGTGCCATTCTCGGGAGGGAGGGAGGACGGGAGCCGGGGACCGAGCCGGAGCCGGGAACGGAGCTGGGGCGGCAGCGGTGGAGTGTGGTCAGGCGGCCTCGCCCAACCCGTGCGGGAAGAACGCGAGGAACCGGCAGCCGACCGCCGAACTCGGGTAGTGCACGCTCCCGGGCCGGCCCGAGATGACCGAGCCCTTCGGCCAGGCGGCGTGACCGTCGTGGAACTCGCCGTCCAGGATGACCAGATGCTCCCACCGGTGATGCGGGTCCTCACCGGCGTTGGCGCCCGGAGCCATGACGTACTCCTGGATGACCGAGGGATCGTCCGGAGTGGCTTCCTTGATCGTCTTGACGGTGATGAATTCGGTCAGGGCGGTCGCGGGCACGTCGTGTGCCGAGGTGACGCTGAAACCAGGAAGCATGCTGTTCCTTCACGTTGGTATGCGGCCGGGGTCGGTTCCCACCGGCGGGCGGCCGACTCACAGGGCCGCCTGGCCCTGGGAACATATGAGCCGTCGCGCGAGCCCCGCCAGCCCACAAGTGCACCGTTTTCACGGCTCCTCATTGCCGCGGTGCATCACGTCGATCTCTTTGTTGCCACCGTGCACCGTTGAGCCCTTCGGCATTGCCACGGTGCACCGCGGCACCCCGCCGTGGTGCATTCCGGCAACAGAGAAAAGCGGTGTGGTGCACGGCGGCAACGCATGCGGCGGCTTTGTGCACCGCGGCAACCGGCGGGCGGCGAAATGGTGCACCTGCGATCTAGCGGGACCTGTGCGGCGGCTCTTAGGTTCACAGGCCCCGGCATTCGGAGTTGTCTCCCATGATCCATACCCATGCAACGGCCGCGGTCGTCCCCGGAGCCGGAACACCCGGACACGCCAACGCCAACGCCAACGCCGACATCTGGCAGTAAACCCGCACCGGCACCGGCCAGTTGGGCAACACCATCAAGGAATTCACTAAGGAGTGGAAGTCCGTGTCAGGACTACGCACCGCCGAGATACCCGCGGCTGCCCCGCGCACGCGGCGCTGCGCCGAGTGCGCCGGCCGACTGAGCAGATACAACAAGGAGAACAGGTGCGGCGCCTGTCTCCGAAGCCGGCCTATGACCGCGCAGGAATCGCTCCGTGTACCCGCGCGGGTCTGGGACGTGCCGGAAGTCCAATTCGCCCTGGCGGAGCGCGACTTCGGGAGACTCTGCACGCTGGTCCGAACCCTGGGGAACCTCCGCCAGGACGACATGGTCACCCTGACCGGATTGAGTCAGTCGTTCATGTCGATGCTGGAAACAGGCACCCGCCGCCTCACGAACATCGACAGAATCGTCGAACTCCTCGCCGGCCTGAACGTCCCGGTCGAACTGACCGGCTTGGTATTGCGACCACAGGCCGATCCACAGACCGCTCCGCCAACCGGTCCGCAGACCGGTCACTTCCGTTCGCCCGGCCGGGTACCGCCATCACCCATCACCCGCGCCATGGCATCCGTGGGCCACGGAGCGGTCGCCGGTCCGCTCTGCCCGGATGGCAACGGCACCCGGTAGGCGTGACCCTCGGCGCCGCCAACACCTCGTCCACACGGGGCAGTTGCCCGGCACGACCGGCACCGACCGACCCGAAGCCGCTACGGCCCACCCGCACATCACCGATCCGGAGGCCGAGTCGGCCACCCACCGCCGGGTACCGCACGTGACCGAGCCCGGGTACGGCACCCGACCCAACCGGCTCCCGCGTCATCACACGGCGCGAACACCCGCGCCCCGCGCCCCGGAAGCTCGGAGCCAACTGCCCCTGTGCGAACCCGGCGTCACCGCGACCGACCCGCTCCCAGCGAGCCCACCCCCTGCCGCCGGACGACGAACCCGCAGCGGCCCCACCCCGTCGCATCGCATCGCATCGCATCGCCTGACCAGCGAACCTCCACCCGGGCAGTGAAGACACCCCGCCCGCACGGCAGTTGACGATCATGGACATCTCGCCGCCCCGACGGGAGCGCCGAGGCCAATACCTCCCGGCGTCGGAGACCTCGGCCTCCCCGCACCGCCAACACCCCTTACCCAGCCGACATGTTGACTCCGTGTTAACCCGATGGAGTGGCCGCGGATATCACGGTTGACGGTGATAGCATTCCGCCGTCTGCGACCTTGATCCACTTTTGTTCAGGCCCCGAGTCTGAACGCGGTCGTCTCTCCGCGTCGATCAGTCATGCAGTCCCCTGGACGGGTTGCGGATCCCTGCAAGGCGTACTCGACGACGCCTGCATGCCACGCGCCGGGAAAGGTTTCCATGACTCAAGACGTGCTTCTTTGGTGCCTGGTTGCGATAGCGGTGATAGCCATAGCCGCAGTCGTGGCACTCATGCTCCGCAGCAGAGCCCTGGGGAGGAGGAAGACGGAGTCCGAGGCCGCGCTGGAGGCGCGGCTGCGGTACGCCCAGGGTGAACTCGACCGTGCTCAGGCCGCGTTGGTCCAGATGCGGGACGAGCAGGACGGTGTCATCCGCGAGGCGGGGCAGGCCGCCGAGGAGAACACCAAGGCGGTCCTCAAGGGCGCCGCCCGCTTCCTGCAGAGCCTCGCGGCCGAGCAGACCACCCTGCTGGACGG
>Ga0307509_10007827_pt1 | contig 13818 bp, 14 predicted proteins | sample 10_EM_MG_FD_202245 | JGI IMG/M metagenome (GOLD analysis project Ga0307509, IMG submission 202245) | Populus trichocarpa ectomycorrhiza microbial communities from riparian zone in the Pacific Northwest, United States - 10_EM | ecosystem: Host-associated > Plants > Roots > Unclassified | place...
ATGGAGTCTTGCTTACCATTTGCATATGCAGAATGGTCTCCATGATCGAACCAACAAAGGGGCCAGCTTTGTTATCGAACCTCTCAGCATTGCAGACATATTCTGCAACCGACATCTGCGAGGCATAAGATAAACTTGTTACGATAATCGCACCAATGGCCATTATCCCTTCATAATTATATCGTTATCATAGGGTTCCGTCAGTATCCTACGGATACTATTGACGTGTGTGAGTGCGGGTATGCCTGATTTCTCAAACTACCTCATCCGACAACACCATTCACTTGGGCGACTTTCATCGCGAGAGCGTGGAGTATAGAATGTGTTGCCTAATCATTGTCCATGAAAACGTCCCGTTACTTAGTGACCACTTTCGCGACTCTTGTGTTTAGTGCTCAGTAACTTTATGCGACGTCGACCGATTTGGCTCGAACCACTTGCATAAGCTCGTCAAAGGTCTTCCCTCATATATCCTGCGGACGGGATCCGGTCGGACGGACGGCCGCGACATATACGGGGTTACGAGGAGGGTTCCAATGACCATGTCTTTGGTGAGGGGACGCAACTACAGAGGCGTCTGCCAATGTAGCGCCGTCCCAATGCTGGTGCGGGAGGGGGGTGTTGGCTTGTCCTTTTGAACTCAGAATCCTAAGGTAGGGTAACTATAGGTCTTTATTCACTAAGGGAAGGCTAAGCCTTCCGGTATGCCTAACAGGAAGGGGGACCCTCTAAGATTGGGTACTGGACAGTTTATAAAGTATTTAGATAAATTGACGTCAAGATATTCCAGTTTAGTGGGCACCACACCCTTCGCCAGTAAATATCCTACTGGTGCGGTATCTCATAGGCAAGATAGATAGTGTCAAGTCATAGCTCTCTTCATCTTTATTACTCCTCTAGGAATAGGATTGAACCTGACTTCCTTTTCCACAACTCTATCTTCCTCTCTAATAGGGCACTCTCAAGGTACAATAAGTTGTGATAATTAGCTAGGGATTGGTGAGCTCTAAGGGATAAGAAAAACACAGCCGTTTCGAAGGTTGATATCTTGCATGAGTCCTGCTGCCCAAAGATTGTACCGTGTCACAAGAATTTACATCATCGGTAGTTGGTTAGGACAAGTGCTGAAAGGGTGATGTATCATTATCATCACTCGGGCGCAATTCACAGATTAGCATAGTAGCTCTTGAGGTGTCGGGTCCGGTGCCTAGCCTGAAGATCCTCCAGCCATTGGAGATACCAAACTACTGGGGTGTATGAATAAAAATACAACATCAGAGCTCCACCAAAGCTAAGTACTGTTTCTCTAATCAGGGAGGCCGTAGTGCTTTCTATCCTGTCCATAGATCTATTCATATAGCACAAATTCATCCCTTTCTTTGATAGAGTGCTTCTAAATGTCTCCGGTAGGTTAAAGGATTTTATTACCTATATTAAACTATAAAGCTCAGAGCTTAAAATTATGTGGAATGAATGTGACATGAGTATTATGCGTATCACCTTTTAAAACCCCAAATTATTTGAGTGCAAGTTGAGATTCCTAAGACTTTCCGAGACTTGAGTCTTATGCCACAGATAGCATTCAGACCCTATGATTTCTACTACTTTCCCGAAGGCCTACATCTACCAGCATTATCTATCCAGGTGTTTATCGTCACCATCTGCTTTCTCAGGTACCCTTCTAGTGCATATGACTCCCATTCCTCTCCCGTACCTCACTATCTTGCTGTCTTCAAAGAGCATTCGACAGCTACCAGCTCACTCTTCACATTTCTAATCATGATTAATCACTCGTCTAGTCACTCCTGCACAGACTATTTCAAGTAGCCCACAAGCACACGTTATACATACCATAGGCAAAATGAGCAGCAGTTCCCCCGCCCCCCCAAAATAATAATAATAATAATAATAATACATATCGCATTAGCTCGAAAAAATTGAGTACTCGAGTGCCTCCGGGTATGGTTCATCTCCGCGCGATGGCGATAAGCCTACTGCACGAGTACTTGTATAACCAAGCTTAGTACTAAATAAAAAAGGAATAGACTGTGTCAACACTTATGAGGCTGGGAAACTAGAGTCAACACAATTTTCCTGTGTCATACTTTTTTTGTTCACCACTAGGATTAATTAGAGGCTTGTCGTCGTCGTCATGGTGTGGATATTAGAACCCTGTCCTGAGATACTCAATCCCCCGAACTAATAATTATTACGGTACTGTATATGCCCTACAGCCCCAGGATATATGGAAGAACACCCCTACAACCCCTCACTCACCAAATCCGTGATAATCCACAACGAGCACACGTCTCTGGCAAGTATGATATCACACCAGAAATACAAACCACGAAGCCATTGGTATTATCTGGAGAGAACTCCCGTTCCTCAATGCACCTACTATTGAAGATCTTCTGTTTCCAGCTCAGGTCGAATGCTTTTTTTCTCTGAGCTCCCCGCGGGTTATCCCTAAATCTGCTACTAACCCACCCACCTTACCCCTTTGACTTACCGTAAAAACTCAAATAATCGGTCGGTGTGCTATGTCGTTGGAGTTGCCTCCTCTGGTAAGGTCTGATGTTTTATTTTTATTTTTATGTCTCTCAAAGGGGCTGAGCAGCTCTGTTTTTGCTGTGTTCTTCGCCCCTTTTCTAAAGTGGGTAATTCTCGACTACATAGCACACCGACCGATTATTTGAGTTTTTACGGTATATGAAACCGTAAACTTCAGTACCGTACCAGGGGCGCCAAAAAACCAAAAGTAACCACTGCACTAACCAAATATCTCTTTTGTTGGCAGTTATCATAGTAAGATTGGGACTTTCCAGACCAAAACCGACTCAGCAGCCCCCCCCAAAATAAAGAGCTGCCGAACTACCGGTACCGTACTCTCAACGAATGGCGGAATCTAATCCATTCCACATCTGGTTTAGCCGGCGCGGGGGCCGAATTTTTACTATTGTTTCACACTGACCAAGGCATAATCTTTTTTTTCCTCTCATTTTTTTCCTTTCAACCCCTTACTGAGCAAGCTAAGGTGGTGAGGGAGACACTTGCTGATTTCGGGCTTTGCCGCCGTGACGATGGATGAGAGTGGGGGAGGAGATATGATATTCGTCACCGGTACTCGGCTATGAGACATGGGTAAGTCGGAGGACTAATACAGTTGTTGGAATTAGCGCGCTTTTAGCCCCTTTTGTGATCCAGGTAACTAGACTATACCCCCTATCTATCTATCTTACTGCGGCGGTTACCGAGAGTTCACCGCTGACATCTCACGGTATTATATCCCCCCCCTCTGTGTGAGGATACTATGCCAGCGAGATAGCTTTCTGTATTTCGGATGGGGACCTGTAAGTCATGAATGAAATGTAAAAGTTAGTCGTGAAAAGTAAACTAGGGATACTGTACGCTATTAGAATTTTTTTAGGAAAGCAAGAATGTCAGTTTGAGGGAGCTACTGTGCCGAGCAGACCCGACTATTTTGTTTGTTACCGCCCAAAAACAGGAGCTGAGGATTTTGTATCATATCATAGGAGCGCTCGGATCCGCACTGATATTTGATTGGGGGTGGCTGTCTCCGCATGGGCAATCACTCGTCTAAAATAAGTATATGATGCCGAAACAGCCACGAACTCATCAAATCCGCTAGTTTAGAAATCAAAATCATTTCCCATTTTGTTTCCCCTAACCGTAACCGGTGACCTGAAGAGGTCAATCTACTCTACAAAGACATATGAGAGAGAAAAAGAAAGGAAAAAAAAGAAAGCCCGAGGATTTTTTTGTAGCCACCCCCCTGCCTTATCCATACCAACCCCCAACCGCCCCCCGCGCAAAATAAAAAATAGTGTCATGTTAGAATCAAAGAAAGGGGTATATGGAAAAAGGGGTATATATATCACCCCCTCCCCCCCTTCGACTCCTCCAGGAAAAAGGGGAGGAATCTGTTGTGTCTATTAGACAGTGAACAGGTTGCTATCACACGTCCCAAAGAGCGGGCAGGTGTCGCAAAATTTGGCAAGCTTTTGGCAGACGTTGTTGGACCATGTTCCACACTGCTGGTTTCCTGTGGATGGATTCAGGCCTGACTGTAGTAGACACTCAGCGCGGGTAGCCAGACAAGTGGCCCTGGCTACGATGCAGGAAACTCTACTGTTGAAGGTGAAGCGCTTGCAGCACCAGTTGCCGATCTTGGGGAAAGGGCAAGTGGAGGTTGGGGTTGAGGTTGGGGCTGAAGTGGTGGTTGTCGGGGTAATGGTAGAAGTTGCGGTGGTGGAGGTTGTAGGTGACTTGGGTGAGGTAGTAGGGCTGCTTGTAGTTGTAGAAGAGCTGGTAGTCGTAGTCGTGGGGCTGGTGGTCGAGCTAGTGGTCGAGGTGCTAGTAGTGGTTGTTGTTTCAGAGCTGGAGCTTGATGTGCTGCTGCTGCTGCTACTAGTGGTAGATGTAGAGCTAGACGTGGAACTCGTTGAATCTATAAAAAGGATCATAAGAATCGGTGTTGACTTGCATTTGCAAAATTTATATAGATTCTCCATCATATACAATAGAACTGCGAATTTACAATTTTTTCGCACCCTTTACATAGCCTTCTACCTTCAACCTGACACAACTAGAATGTTTACTTACTCGACGCTCCAGGGGTCCTGTACCAGTTGGCCTCAGGATCATTCAAGCACTTCCCTGCCGTGACACCTGTTCAAACATATTTAGCACGCTACTTCTTCCTCTCCTTCAAGTTTATCAAGATAACAACGTACCAGTAAAGCCATACTGAACCATCTGATCGAACATGTAGGTGGTAAAGTTATGCACCGTCTGTTCATGGATATCATGAGCAATAGACAAGAACTCTGTGGTGGCAGGGTTCGCGCCAGAAATGATGCCATGGACCAGATCCTTAGAGATCTGGTTGGTATCGGGAGTAGTGTGCAAGTAATCCTGGGTGTCAAGACCAAAGTACGTGATATGGTAGCCAAGGCTCTTCATAGTGACTTTGCAAGCAGCGTTGCAGGACGAGTACGGCGGCCTTGAACACAACAATTATAAGCGTACATTTCTCCCTGTTGGTGGGGGGGGGGTTAGTACCTCATGTAAGTCGGAAATTTCCCAATGATATTCCGAAACGCCATCTCATTCTTAATCATCTCCGTCGCCCGGTCCGCATTCGAGAGCAAAGACAGATCTGCATGACTCCAAGTATGCGACGCAACCTGATGCCCGTCCGTGATCATCCTCCGAATCACAGTCGACCACGCAGGCGTAGAATCAATAGGACCCTTTCCGTTATTAACACCAGTGATAAAGAAAGTAGCCTTAAACCCGTATGCCGCGAGTTTGTCCAGTAAATCATTGGTGTATGTGTAAGGACCATCATCGAATGTAAGGGCGATCTGGGCCGGATTCAGGCAGTCGTAGATATCATTGTCGTAAGAGACACTGCCGAGGAGTGGTCGGGGTACATCGGCAGTGGAAGCGCCGGCAGGGGTCTTGTCGCTGTCGCAGGTTCCGAAGCCCCGGAGGCAGTCTGGGGATTGGCAATACTGCTCTGTGGTGCCGCAGAAGCCAGCAGGGCTGCAGCACTGGCCGGTGGGGCAGACAGCGTTCCCGTTCGCTGGGCCACAGTCGCCGCCGCCAGTGCCACCACCGCCGCTAGTGCAGATCTTGAGGGTAACGTTAGAATCTTGGTTTTTTGTTTTGGGGGGAAGGGAGGTTAATTACTCCATATGCAGCCTGGCAGCCATTGGCAGGGAGGCAGTAATCCTATTTTTTTAATCATCAGTTTTGCTCAATTTTGAGTAGTTGCATGGGTATGATCGTACATCTGTAGTCCCACAGAAACCGTTAACAGAGCAGCAAGACCCCGTTGCGCAACTAGCACCCCCGTTATTAGGACCGCATACATCACCGCCACCCCCACCAACACCAGTGCAGCCGGTCTGAACGCACACCCAAAAAGTTAGCCATCCTATTCTCAAACCTAGCCAAATTCGTTCCGAAATCTCCACCATTCCCCTTAGGAAAAAGCAAACCCGACCAACAGCCACAACCGAAAAAGCAAGGACTACAAGAAGAAAGAACTCACTCCGTAGGCCGCCTGACATCCAGTCCCGCAATAGTTAGCGGTAGCACCGCAATACCCATACTGCGAACAGCATGTCCCAGTATTCGAGGCGCCACAGGAGTAACCATTCCCTGCTCCACCGACTACGAGCCCACATGTATCATCTGGGGAGTCACGCTTGACCAGTTGCGAGTCGAATAGCGGGTGAGCCATGGTGAAGCCGCTGAGGGCCGCGATGCCACTCAGCATGCTAAGAGTCGTGGAATACCGCATTTTTTTTAGATCAGAAGTTCCGAATTAATTGAACCAAAAATTAATAGTTAGAAGGAAAGAGAGTGGATTAAGTCGAGCAATTAAAGAGAGACGACGAGCAGCGAAGGGACAGGTGCACAATGGCCCAAAGTTTTGGAAGAACGAACAGTGGAGTGAGGTACCGTTTGGGGGGACTCGACTCGTGATGATCCGAACAAAGAGGATGGTGGTTTGAGGGGGGGATAGATATATATATTATTTGGCCCACCCACTCACCCACTCATTCACTCACCCCAGCAAGCTGGTGGGTAAGTTATTGTGGCTAGCGTAGAGACAAATTCCGGAAGATTGAAACCCCAAAGATGGTTCACTTTTCTCCTTCCTTTCCCTTCTCTCCCATTTTGATTTCTTTTTTCCCGCCCACACATTTCACACTGCCCAGACAATTCCATAAAGGGGGGAAACAACTCGAAGGATGGTGCCGGTGGTGTGACAAGCCAGGCATTGTAGAATGAGCCGGTTGTACCATACCCACTGCAAAGATCCACCCATCTCACACACAGACAAGGGCAGTCAAGCAGGTACGAGTAAAACGGGCCCGGCACAGTTATTCCGAGGATAGCATCAGTTAGTTCCTGCAGGTCTGTACTGTACTAGTACTAGTACTACGATACTATATTCGTAGATGGGTAAGTTTTTTTGATTAAGTCAAGTGCACACTAACTTTGACTAACTCTAACTGGGTGTCTATACTTGAAGTGTTGTTTGCTAACTAGCCACAAATACTGGTACCCGCGACACTGACCAGAGGGTACCCAGATTGGGGCACAAAGGAAGCCAGTGTCCCCAAACGGCACCGGCACCAGAATGACAGAGTGGCACAGTACAGCACCGTACTGGTCTAGCTAACTCTCAAGCTAAGCAAGAAGAGAATGGAAGACAAGACACTTTTCTTGCTGCTGATGGACGGAACACGGCGGAAAATGTAGTCATGCACTGCACCCCAGAGAAAGGTTTTCTCCCTTTCCTTTCCTTCTCCTTGACAGATAGTTCACTATACTAGCAGCATCATACCATGGGGGAAACAACCCCACCCAATCCCTCCTTCATTCATCCATTCAAAGCATCCCGTATCAAGTTTTTTTTAGCCACAGAGAGTTGGTTGTTCCAACCATCTACCATTGGTCTGTTGTACTCGAGTAGTGCAACTACTACTACCAGTGCTAAACCCACGGAATTCGGGACTCCTCCCTCCCACCCGAACGGAATATGTCAAGTATAATTAGTCCATACCAAGCAAGCTAGTGGTGAACAAATGCAACTACTGCAGAAAATCGTTAATTGTGTTCCTTCCCTTGAGAATATGATAGGGAACGGTAGGATCGTGGAGAGACAAAGTAGTACGCGCGTTCCGCAAATTCCTTGGGAAGGGATTGTGAACCCTTGTTTTGTTTTGTTTTTGTTTTTTCTTTTTCTTTCAGGAGAGAGGTCGTCTTGCTTTGCCGCCACTACTCGCTTGTTTATCCAAGCCAGATGCTGGGCACGACTGAGCCAGTAGGACATGATACGCCAGCCAAGATCTCCACTCCCTTCCGACTTCACCGCCTCCCTTCCCTCCCCACCTGGCTGGCGGGGGCCATCGCCAGCCTCCCGCGGGAACAAGCCAAGATCGTGAGAAGGAGATTTGAGACCTACCAAGACCAATGTCTCATGCGGAATCATTCTTCCCATTCCCACTTGGTGATTGCCCAAATGCCCGAGCCCGTGGCTTTTTTCGTTGGTTCCAAGCAACGCTGGTAACAGCCAGAAAGCAGGAATACCTCTCACTTACCCGTAACCACCAGATCAAAGCAGACCGTTGAGAGATCACAAGTGGAATTAAGATGAGATACTCGCGTGACTTGGTGCACAACAGCAAAACTATAGTCGTACTGGACTTGCCAAAGAGAGATGCAATGAGCGAAGCATGACAGACTGTGTCACCGTTATCAAAAATACGGTAGTTTATTTACTGTAATTCATTTTTCAGCCCTTTTTTACCCTTGTGCCCTAATTCTGCTCCCCATTTCGGCAAATTACCGGACCGTAATGAATGAGGGCCTCCTCCTGGTTTACGACGTCCCCCCTCCCCGCCTTCCTTTCAGGAATTGCCCCGACTCTGCTGCCGGGACGCCGAGCGAAAGGCGAACCGAACCCGCTCAATCGATCAATCTCTCTCTATCAGACGCGGGCTGATATAGACAAAATATGGAAAAGAAGAAAAGTAACAGAAGAAAAGTAACAAGAACCCCGCAGCGAATGCTCCAAAAAAGACAACCAAGACCATCGGGGTACCGGTACCACGCAAGCAGGAATCCCGAATCCATTAGGTATCATATCTCCAGTGCAGTGCTAGTACTGTAAGAACGCATACTGTACTCTACCAATTCTCTTACATCCTGCTTCTTCAATGACTTTGGCTTTCTTTTTCCTCTCCTTTTCTCCTCTCCACTCTCTAGCTACGGTTATCATACGGCACCTGCAAGCCCACTTCCACATCCACGCCAGCGACGCGGCAGGCGGTATCTTTCGGATGCTAACCGGTATCAACAAGGTTTTCTTTCTTTCTTTCTTTCTTTCTTCCTTTGTCGAGAAAAAGCAAATGTTTCTAGCGTACTTGCCAGTGCTTGCCAGGTCCGAATTCGTCGAAACAAAGGTCCCTTTTCGCTTTGTGGTACATGATGCTTCTAGCATTGACAAAACAACACGATCCGCACCATCACAGTGCGAGATTCCTAACCTAGCAAATATTTCCCGACCCTACCCTCGTCCAGCGCGAGAGCAGACTAAACGAGAACGGGAAATTATGTTACATCACGACCCATTATCGAGAGCTCCCTATTATCATATTACTGTATCATAGCAAGGAAGAGAGGGGAGCGGGAAGGAAGGAAAGGAAGGAAGTCCTGGAAACGGAAAACCCTAAGCTAGTTGGATACTCGGTCAGGGGAAAAGATCTTCCAGATAGAGCCTCGGCTGGCCCTTTGATTTTGGGGGCCGGGCTGCTGGATGGCTTGATGGTATGTAGCAGGCGACTGTTACGTCTGTGTACCATACTGACGCAGCACATAAGAGAAAGAGGACTACCGTAAAAACTCGTGTTATCCACTATCTCCGCCAGGTGTCTAATCTCCATGTTCAGAGACAAAATCCCCAAGGAAGGATTAGTTTTTTCCGAACTCGCTCAAGCCCAAGTGTCCTGACTGTGTTAGATCTCATTAAGTGGCATTCGCAATTCTGCTAACCCATCAGGTGGAGATAGTGGATAACACGAGTTTTTACGGTACAGTATCGTTGGCAGTTGCCTACACGTCCGTGGTACCCATAGTTATTAGGAATACCGCTCTGATAGCTCAATCCCAGTACCCACCATAGCAAGGCTCTCTATCGTGCACACGATCTCTAGACATACTCCATGAGAGACATCCAGGTATTTTGCTGAAGGATTTTACATATTTAGAAAGCTAGGCGCAGTGAGAATAGAGGCTATAGCAATCCAAACCCATGTAAAGAATTAGGATGGCAAAAGTTATGAATTTGGTCCCCCTAGCAACGTAATGTGCGAGAGGGAGTAGAACCTCTCTCATGCCAGTACGGTAGTTGCCTCTTTTCCCTCCCTCCCTCCCTCTCTTCTTTTCTTTTCTTTCTCCCTCCCGTGGTTCCTCCAACGCAACGGTTCAACCGTACCGCCCCGCCCAGCCTGGCCCTACCATGCCGATGCCGATGCCGAATATATTTTCCGCCTCTGCCTCTTTTCGGACTCCCTGATCTAGAATCTGCAAGTGTGGTGGGCTTTGTGTGGTGTAGTGAGGGGCGTACTGTATTGGTATTTTCCAACCCATCAGCCCAATAGAGATCACGCTAGCTAGCTAGTGGTAGACTGCGACGTCCGGAAACTCCGATTCGGTCTTGGAACGGCTGCACGAGCTGGGCGTTGGGCATTGGGCATTGGAGTTGGCAGTGACATTGACATTATGGAGGTTCGGGCTGATACGGCTGGTGGGACGAGCTGTCGTTGCAAGCTCCATATTGTCTCCAGCAAGCACTTGCCAATCCCAAAAGTATCCGGATGACTCGGCGCCAAGACGTCACCATTTCCACCTGTGTGGGGAGCTTGATGCCAAGCCATCCGGATACTTTTGGAGCGGGAAGGTTGCAGCAAGCAACTGCCGTGGGTACAGTACGAGTAAAGAAGCTGAAGGCTCACTGTGGCGCAACTGAGCACAATTGGCAAATGAATAATACGAACCCCCTTTCTGTATCTACGAGTGGGGAAACCTTAACCCGCAGGGCTAGTGGGATTCATTTTGCTTGGTAATACATGTTGGTTGGTGCTCTAATGCGGTCAAATGTCTTTCTATTCTCTGCTCGAGTAAATCTTCAGCTCGCTATAGAAAATTAAGATAGGGGTTGTTGTCAAGGAGGCTTAACAGTTTGAAGTTGGACATCATCTCTCCAGGTCCGAAGTTCTCCGGTTGAAGAATTGCCCTAACCGGTACCCTAGCAAATTATTCGTGAGAGGAAACAGTTCGCTTAAGGATGATCAGGGCACGGGAAACCTGCCCTGGCTGGGTCACCCGAGGAGTTAGCCCTGGATCTGACTGATGCTCCTCAATCATCCCTTCTCTCCAGCTGCAACCACGACCACCACAAACGTAACCGACGAACCCCTCACTCCTTTCCTTCCCATCTGCCTCTGCAACTTGACCACCACTACTGCCATCTGCGGTACCAGTATTCCTGAATACTAATCGGATACGGTCCTCCCTCCTTTCCTACCGGTATCAGAATCACACACAAATATGTCCGATACAGAAGACCCACAGCAGCAAGCACCCACCCCTCAGGAACGCAAAATAGTGCCCTGCCTCTATCCGAATACCCGTCTTCCCGCTGTCTAACAACTCAAGCGCAGGAATCTCTTCGAAAAAGCATAACCTCGCTAGAATCGCAAATCGAGCAAATAGAAAGCAAACATGCAGAGGTATTGGCGAGACTCAAGTAAGTAATATAGCGGTACTCGTAATTTTCTGACGTTTGCAAACACGACTGCTATTGCATAACACCAAAATCCTGAGGCTCTAACCGATTCTCTGCCTGTATGAAATAGCAGTTGTGTTCGCAAACGTCAGAAAATTACGAGTAGTGGGATAGATGCATTTCTTATAAAATAAAATAAAAAGAAGAAGGAAGGAAAGGAAGCTACCAACACTTTTGTTGCTGGCTTGGCTGGCTGGGCTGGGCTGATCTTGTGGGGGCGCCTGAAGGGATAAAGATGCGGAGAAAACTGTGAAAGGGCATATTAAACTTTTGCACGAGTTTAACGAGGTTAGGGATGTGGGACTGGGGTTGATAGGTTTTTTTCTCCCCTCCCCCTCTCCATGTCTCTTCGGGTTTGGTGGTGATTTGGGGACTAATGGGTTTGGGCGTGTCGGAAAAGGTATGGTTTCTGAGAACCGTGGAACGAGAGTGCAAAATGTCATGAGAGGTTTGTCCGTTCCTTAATTTCTTTTTCGTTTCGCCTCTGCTAGCTGACTTAACTTAATCTTAGAGTTCGGAGTTTCCCCCGGCGATTAAGCCAACCTGCCGTACGGTAGTGCCGCAGATCGTCTGGATATCATAGCTCGGGTTTGGTTACGTGCTCGTGGCAAGCAAAAAGTGTCCGAAAGCAAGGATCAACAATATATTGCCAAAAATGGGTTCGTATTGAGCCCCCCATACAAATTCGCGACCCCGTTTTTCGGGTACTGTACTTGTCTCGCGTGTTACGAGCACATCAAGCGTACTTTGAGAATCGGTTTAGTCTATTTGGCGGGATGTAATAGCCTGCTCTGCTCCACTTCTCTCCTGCTTTCTAAATATATCGCCCATGCTTCATGCGTGTGCACTGTGTTGTCCCCCCCGTGACGAGAGCATGAAAGTCTTCTGTCTGCCAAACGTGAAGTGGTCTTGAGACCAGTCCTTAGGCAAGGTTATTTATTTACCCGACAGCCGATGAGAGCGTGAGCCGATGAGGTCAATAAGTGCTATTATCTATTTAAGCCACTTCTCTTGGGTACGAGGACAGGGACCCGTTACGGTAACCGGGACAGACAGGGGATATATTTGGCTGGCTAACCCCTTTAGACTCCACTGCACTGTAAAGTACCTCAGGGGTTCTAAGGCTGATGGCTTTTGTCTCGGAAGCTCTAGGCAAGAAAAAAAAACCCCGTAGACATCAAACCCCCCTATTGTGCTCCAGCATTAGAAAAAATATCGTGAACCATCAGTATTATACAGATCGTGACGTGGACTAAAGCAGGGTAGACGTGAATTGTTGGATTTTGTTTGTTGTCTAGTTCAGATGTCTTGGAGCATAGGGTATCACTCGGAGACGGGACAAGATAGGGGGTGCGCGTAACTGTGCCGTAGGGAGAGAATGGTTACGTACGGGCGGGGTTGTGGGTCCCGGTACCGTACTCTGAATTCTGTGGGGTTGATTGGCACTGGTACTGGTAACTTATGCTGCAGGCAAAGTGAAGCAGCAACAAAGTGACAGACCCCATTATATTGCATGGGTTTTGCTGCATGGCTGGGTTGGCCGTATCACACCGGTATCATACGGATTCATGTCGTGCTCGAGCAACACAAAGTCCACGGAGCCCTGCGCTATGACACAGAGGGAATTACTTGTCACAGGCAAGAAGTACCGTACCCGAACATTCAGTGGAAAAACAGGGATAATTCAGAGATAATTCAGGGATAAACAGCGATATTCCAGGGATATTTTAGAGGTAAGACATATCTTGGAGGCCTGTGTACGAGCACACAGTTAACAGAGGGCAATTTTGGTGAGAATTGCCCGAAATGGCGTCTGATCACCCCAATGTTCGGGTACCGTACTTCTTCTTGCCTGGGACAAGTATATTAAAAAGCTTGGTATAGCTTTTTTTCCTTTTTTTTTTCCTCTTCTCGTTTGCTGAAGAGGTTTTCTTGGGAGGTTTGGCGTTAGTGATTAGTTATACAGGTATATCGAAGGAAGGGACGCTTCTGTTTTAGCGAGTTAAGTTACCGTGCCGGCGAATTTTAAGGATAACTTGTACTACTCGTATATACGATACCGGTGTCCGGGCACAGTTTTGCCCGCTGGGCGTATTTGTGGTATTTTGGTGGGGGGGGAGGGGTTGGAGTATCAATTCCTCTAGATATAATATTTACTTACGATATATCATGCTATGATAGTACTGGTGTCGTACTGATAGGCCATTTTTAAAGTATGATGATCGGAACGGAAGTTATCCACTAGACTACCCCCCCGGTGGCTAGTGTAAGTACCGTAGCGTAGTATGATATATGGCACAAGAGAAGCGATAGATGGGAAGTGTGTAACCTCCCTTACGATATATCGGCTTGCGTGCAAATATTGATTCCGTCGTGGCAAAATAGTCTAGTTGACAGCCCCCAGCCAATCAAAAAAATCGAAGTTGGGA
>Ga0307509_10007828_pt1 | contig 13818 bp, 11 predicted proteins | sample 10_EM_MG_FD_202245 | JGI IMG/M metagenome (GOLD analysis project Ga0307509, IMG submission 202245) | Populus trichocarpa ectomycorrhiza microbial communities from riparian zone in the Pacific Northwest, United States - 10_EM | ecosystem: Host-associated > Plants > Roots > Unclassified | place...
AGTCTGGCACACTCTATTAGTTCTAAAGCCCTTACTTAATTGCGATAATTCAGGCACTTAGTTTAGATTAAGTAGGAGGGCCATCGCTTTTTGTACAAATTTATCCCTCATTTGCTTTTCATTTCATATTTTTGTTTACTTTTTTCACTTTTGCCTTTGTTTTCCTCGCTTTTACGGTTAGGGCCTGTTATCTTCCTTGCTTGTGATGTTTGGGTTTTAATTTTTATCTTAAATATTCAGATCAAAACTAAAGTTGGTTGTTCTGATTTTTATTTTTGCATTATTTTTATTAAAAATTCAAAATAAGACAAAAGCCTCTTGCCCTCCTATGCTCTCCGCAGGACCCCTAGGAAATAGTTAGAGGACCAGGTAAGGTAGCGTAGGCTAAAGCCAACGAGAGCAATGTCTCAATTACGCAGTTACGCAGTTACGCAGTTACGCAGTTACGCAGTTACGCAGTTACCAGTGAACAGTCAAAATAAGAACACAAGGGCAACAGGGGAACCTTTGTTTTGATCTGAATATTTAAGATAAAATTAAAAACTCGGTAGCCTTTAACAGGCAAGAGGCAAAGGTTGAATATTAACTCTAATAAAACGAACACGCAATCGGCCAGAGGCCAAGGAAGCAATTGTTCTAAAAAAAACAACAAACTAAGAATAAACAAATGCAACAGAGGTGAGGGTATTCCAAGTGGTTTCCATTTTCCATTGGGTTTAGGGATCCATATTCTTTCATATGGTTTTAATTGGAACTTTTCCTTCGTAAGCACTGTTGATATCTCTTCAATTTTGTGTTTGTTATATGTTGTTTGTTTTTGTGGTTTGTTTGGAGGAGCTAACCAGAGTCTATCCGTCCGACCCGGAGGCAAATTTCCAGGGTTTTATTTGATCAAGTGGTATGCTCCGAATAGAATGTCTTCGTTACCTATTAGTTTATATAAACCGTAGTACTTACCATCACGTACTTTCATTTTCAACCTCAAGTCCCTACCGTTAATGTATTTTTCAATAACAGCGATGGTAGATGTTGAGAACGTTCGCTGCCCCACTTTAGTTATAAGATGGCTTCCTTTCTTATGACCTAATATTAGGGCTCCGTCTCCATAGGAATTGCTTCCCTTAGGAAATCCCTTAATTGATTCTCTTTTGGTATTGTTGATTTTAGGTCCGTGTTTTGTATTTTTTAATACTAGATGTTATCGAAGCTACGATATGTCTACTATTCTCAATTAGACATATTACGATAATCTTACCTATGGTAAGAGGGTTTGGGCGTCCCACCTAACACAATGATAGGACCATGATCAATCTTTCCTCGCAGGAGCTCATATATTGTTGAACAGGCTCCCGCTTTACCAGCATGCTGTGGTTCCCTATCCATTTAGGAGTCAGGTAAGCTGATTAGATTACAAAGTTTCGCAGCAACTATGATGTCTTGATCTATTATTTTACTCACCAGAGCTAAGGTGTTGCCTTACAGCGGAAAAATAATGAAAAGTACACTCCCAAAAGATATCCATAAAGGCGCACAGAACAACCAAACAACATCCACAAAATGCCAATATAAAATACTAGCTTCAAAACCATTATGATGTTTAGTAGTTAATTGATAATTAATAATTCTCATTAAAGCAACAGCAATAAAAATAGTACCAATTATAACATGAACAAATGTGTTATCATTTAGGCTCTTTATCCTAAATTTCCTTTGTTTACACAAGGGTTCAGACTATGTCATAAAAATTATATTATTTTATAATATTGTAGGGCGTTCGTGGCAAGATTATTGTAAATATAGTACTCACTTACTAGTCGTTGAACCTTCATATATTCCTTTTTTATATATTTAATATATGCTTGGCTACAAATTATCCTTAATTTAGAATACACTTTTTAATTAAAGAATTATTCCATTATTCCAATAGGATTGATATTTATTAAGGAACTCCTTGTAATTAACCCTATTTTCTATTAATTTTTTAATAAAAGATGTTTAAATTTAAATTTACTAAATATTACCTTTGTTTTTACCCTGTGGACTTAAACCCCCCCCCCCCCAAAAAAAACAAAAACAAACAAAAACAAACAAAGCACGGGCTATTTTTATTATTATCTGTTGCCTTTGCTTGAAAAACCCCCTCCTCTAGTCTATTTCCTTTACTCGGGCATAGGCATCTTTTGCCTGTTCCCTGTTCCCTGTTCCCTGTTGCCTGTTGCCTGTTGTTCTTATTTTTTTTTTTACTTTTGCATTTGTTCTTATAAAAATCAGACAATTGCCTCTGGCCTAGCTATGCTCTCCGCAGGACCCCATATAAAATAGTTAGAGGAGTAGGTAAGGTAGGTAAGCAAGAGTAGGGTAGCTAGGCTAGCTACGCTAGAGCCAAGCGAGATCAAGAGCAAAGGAACAGTACAAATCATAACAATAGGGCAACAGTCATTAATAAAAAAATTACAAAATTTACCTGAAATAGAAATATGTCCACAATTTAAATAATTCTTAATGTATTCTAATATAAATAAATCATCTATATGCAAACCAATTTGAAAAGTTAACATTGCACTAGTATAATTATTTTCATTGAACTTTTTTAAAATTAAGTTAAAATTATCTTCACCCTGTTGCTCTTGTTTTATTATGACCTTTGCTCGAGGCTAGTCAAGAGGCCACTAGTAAAAGGCTACAAAGAATCACGCAACAGCAAGAGATCTGTAAAGCCAGCGAACCATTCTAAAATTTAAGAATTTAATAAAATTTCTTTTTGTTCTTTAGAGTTATTAAATTTAATATCATTTTTAATTAAAGAAAGAGTGTTAATAAAGTTATAATTAATATTTTTAATATTTGATGAACCCTTGCTTGTGAGTTGTATATACTACCCCTTGTGCCTTTTCTTTAAATACCCCCCCTCTTGTATAAGACCAATAGGGCATAGGCAAAACAAAGGTTTCTATTGCGCTAAAGCGCAGCTGGCAAAAGTTAAACATATTTTATTTTTATTTTAATAGGGACTATTGTTATTAATCCATGTAATCCAGTTGAAGCATAGAAAGCAGATCCATATACACCATCACTAATAGTAAAACCAGCTTCAGAGTATTCAAAATATTGTAAAGCTGTAAATATTACTGCTAATATAATAGTTAAAATTACACCATCTATAGCTGCTTTTCTATTTCCTGCTATTAAAGCATGGTGTCCAAAAGTAATAAAGGCCAATTCTCCAACTATATAAAATAAATAAAAATAGATTTTGTTCTTTTCTGTTATTATATCCAAATAAACCAAACCTAATTAACCGAGGCAAACTAGTTAAAGATCCATAATATAAAAATACAATTTTATTCCCTCGCTTGTGAGCTTCCTCGCTTGTGAGCTTCCTCGCTTGTGAGCTTCGGTCCTGCTTGTGCGCAATTGTTGCCTACCTAAAAACCAACAAAATTTACCCTTGTGCCTCCCTTGCATCCACCTTTGCTGTAGCTTAAGGACAAAGTTGTAACAGTTTCTTAGCTCCGTTGGCTTTAGCCTAGTCCGTTGGCTTTAGCCCAGTCCGCTTCCCTTTCTTTTAGCCCTTTGCTTTTCATTTCGTTCTTATATTAATATTAATATTAATTCTTATACTTAATTCTTAATTTTTATTCTAATACTTAATTCTTAATTTTATTCTAATAATAAACAAAAATGCAACAGAGGCAAAAGGTCCTTGAATTTAGCAAATGCACCTGTGGTAATGAGGGCGCAGCGCAAGCTAGGCAAAAGTTAAGATAAAATGCCTCTTGCCTTCCTAAGCTAGCACCCCATAAGCAAGAGTGAGAGTACCAGGTAAGGTAGCGTAGGCTAAAGCCAACGAGAGAAAGGAACCAGTTACGCAGTTACCAGTGACAAGTACACATAAGACAAAGTGCATTTCGTTTGTATTCTTATACAAATAAGAACAATGCAACAGGGGCACAAGGCACAAGGCACAAGTTGCTTAGTAAACAGTACGCACAGGCAAAGGGGAGTAAACATGGGGAGTAAACAGGGTAACCTTTGTTATTAATTTTATTAATCTCATAATAAAAGTAGGTAGCCTTTCAAGTCCAGAGGCAAATGTTCTAAAAATAAAACTAATGCACAGAAAATAAAAATAAAATCTATAAATAAAATATACATTTGTATATATAGTCCTTGTACTTTATATTAATATATTAGTTACAAAATTTACCTCCTTGCCAAAACAAAACCATTGTCCTCTTTGTACCTTTGTACCTTTGTACCTTTGTACCTTTGTATTTTGTACTTTGTACTTTGTACTTTGTACTTTGTTACTTTAATTCGAACGTTTTTAAGCAGAGGTAAAGAAAGGGTGATTTAAATTTTTAAGTAAAAATATTTTAAATTAATTTTGTAAAAAAATATAAAGCCTTTGAAAAATATTAAATTTATTTTCGAGAATCCGACTGTACATTAAGCACTGTTATTATAATTATATAACAATACCCACTGATGAACCAGTCTGTAGCGACACAAAAAATATTAATATTACTATCTCTTAAAGAGATAACTATTTGCCTGTTGCCTTTTATTAGCTAAAAACACAGGGGTATAAATTGAAGCAAATCTCCCTACTTTCTATAATAGCAAATAGCAATATTCTAATAATAAATTTAATAAGCCGACGGTCTTATAATTCAAATGCTTTACGTTGACCGTTTTCATCAGTGTCGCCAAAATATGTTCTTATTTTATTTTATAGGAACTATATCTTCTCACTTTTGCCTTTCAATTGCTTTTGCTACCTAAATAAGGCACACATTAGCTAAAGTAACAATCAAAGGTTAAAGAAAGTTTTTGTTTGTTTTTGTTTGTTTTGTTTTTGTTTTGTTTGTTTTGTTATCTGTGCTGCGCTCAGCGCACTGCACTGTGCTGCGGTCAGCGCACTGCACTGTGGTTTTGTGTTTGTTTGTTTTCCTTTATTTTTCTAAGGTAATAACTTTGACTATGCAAAATATTATATTAGTTATTCGTTAAAAAATAGTAAAATAAAAATAACTCTACAATTGCTGTTCATTTAAATGGCATTTGTAAATTGCAAAGAAAATAACTCTAAAAATAATATCTTAATTACTTAGAAACATTCTCACAATTGTTTATAGCCTTGGTAAATTAATTTATGATTGATGTTTTAACAAACTACACTGTTTAAAAATAATAAATTATTAATTATTAATTATTAATAGTTTTTAATTTCTTTTGCATTGAACTGTTTCCTGTCGCCAGCAGCGCTTAGCTAAAAAGCAAGCCCTCACAGCAAGTTTTGGCCTTTGTTCTTAATTTTATAAGAATAACAGAAAAGCAAAAGTTCAAATAACAAATAACCAATAACAAATAACAATTAACAAATAAAAATAAAAAATAAAAATAACATATAACAAATAACAAATAATAATAAAGTCGGTAGCCTTTCACAATCCAGAGGCAAATGTAATTTTAAATATTATTTAATTTATATAGCATAGTAGGATGAAAATAAGGTTTAGCTATTTCTCTTAAAATAATAAAACTAGTCTTAGGAACATAAATATTGTATTGATTATTTAAACCAGATTTATGAATATTAGTATCTAGATTATATTTAGTTTTTAATATCGAAGCTAAGTTTTGTACTTCTTTAAGAGTAAAACTATTGGTACTAAATTTAAACCCTTTATTTTTAAAATATGTACCATCATCCATCATTCAAACAGCTAAAGCTAAAGGAGTTAAATAAATATTAATAAAATCAGGTATTACTTTTCTAGTTTTATTCGGATAAAAAGCATCATACATCCAGTTTAAAGAATAAAAAGTAAAACTTCTAAGTCTATAACTATAACTATAACTACATTTGCTTTTCATTTCATTTCAATTTCAAATGCAAAAGTAACTATCATAAGATCTAATTTCATTTAACTCATTTACTAATTCTGAACCTTTTCTAATGTAAAATTTAGGTATAATTTTATCAGTATAACCTAATTTACTTATTACTTGATGTAATCATAACAAATATTCTCCATTTAATTTTGCATGAGAATAGACAAATCTACTTCCATTTAGAGATTTTTCCATTGAACCATCACCAAGTAAAGAACCAATAAAAATACTTAAGATCTCAGAATTATGAGGTCCAATTCTTTTAATTGGATTAACTCTAGGTGAGCTAAAAGGTAAAGAACTACAACTAAATAAAACAAAAGAATCAAATATTTCACATTTGTGGCTAACACCACTAGATAACAATAAAAAAGTATTAAGTAAAGGTATAGCAAAAGGATCTAATGGAGTGATCCCTAAAGGAGGCCAACTTCCACCTATTTCAATAGAAGGAGATAAACTAGAATGAAAGAAAGCCCAAAAAACTGATAAAAAAGCGAAAACTTCACTTACAATAAAAAGTAAAACTCCTAACATTAAACCATGTTTTACTTCTGTGGTATGGTGACCTAAATAGGATGCTTCTATTACAACATGTAGAATAAAGAGTTCGGTTAGAGTAACCTACTAAAGTCTTCTCCGAACCGTACGTGATAGTCACCCATCATACGGCTCTCCAATTCCACATATCTAAACTAGGGAGAGGGATTATTGTCAATCTCAATTTTAATTGAAGGATTGTTATCTTTTCTGAGTTTCATAAGTCCATTTTTATGTGCCATTTTTTGTGTGTGCACGGCAAAGTGGTACTTGTTATCGATTTAACCTTTTCATCATTACAGAGTGTACAGTCGTTCCCTTTAAGTACTTGACTCCTTTAATATGGTGCATTTAAACATTTAGACTTGTATTACCTTGTATTACAGATAATACATTTTGCTTAAGATATTCTAGCGCTTCTGCTTATTAGCCTGTTTAAAGCAGCGAGGGTTGATGTCTTTATGTTTATGTTTATGTTTATGTTTATGTTTATGTTTATGTTTATGTGTAGGAGAGTATGTCAAAAACTTTTAAGAAGGTTGGTTTTAAGTTTTTAGCTAAAGGGCAACATCCGGTTTAGGGATGGTCCGATATGCTATATAAGGAATACCTAGTTGAAGAGTTTTATTCTTTTTAGGTGCTCTGCTGGAAATACCAATGGATTTTAGATACTCGATAATCTTTTCTTCAGTCTGACCAATTATTTCCTTCTTCATCTTCAAGGAGTCTTTTTTTGTTTGTTTTCTGTTATATGTTATATGTTAGATGTTATCTGTTAGATGTTATCTGTTATCTGTTATATGTTATCATTGATCCTTGGTTTGTTGTTTTGTTTGTTTTTATAGTATACTTAGTCCTTTCCAGCTAAGCAAACACTTTAGCAATACTACCGAGTCGAAATTTAGATGCGAACAACTTGGCGATTGAAAACCGGATGATTTAATTTAAGTGACTAATCATTTGCCTAGAGTTATTTGCTAATTTATAGTAGTTTTGCTAATCCTCGTAGTATATATACCATTTGTAGTATTGTGGCATTTGAGTATTATTTAGATACTTGAAGTTAGCTATAGGATGACCGCTTTTTTGACAAAAACCCTTTTTTCGTATAGTCGTGTGTAACTTTGGTTGAGTCACCTTTAAGATAGATTCCGCCAGGAAAATTACCAAGAACGCGCCTCATCACTCCATTGTATTTTTTGTGATAAACGGAAACCTTATACTGTTGCCTCCACCTTTGCTTTAGCTTAAGGACAAAGCTGCCGGGGCAACGGATGCGGCTAGAGTTTGTATTCTTCTTTTAACATTTGCTTTTATTTGTATTATTATAAAATTAAGAACAATGCCTCTGGCCCTCCTATGCTAGCACCCCATAGGCCAGACTGAGAGGGCCGGGTACGGTAGCGTAGGCTAAAGCCAATGAGAGCAAAGGATAAGTAAAAATCAGACAAAACAAAAACCAAGGATAAAAAAAAACAAAAACAAAAAATTCATTTAAATGCAAAAGGGGGGGGCAATCTGTATTACAGATCCAAGGAATGATATTGGTCTGTCCTTAGGGTTTGTAATCAAAGTCTTTTCGTCACTAAGGGTCAGAATGAGTTGAATGAGGAAAGCTGTACATTTCTGTTTGATGGCGAGAGCTTCTATTTTCGTACCTATAATGGTGATTAGAAATTCATCGGCATAGCGAACATCGTTCATCCTTCGGTAGTTTTTTTTCCATAAAGTAAGAGTATCCTACTTTTCTAGCAGCTTTCGCTCCGTATTTTCTATATGCTCGTCTATATTCAGGCTTGGTTTTTGTTTTTTTTTTTCTAGCATTACCTTTGTTGAATTCATTGATATAGTCTTCCATAAACAGGTCAAACTCGTGTAGAAATATATTAGATAAAAGGGGGTTACCTATTTTACTAAATTTAGCCCTTTGGCCCTCTTCTTGTACTTTTACTTTTACTTTGAGTAAAGCGTTAATTATACTAATGAACCTGGGGTCCTTAATGTTTTTTTTATTAAGGATATTGAGTAAAACGGAGTGATCAATGTTGTCAAAAACCTTTGATGTCTCCTTCTATAGCCCAAATAAATCCTTTGCTTCCTTTTCGGATGTGTATAATAGCAGAGTGGCAACCGTCCAGGTCGGAAACCGTGAGATTGGTTAGAAAAAGTTAGAAAATAGGTTCAGATCTAATTTGAAGGATGGTACTACAGCTTCTTGTACAATTCTATCATAGAACGCTGGTATCCCTAGAGGTTTAAAATTTCCGTTGGCCTTTGGGATATAGTGGGATATAGACTCTTTTGGTTATACCCATTTTATTGTCCCGATGGTCCCGAGGTAACTTTTCTTTGATCCATATTAGCTTAGATAAAGTGGTTCGGTCGAGGGTAATATCGTCGAAAGAAGGCTAGAAAATCCTTTGGACTGAGTTAATTTTATGTAAGCAGCTTTTCATAAATCGATCTTATTTAAGAGTTTAAATAATCTTTCGTTTTGGAATTGAGGGTCTTTTTCGTTCCCTCTTCATAGTGATTCTAATCTAGAGCAACCTTAGAGTCCTTCCAGGACAGCGCTGTAGGTAGATTCTTAGTGGAATATGGCCGAGTGTTTATACACAGTAACTCGGCATTTAGCCCCCTTCCTATTCATTTAGATAGTACTACGGGACCTCCGCCCCAAAAATAACAGCTAGTATTAATAGTCTGTCTCAATTTATGAGCACAAGTAATAAATCTTGCTTCATTTTGGTTCACCGGTATCGTTCGTTGCAGTTTAGCCTTTGTAGGCTTAGTCTTGTCTAGTGAGCTTTCTGATCTATTCTTTCTTTATGAAAGCGCAGCAAGCTTAGTTACTAGGGATACATCTCAGAGACTAACGTTCCCATACTTGCGTGGTAGTATTCTGCATAGAGCAGATTGAACATGACCACCGGTTGTGGCAACCCATGCAGATCTCGGCTTCACGAATAACCCATTTCACTTGGCTTGACAACTTTTTCTAGAGTGAGGTCCAAGGCTGTTCAGTACCAGTCTCGCCCTTTTCTGACAGGCTATTGTTCTTCGGTAGAGTGCATCTATCAAAGTAAGTCAGAGGAAATTCTCTCCGATAACTATAGAGAGTCATTATTTTGGATAATGCAATTCAACGAAAAATCGAACGGTCGCCCCCCTAAACCATAATATCATCCCATAAGTAGTTAAAATAAATCCTAATGTTAAAATATAACCTCCATAAGAAAAACCATGCATATACGCAACAGCTCCAACAGTTAAATTTAATAAAGAAAAACTAAGTAAAATAGGCCACGGAGAAGGATCTACCAAATGAAAAGGAAAATGTTGAAACTTATATTTATAGTTCGTTTTATTTTTGTTCATTTTTGTATTTGTATTTTGTTTTTTGTTTTTTTTATATCAAAATATAAAATATAAAATTGAAATTTAGATACTTATTTTTTTGTTTTTGTTTTCATTTTATTAATTATAAAAATAATTATATTGATTGCTTAAATTTTGTTTGTTATCCTTTATCATTGTTTTATTTTTGTTATCTTTGATATTGATAATTGATAATTGATAATTGATAATTGATATTTGAGAATTGATATTTGAGAATTGATATTTGATAATCGATAATTGGTTTTATCCTTGTTTCTATCATTGATATTGATCCATGGATCCTTGGTTTTGTTAGTGCTTTGTTTGTTTGTTATATGTGATATGTGCTGCGGTCAGCGCACTGCACTTTTATCTGTGCTGCGGTCAGCGCACTGCACTGTTATTTTTTATTTTTATTTTTATTGATCCTTGGTTTGTTATTGATCCTTGGTTTTTGTTTGCTTTTGCTTGCTTTATCATTGCTGCTCTCATTTTCAATTTTTGTCTTGTTCATTTTATTATTTTGTATCTTTATTTTTTTGTTTTTTTTAGTTTAATTTTATTAAATTCCTCTTTCTTTTATTTTCTCATATTCTTATATTTATTCTTATATTTTTATTTAATTCAAAATTCCTCTTTTTTTTCTTTAATTCAAAATTTAAGTTATTCTTATATGTCTTTGCTTTCTTTTGCTTTCTTGCTTGCTTCATTTATTCCTTACTTGCTCCTATCCTTCCTTCTCCAATGTCAGTCTTGTCAGTCTTACTTCATTTATTATTTTATTTTATTTTTTGTTTTGTTTTTTTATTCACCATTGCTCTTGCTCTTGCTCTTTTTCTTACTCTAGCTCTAGCTCTTTCTCTTTAAAATTATATCCAAAAAAAAATTATTATCTTTATAATTTTATATATTTATATTTCTTTTTCTACTCCATTAACTAGGAAATAACAAAAAACAAACAAAAGATAGCTCAAAATTTCAATAAATATGACAAACTTCTCAAGCTCACCCCAAAACCAAAAGAACAGAAAATAGTTCACCTCTCACTCAGTTTTAAACCCTCACACATATATTTCACTATAACAAGGGCAAACCAAACAAGACAGGGAATAGCTAGGTTCCCTCATAAGGTCCTGTTATAAAACAAACCCCTACTATGTACCTTACCCCTAAAAATGATAGCTCATCAAATGCTTTAAATTTATTTTTGATAAAGACTACAAACTCTGTACTTTCTTTACTTATTGGCACAGACTTTAGCTTAATTTATCGTTTCTTTAATGATGCTATGTTATAGGTTATAGGTTATATGTTATAGGTTATAGGTTATATGTTATAGGTTATTCTCAGTTGGTTTTAACGATGGATTGAATGTTTTGAGGTAATCAACTATATCTCGATACTTGCTTAACCATCCCTGTGTAAAAAACAAAAAACACAAACAAAAAATTGGTGGATCAGCAATTAACCCTTTAACCAAATTTATTATTGTTAAATTCATCTCTGTTTTGTACCGAGTATCATTACAACCAATATTTGAGTAGCGACAATACTGTTTTACCTTTGTTAATTTTCCTTTGTACCACCTATTCTCTCCTTGACTTATACTTTTTGTAGCAGGTGAGTGTCAAATAATTCCTCTTCCTCGAAAGGAAATAAAGGATTAATTAAGAGTCTTTTGTTATAAAAATGCAATCTAATTTGTTGATCTCTATATTCCATCGTAACATGATCCCTTTCTTAAATCTTTCTGAGGCTGATCTTAACCTACTCATTCTTAACTCAATGGTTTTAGTTAATGTCTTCAAGGTATCAGTAAATACTTGTAACATTTCACTTCGGGAGAAAATATGCTGAAAACCTGTTGTAGCTATGATTTTTATTCTATCCCCAATTGTCCTCTTGTACTTCACGCGATAATTCCCTTTCCTTGACTCTTTACTTATAATCCAAAGTCATCATTAGCAAGGATTTGTCTCATCTTTTTTTAATTCACCAAATAGATATTTATCATATATTTTTGTTTGTTATCTGTGGTTTTTGTTTTATCTAACTCCGATATATTAGTGATAAATCCCTCAGTTGTTACCGATACAACTAACCATCGAGGTGTTGAATCGAATGTAAACATTTCCCAATTATACTTCTTATGAAAGCAGTAGTTCACGAAGCAATTAGAGGGTTAGAAATATCATCTTCTGAGAGTCTTTGAGTTCTTTTGGTTTTAGTCTCGTATTTTTTCTTGTCACTTATTCCTGACGATTGACCCTAGATACTATTCCCAATCTCTTATACATTAGATTAGTTATTGTACCTTTTGGATTATCTCTTCTCTTTTCTTGTACAATTTTTATTATGGTCTCAAACGGTTTTAAATAAGAAAACTCCTCCACCTTAAATTTGGGTAAATAATGTTTATCTTTTTCTTTTAAATTACACCCCCCCTGCAATTTTGCTAAGAGGTATTATGCCAGGTTAAAAACCTTTTCCTTTAAAGGAAATATTTGTACAATTTTCATCTAGTAACAAGGAATAGAGGGATATTTTCGTTTCGGATGGGAATTCAAACTCTGTGTTAATAATTATATAACTATATAAAATTCTTCACGTGAGAAGTTATTTAACTCCTTAACTGTTATTCGACGGTAATTTTTATATTCAGACTGACTTGTTAATACCATTACAGTCGTGTAGGCGCTTGTTAATTGTCATAAAACCAAACAATATCTCGATCTATTCCATACAGGAAACATTCATTCCGTCCACCCTTATAGTTTGCAATATAATAAAATAAGGTAGCACAAAACCTATTTATTTAACAGTATTTAATCCTTTAGGCGTTATAGTACTTGCTACGTTTTCTAAACTGTATTTAGTTGATATTTTATAACTAAGGTATTTTTTTGTTTCAAATGCTTTTTACAGATTTCTCCCTATCGTAGTTAGTGATAAAGGTACCCCCCCAAGACCCCTTATTTTTAGTTGAATGTTGAAGTCTACCGTCCATAACTTTATAAACTTGTGTCAGGGTAATCAATGCATATCTAAGTGCAGACTCCTCAAATTTATTGGGTTAATTGGTTAAAAAGATTGCATATCGAGGGGGGGTATTCAGTAACACATTTTTTTGGTTTGTGTTTGGTTAGAGAAAATGAGAGGCGTGGAAAATGAAAGGAATGAATTTTTATTGGGAAGGTAATTAGGAGGGAATATTTGAGGGAGAACGGAAGTTTTTTTAGGTTTAGTTATTTAAGGAGGGAGGAGTGATTATAAGGGAGGGGAGTGCGGAGTATTTTATTAAAATTACATTTTCCTCAGGAGTTCTATTATTAAAAAATAAAATAAATTGAGGAAACGGAGGTAATAAGATTAGTGCACGGAAGTTATTCCTAATATGAGGGAATAAACTGGAGTGTATTTTCAGAAAGCTACTGAGGGGAGCAGTGGAGCTCACAGTAGTTTATTAGTATTTTAATCATAGAGAGGTGTTCCAAGAACACCGATTAATAAAGAAAATTTAGTATTTATTTTATGGAAACTTAATCTATTGTACTACACTGCGCTGGATTAGTAAAGCAGTTATAGTAGGATATATATATAAGGATATAATAATTTAAGTATTAAGTATTAATTCTAATTCTTATTATTTGATTGAAACTTAATATTCAGTCCTACACTGCGATGGATTAGTACAGGTACAGGATACTATAGGCATACAAATATTATTATTATATTAATATAAAAAAGTCAATATAAATTATATAGCATAGTACTAACTACTAAAATATTAAGACTCTAACCTAATTTTAACACTAACTCTAAATTAACTCTAAAAAGAACTATAACTATGAATATAACTCTAAAAAGAACTCTAACACGAACTCTAAAAATAAATAAGAAATAAAATCAAAATCAAAATCAAAATCAAAATCAAAATCAAAATCAAAATCAAAATCAAAATCAAAATCAAAATCAAAATCAAAATCAAAATCTAAATCAAAC
>Ga0307509_10007829_pt1 | contig 13814 bp, 9 predicted proteins | sample 10_EM_MG_FD_202245 | JGI IMG/M metagenome (GOLD analysis project Ga0307509, IMG submission 202245) | Populus trichocarpa ectomycorrhiza microbial communities from riparian zone in the Pacific Northwest, United States - 10_EM | ecosystem: Host-associated > Plants > Roots > Unclassified | place...
CTTGTTGTGTTGGGTGACCTGCCCTAGTGAAAATTTTAGAGGCGGTAAGAAATGCGAGAATTTCTCAAAATGGTTTCATTGTAATGGGCAAGCGGCCTAAATGAAAGGTGAAAAGAGTTTTCAAAAAGGTCTGATTGTAATAGGTGACCTACCTAGGTGAAAAGCAAGCTGTCTAAAAGGACGACATGATAGGACTCGAAGGGGAACGAGGGCTGAAAAGTGCACTCGAAAGGAGGTAGGGTTAGAAAACACACTATCCAAGATGGTCGAGGACTCTTAGGCGCACTCAAAGAGAAAGAAGATAGGGCTAGAAAGCATACTATCTGAATGATGGGGGCTCAATGCCCGCTCAAAAAGGAGGTGATGGTAAGACACTGATATGTCAAGGATGCATCGTGATCAATATGCAAGTATACTTACCTGATAAACATAGGTCCCCTCTTCTTCATGATGTCTTTCTTTTCTCAAAAGTTGGAGTGTCTGATAGTAAGCTTTGATGGCTCTTTTCACTCTTGCTTACTCGAGTCACATCTTGCGATCTTGACACTCGGGCAGGATATGACATCAACATACATCTTATCCCTCAAACCTTTATCTGAAGAGATCTCCAGCTCAACCCAACATTTTCTATTTTCTTAGAAGGGGAATCATGGAGCCAACCCTATGTGTTTTGGTGAATTGCCCTCCAGCTTGATCATGCCCCCAAGTATTCAAATCAGGTTTGGGGATGAGGCTAAGTGAAGGAAGGTTTGGCCAGGAGTTGTTTTCATGCAGAATTTTTGGAATTTCAAAGCTATTCCAGACACAAAAATCATTTCGACATCGATTCAAAGCAAACTCATTCTGAAGAAATTCAAGTGATTCCTATAGAGAGGTTTTCAAATGTGATGAAAACTTTTTGTTTTGCTTTTGACGAGAATATGAAGAACACGAAGTGACATCTGGTTGGTCACAAAAGGTTTAAATTTCAATTTGAGGGTTATTGGGAACCGTTTTCAAAGCATTTATTTTATTTGCATGAATAATGATTTTGTTTCGCATGAGAAAGCACTGCCTATCGATCCAGATTGCTTGCCTTTGATCAGAAAGGGCTTGATTAGGCACGTAATATAGGCTTGGGCTATTGGCTATGAAGAAAAGGATATTTGTAGGCTCAAAAGGTGTTTAAGGGACTTTAAGACTAAGGATCACTAGTGCTTATATCCCAAACTCTTTTTTCATACATTTCTGGACCTTGGAATTGATTTTGCAAAATGGTCCACGGTGCCCCCCAATGTTAGGCTTTTTCTTTTTATTTATTTTATTTATTTATTTTGAGCATCATTGCATTGGCTTTTTTTTTATGCTCAGAAATTTGGATCCTTTTTCATGCTCCCCAGCTTCGCTTGGGCACTTTTATCGTTGATGACTTTTTCATGCCCCCCAGGGTTGTTTGGGCATTTTTAGTCATTAAGGATTTTTTTGCACTTGCCCCCCCAGTGTAGGGTGTGATTCTAGCCAAGGTTATTTTTCAAGAAAAATCTATTAGGCTCAAAAGGGGACTGCAAAGAATATATTTCAGCCTTGTGAAAAGGATTATCAAAGATGGTCTTTCTTCATCTCAAATGCATGCATTTAGGATCGGTAAGCCTTGCTTTCATACGAATATGCAAAGTGATTTCTCATTATTCATTCAAATAAAGCTCAGCTTTGAAGTTATTTCATGGTGCTTAGGTTGTCTTTCATGTTTTTTATGAGTGTTAGGATATCACTTGAATTCTAGAACTTGTTTGTTAGAACAAACATCAATTTGACTTTAGTTTTGTACTAAAACTGTGAATTCCCAAAAATCTTTATCAAAACATGAGATCATGCATAATTTTTTTTTAGGGGAAACACACTAAAGAAATCTTGGCCAAACTTCAATTTTATTGATTAATAAAGGTAAATACATCAGGCATAGTACTTCTTTACAACATCTGAGTTTACAGGTCTTGGTAGATCCCTTCCGTCCATATTAGTCAGAATTAAAGCCCCTCCAGAAAAAGCCTTTTTCACCACATATGGCCCTTCGTAGTTTGGTGCCCACTTGCTTTGATCTTCTCCTGATGCTAGTGGGATCTTCCTTAATACCAAATCCCCTTCCTTGAACACCCTTGGTTTGACCTTCATGTTGTAAGCTTTAGCTATCCTGCTTTGGTATAACTGGTGATGGCAGATAGCTGCTAGTCTTCTCTCATCGATCAAGTTTAGTTGCTCAAATCTTGACCTTGCCCATTCTGATTCGTCCAGTTCTGCATCCTTCAGGATCCGCAGTGATGGGATTTCTACTTCTAAGGGCACAACCGCCTCCATTCCATATACTAAAGAGTATGGGGTGGCATTTGTAGAAGTTCTAACCGTGGTACGGTACGTATGAAGTGCGTATGGGAGCATCTCATGCCAATCCTTGTAGGTGACCACCATTTTCTGGATAATCTTCTTGAGATTCTTGTTAGCTGCTTCGACTGCCCCATTCATCTTTGGTCTATAAGGGGAAGAATTGAGGTGCTTAATCTTCCATTTGGTGCACAATTCGTCAATCAACTTCCCATTGACATTCTGGGCGTTGTCAGTTACCAATCTTGCTAGCAAACCATAACGACAGACCAAATCCTTTTCAATAAATCTCTTGACTACTTTCTGTGTTACATGGGCGTAAGAGTTAGCTTCTACCCATTTGGTGAAGTAGTCGATGGCCACCAAAATGAATCTATGCCCATTGCTCGCTTTAGGGTTGATTGGCCCTATAACATCCAAACCCCACATATCAAAAGGCCAAGGCGAGAGCATATTGAACAGAGGTGCCGGAGGCGCATTTATCTTGTCGCCATATATTTGACACTTATGGCATTTTCTGACATAGTCTATACAATCTCTCTCCATGGTCAACCAGAAGTATCCAGACCTTTGAATTTGTTTCGCCATTGTATGCCCATTAGCATGTGTAGCACAGATCCCTTCATGGACTTCTTTTAATGCTTGTTCAATCTCATTTTCATTCAAACACCTGAGCAGAGTCCCATCAAATGACCTTTTATATAAAATTTCCCCATCTAAGTAAAAATTCATAGTCATTCTCCTCAAAGTCTTTTCATCTGTCTTGGAAATCCCTTCAGGATATTCCCGATGCTGGAGAAATTTCTTGATGTCATTGTACCATGGTTTCCCATCTGGAGATTCTTCAATTAAGCAACAATGGGCTTGGAAGCTTCTGACTTCGATATCTATTGGTTGGATCTTGCTTTTAGCATCAACTTGTGTCATTGAAGCTAAGGTTGCTAAGGCATCAGCAAACTGATTCTTATCTCTACTTATATGGGTGAATTTGATTTCTTCAAATTCCTCGGCTAACATCAAGAGATAACTTTGATACAACTTCAACTTCTCATCCTTGGTTTGCCACTCACCTTTGACTTGGCAGATGATTAGTAAGGAATCCCCAAAGACCTCAAGCTTCTTGGCCTTAAGTTCTAGAGCAGCTTCCAGGCCAATGATGCAGGCTTCATACTCGGTAGTGTTATTGGTACATTCGAACAGTAACCTTGTTGAAACGGGATACTGCTTATTTTCTGGGGAAATCACTACGGCTCCGGCCCCATTTCCTGAAACATTTACTGCCCCATCAAAGTAAAGGGTCCACTGATCGCCTTCTCCATTTTCTTCTTCGACTACTATCACATCTTCATCTGGGAGGTCAAAGTTTAGCGGCTCGTAGTTTTCCATGGCATGATCTGCAAGATGATCGGCAATTATGCTTCCTTTTACAGCTTTTCTTGTCATAAAGACAATGTCATATTCTGCCAACAACACTTGCCACCTTGCTATTCTACTTGACAGGTAAGGTTTTTCACAAATATACTTGAGCGGGTCTAATTTCGAAATCAACCAAGTTGTGTAGTATAACATATACTGCCGGAGTCTTTTCGCACTCCAAACCAAGGCACAACACAACCTTTCAATTGTTATATATCTCGACTCGCAATCATTGAATTTTTTACTCAAGTAGTAAATAGCTTGCTCTTTCCTTCCTGACTCATCATGTTGTCCCAGCACACAGCCCATAGTTGTTTCTGTTACTGTCAAGTATATAATCAAAGGCCTCCCCGGTGTTGGAGGTACTAATAATAGTGGGTTTTGCAAGTACCTCTTTATTTTATCGAAGGCTTCCTGACAATCGTTGTCCCATACTCCAGGATTTTTCTTCCTGAGCAAATGAAAAATTGGTTCACAAGTCACCGTCAACTGGGATATAAACCGAGCTATGTAATTCAGGCGCCCGAGGAAACTTCTCACTTCCTTTTTTGTCTTAGGGGCAGGCATCTCTTGAATGGCTTTAGCTTTATCAGGATCAACTTCTATTCCTCGACCACTTACTATAAAGCCCAATAGTTTTCCTGTTTTCACCCCGAATGAGCATTTTGCAGGATTCAACTTTAGCTGGAATTTTCGCAGCCTTTCAAATAGTCTTCTTAACACTTGCACATGATCTTCCTCTTTCTTCGATTTTGCAAGTATGTCGTCCACATAAACTTCCACTTCTTGGTGCATCATATCGTGGAACAGGGTAACCATCGCTCTTTGATATGTGGCTCCAGCATTCTTCAATCCGAATGGCATTACTTTATAGCAAAACGTCCCCCAAGGTGTGACAAAAGTGGTCTTCTCTTTATCTTCTTCTGCCATTCTAATTTGATTATAACCAGAGAATCCATCCATAAAAGAGTATGTAGCATTTCTTGCAGCATTATCAACGAGAATGTCTATATGGGGTAAAGGAAAATCATCTTTTGGGCTCGCCTTGTTCAAATCTCTATAGTCCACACACACCCGAATCTTCCCATCCTTTTTTGGGACTACGACCACATTGGCTACCCATTGTGGATATTGGACTACATCTAGAAACCCTGCATCCCACTGTTTTCGTATCTCAGACTTTACCTTGAGTAACATATCTGGACGCATTCGCCTGGATTTCTGCTTAATTGGCTTGCTTCCTTCTATTAAAGGAATCTTATGTACTACTATGTCAGTATCTAGACCAGGCATATCTGCATAAGTCCAGGCAAAAACATCTACATACTCATGTAATAGAGAAACTAGTCTATTTCTTTCTTCAGTTGTAACAAGAGTGCCAATCTTTAATTCCTTATTTTCTTGTTCGTCTCCGACGTTAATGACTTCTAGTTTCTCACTGGCCGGTTCCCAGGCTTTTTCTGAACTTTCTACCAGCTTAGTAAACTCTCTTATATCTTCCTCTCCCCATTCTTCATCATCCATTGCAATCATATTATCAAAGTTTGGCCAATTGTTCTTAGTGCAATGGTTTTGTGAATCGATGGAACTTTTAGGATTCCTGAAAGTGCAAGGCGTGCTCGTGTAAGTGTGATTCGTGAAAAGATAAAAGATGCAGGCACACATTGGACACAAGAAAATGCATGATCTCATTAAAACAAAAGTGTTCGGTTAATATAGAAAATCTTGCGATATCATGAGCTAAATTACCGACAAGATCAACACAAGTCAAAACAAGACAAAACAAGTCCGAGCATGATCAAACAAGAACAATTACTTTTTAAACACAATAGGAGCAGGCTCCATCTTCCAGTTCTGGTACACTTCTCCTTCAGCCAATCTTCGCACGAAAAATTTGGCAGGAGGTTCATCAATGGTGTGAATGGAAAGCTGTGGCAAAACTTCATCCTTCATTTCCAAATCCGCTTCCTCTATTCATTTTTCTTATTGGATCTCCAGGGTATTGATGTGGAGATCCATTATGCCGGATCTAATCACTTCTGCAGCCCTTGGGAAAGATACTTGGAGTGGTGGGATGACAAGTTCCTCTTCTTCTGGCTCTCTTCCTTCAATCCTTGCCATTCTTGCCTCTCTTTTAACCTAAGTGACCCGCTTGTAATCGTCTTTCTTAGGCTTATATCCAAGCCCAAATCTTTGATTTGCATAGTTTAGCTTGATCAACCTAGGCATTTTGGTCTCAGGATTACATTGAAAAGGAGCCCCATTCTTTAAAAAACATTTAGCAGCCATCTTTGCCGTTTCTGGGATTCTAGGCTTTCTCAGCACTGCGCCTTCAGGAACCCATTCTGCGCTTACAATTTCAAAAGCATGAATATTCCCATCTCTACAATCTTCTGCCTCAATGAAAGGTATGGCCACATTTTTTATCATGGAAACTATCTCTTCAGCTTTGACAGTTATCAGCATTCCATTCATGATATACTTTAAACACTGGTGCAATGAAGAAGTCACTGTTCTAGCTGCATGAATCCACGGCCTTCCTAATAATATGCTGTAAGATGGGTGAATGTCCATTACTTGTAATGTTATCAAGAACATCTGCGGCCCCACATATAGCTCTACTTCTAGGGTCCCAATTATCTGTCTTGGCGAACCATCATATGCTCTCGCCATCAAGGTGCTAGGCTTCATATGTGACTCATCGACAGACATTTCTTTCAACATATGCATTGGTAGGACGTTCAGTGCAGAACCATTGTCGATGAGTACCTTTCCAATCAGAATATCCTTGCAACGCATTGTAATGTATAGTGGCTTGTTGTGCCCAGTACCATCAGGACTCAATTCATCTTCAGTGAAGTATATATAATTCGAGGCCTGGATTCTTCCCACTAAATGTTTCATGGCTTCTTGATTGATGTCTTGAGGGACATAGGCTTCATTCAATACCTTTTGTAAAGCCTTTCTATGTGGCTCAGAGCTGAGAATCAGAGAAAATAACGATATTCTTGCTGGAGTTTTCTTGAGCTGTTCAACAACACTGTATTCACTGTGTTTCATCAACTTTAAGAATTCGTTGGTTTCCTCTTCCGTGACAGGTTTGTTTATTTTCTCAGTCACGTCAACCCCCTCTTTACCCTTAGCTTTTCTTTGTTTTTCCAGCTCTTCTGGAGTGAAACATCTGCCACTACGGGTCAATCCCTCAATTTCTGCTTGAAAAATAGGCGGTTGCTGAGTGCTTTTGAAAGAATACCCATAATCATGAGGTAAAGCGCTATAATTCCCTTTATGTTCCACTACTAGTTTGGATAGGACCAGTTTGGGTGGCTTTCCTGTAGTGAATTGTACTCGACACACCTCTTTACTTGGTGTCTCCATCATGAACACTTCTCCACTTGTTACTTTCTCAATTCGTAGCAACCCATGACTCATCATTTTCATCACTTTTTTTGTGAAAGCCCTCGCAATGGCTGATCACGTGGCCTTCTACATTATGAAGTTCACAGCACTTCTCGCTACCTTCTTTGTACCTTGCATCTACCATCATTTGGTAGATCCTATCCATTAACACCTTTAAGATTTTTTAGTGTTCTACTTCTAACATGTTTACAGACCCACTACCTGAAGCATGATTGGGTAAAGGGTTCACATTCACATTAGGAGCATCTTCAAATGCTATCCATCCTGCTTTGATCAATTGCAGAAGTTTTCTCTTGAAGGCGTTGCAGGTATGGATGTTGTGTCCAGCTATATCGGTATGGTATTCGCAAGTGAGATCCGGCTTATACCAGCTGGGGTAAGGTGGTTGTAGGGGTGTCAAAGGCACGGGGACTACTTGCCCGATACTTAATAGCTTTTGGTACATTTCATTTAGGGGTAACGGCAATGGAGGCAATTGTTCTTGGGTTCTTTGGTAGTTTCTTTTGGGAAAACTCTCGGCTTGGTTTTTTACTTGGTGGTCTTGGGGTTCAAGTTTTCTGGCTGGGATTGGGAAGTTGAAATTGGTGTTGGCGATTTGGGATGAAGAGTATTGAGTGTTATATCTTTGGAAATGGCCTTTCTTGCTTCTATAACTACTTTCAATATGATCAATCTCTCTCTTTTTCACTCCGAAACCTTTTTTCTCCATGGGTGCAGAGATTCTCCCACTCTTTACTCCTTGCTCTATTCGTTCAGCTACTGCCACGGCATCCGTGAATTGTTGGGCCGAACTACCCATCACGTGTTCATAGTATGGCGCTTTTAGCGTGTTAGCAAACAGAGCAACCATTTTCTTTTCCAGGAGAGGGGGGTGTACTTGTGCTGCCAAATCTCTCCATCTTTGAGCATACTCTCTTATGCTTTCTTTATCTCCTTTCTCCAGGTTAGACAGACTGGTTCTGTCAGGAGCAATATCCATGTTGTATTTGTATTGCTTGATGAAAGCATCTACGAGATCCTTCCATGTATGAATCCTGGTATTATCTAACCTCATATACCAACTCAGCGCTGCTCCACTCAAGCTGTCTTGGAAGAAATGCATTAGTAGCTTCTCATCGTGAACTACTTCTGCCATTTTATTGCAATATGATTTGAGATGGGTAACAGGGCATTGAGTGCCGGTGTATTTGATAAATTCAGGAACTCGAAATTTCTTTGGTACCACCACATTAGGGACTATACACATTTCTACAGCTCGTATAGGGTCATATAAGTCTATTCCCTCAATGGCCCTAATCCTGGCCTCTAGTGCTGCCATTTTGTCTTGATCAACGTCCTCAGATGACTTGGTTTTGTGGGACTCATTAACGAATGCATCTGCGACTGCAGGTGTTGGTACTGGTGTTGTTGACTGCACAAATGCTGGATTGTGTCGGGGCTCCTGTGTATGTTCTCCTATTATTTCTTCAGGTTGGTTTGCTGGGAGAGGGGCTGGCCTAGTGGAAGGACCTTCACCCGAGGTATTCCTTAGTACTTGCTTGAGTAAGCCGGTGAGGCGAGCCACACTATCCTTTAAAGAATCCAACTCTTCTTAGAAACGAGCTTCACGGTAAGCACACTCTTCATCTTCCATGTTCCTTGCTCGAAGTCGGGTGTTGTAGGCTCTTTGGGGACCTATATTTTGACCTGGTGTATGCATGTGTGTTATAATGAATGAATGTATAAATATGGATGCAAATGCATGTATATGGATTAAAGAGCTAATCCATGACTTCCTTTGCCAAATACAGGTAACATCCGAAGTCTGATATACACAAAGAGGTTTTACCCAATTCCTTTGATTGATTAAATTCCATACACATTATGAAAGTTCCAAAAGTAGACATAATACAAAGTGGTTCATACAAAGTGTCTTCATTCAAACGATATTCCTCTATTGGCCACACTCCTGATGAAAGAGGAAACTTCATTCAAATACTCCTCGTATCTATGGCGGTTGTTGGCAATCCTGACAGCCTTTACTCGTAGCTCATTTGCCTTCCTAGCCACCATGTCAATTAGCATGTTAGTTTGTTCAATCTTGTAACGGAACAAGGTGTTATCTTGAAGCAGTGTTCCATTACTGGCGGCTAATGATTCATTGTTTGTCTCCAAAATTTGAACCATCTTTTCCAACTGTTGAATCTGCTTTCTGGCCCTTTGCAATTCTTCCTTCTCTATATCAAGCTCGGCTACCTTAGTGTTTAGTTGTGCATCGAAACTGTTGATATAATCTTGCCATTCCTCAAACTGCTCTTGCATTTCCTTTACTTCTTCCTCTCGGGACTCAAACTCGGCGTGTATCACAGAAACTCGGTTTCTCATACCATTTATCTTGTCCAGGTATTCCTTCATGTCTGATTCAGCTACCCTCCTTGCTTCTCTCTCATCTTCAGCCTGTATCTGATATCGAGTTCTTAACCTTCTTTCTTCTTCAATGGTGAGATCAGCTAATCTGTTCTTCTCTTTTTCAGCTTCCCATTTTAATTTATACTGGTCCCTTTCTTTCTTCAGAGAAGCTATTGTCTCTTTGTCGGCAGACTTTCTACTTTCTAAGGCCCTTTTTAGACTCACCAATTCATGCTCCACCATTATTTGCTCATTTGCTTCGTGCTGGTTCTTCTTTAACTTAACAATTTGCTCATCTCTTTCCTTCAATTGCTGATCCAGAGAGGCCTTCATCTCTTCTTCTTTCAAAAGTTGGTTTTCCAGGAATTTTTGATGATTTTTGCTATTACCAAGCTCAATCCTCAGCTTATCCAACTCTTCTCGGAGATCTTCCTCATTATTGACCCTTTTTTCTTTTCAGCTCCAATGCCACGGACGACTTATCTTGGGCTCTTCTTTGCTCTTTTGCCTCTTGAAGTATCTTAGATGAACTGCCACTCCTCCATATTGAATATGTAGGGCTAACTGAGAACTCTTTTTGATGCTCTTCCTTATAGACCAAAACAGGCTGCTTCCAGTCATTTCTGATGGCATCTAACATATCCAAAGAGCTAGCTTCTTTAAACAGATCGGTATATTCGGCTATCGCCCGAGTTCTTGGCACGTGTTGTATCCCTCCCAACTGTCTGGCCACCAATGAGGGTGAGTAACTGATATATCCAGTTAAGCCAATCAATGGAACCCATGCCTTGTCGCCACAACTCATGAGGTAAGATGAACCACTCACCCAAGGAGCCTTCCATCTGAAATTAGTTTGGGGAAGTTCTCGGTATTTCTCTACCCATGCCTTTTCATCCAAACCATTCCATTCTTCAGTCAGCACCAGCTCAAGAGGCCTCATGTTAAACCACCAGAAATTATTGAAGACTTCTTTTGATGCTTCCAAATGGCTTACTATCCACATGAATAAGAGAGGGATACAGCATCGCATCGCCCCTTTCCCATGTAATCTGCAATGGTTTAGAGATAGGAAGGTTTCAGCTAAGATAGCCGAAGTAGGGTTATTCTTTACCTCTTCAAATTCAAGGAAGGCGTTAGCAGCTTCAATGCTAATAATTCCGGGAGCTTCTGAAGGAAACAGAACCAACCCAAAGATGGCAAAAGCAATTATCTGATATCTTTCTTCACCTAACTTCCCTTCTTCCTTATCTGTCTTCAATTTATTCTCGATCATTTTCCACTTGAAACCTCCATTAGATATCCTGTACCGATCAACTTGATCCAAATGTAGAAGTTTGGCGACTGCTACAGCTGTATTCTCAACTCTTTGTCTGAAGTACACTTTGTATGGGTCATTCGGAAAACTTAAGATCTGAGCATACTCTTCAAGAGTAGGAGCCATGTCAATATCCCCGAAAGTAAAACATCTGTAACTTGGATCCCAAAAATGGATCAAGGCTTTGACTGCTGAAATCTGGACAGGCATTCTTATTAGGTGAGCAATTCTTCCATACTTCTTCTCAAACAAATTCTCATCAATATATCCCAGAAGAAGGGCCAACTTCTTTATGGTGTCTACGGGATAGTGCACTTTGGTTATGTGTGGTAATTCTTCAACCTTGGTTCTTGGGCAATCCCCTTCGACTACTTGCATCATCTCAGATCTTTCCCCATATTCCGAAAAGGTAAGGGAAGTCATGGTCTTAGCTCAAAAATCCTGTAAAGTTCAGACAAAATCTATATTATTATATGAGGGATATATTTTCTAACTGGTCTCAAAAAGGTCTATGAACTGCCCAGTGACCACCTCACGTGAAGGCAGTATAGGGGTTTACAAGGGATGGTTGGGGCACTATGTGACCGCCATCACCAAGTAAACACTCAGCTCATAGTTGGATGTTTCACGAATCTGAACCCCGACTGAAAGTCATGGGGCAGACCGCTACTCCCCACCTATCCTAGAATTGGGTTTTCTTGCAAAATTAAAAATGCATGAATGCATTGATCTTGATGTATTTATGTATGAGCAAGAAATAAAAGTGTTGAAACAGTAAAGTTAAACAGACCAAAACGGATAATCAAACAAACAAAGCTTAGTCCGACCAAACAAGGCGTCCCCAGTGGAGTCGTCATTCTGTCGCACGTCACCCGCGCGGCGTCGGCTGGCGATTTTTATTTATTACTTGTGTTTTGCTTGGTTCTTTGGAGTCGCCACCTAGTATTATGGTCACTAGGAACCTATGGTCTGCGAGAGTCTGAGTAAGGGACTGGTTGTTCAAGGGGAAGACGCATCACCCCCAGTGCACCCTACCTACGGTAAGCTGCATTATTGTTTGATTGTTTTTCTAGGTCGAGTTTCTATTCGTTGGTCTTCTCTAAGGTACAAGGCAGATCTCCCTTCTTGAGGGAGTCTCTACCTTATTAGGTTAAATCCTAACTATTCTAAAGTCTGAATTTTAAGATTGCATTTATTTACACCTTGTATCTTTAATACTCGAGGGTGTACTTTATCGTGTAATTTTACACCCCACGAATATTAAAGTCTACATCTGGATCCTTAAAAAAAAAAGTTGGAAAAAGGTTTTTGATATTTTGGCCAAACCCTTACGGATGATCATAAACTAGTTATGATATCCATTTTTTGGATTTTTAAAACGTGAGAAAGATGCAATTTTTTCTTCTTAAACACAAAAACATGCTTGGAAAATTCTTTAGGACTTGGCCGTATGCAATAAAATATTTTTTTTTTTGAAAATTTTTTATTTTTTTTTGAAATATTTCGGAGGAAACCGGGTGTTTTAATACCGGACTTGTATCTTACCATGTAAGTATACAACCCAATATTAAGCAAACTTGGTAGAAAAATATTTAAAAAAATCACAAATTTTTTGAAATGATTTTAAAATTTTTTGAATTTTTTTTTTTTTTTTCCGGGCCAGGCCCGACCCAAGCAGACGGCTAATTAATTAGCCACTGCATGCAGAAACGAATTCTGCATGCAGCCACGGTGAAAGGAAAAGGAAAGCGTAGCAGGGGAGGGGCGAGTTACCTGGCGTGGAGAGAGTCGGCGGCCTAGCTGGTGGTGCACGGTGTAACTGAAGGTGGTGAGGCCGGCGGCTTGCACTGGTCACGACTGGAAGAAGAAGGAGCAGAGTCCTGCAAAGGAGAAGGAAAGCTCACGGCTGGAGCTGTTGGTGTGGCTGAGGAAAGAGCTGCTACCTCGGCTGCCTTTGGGAAGGAAGAGAGCTTCTGGGCAAGGTGGTGGCTGCTGGCTCTGCTGTCGCCGCCGCTGCTGGAGTCACGGTGGCAGAGGGGAAGATTTTTACAGAGAAGAGAGGGAGAGAAATGGTGCAACTGTCACTTGAGATCGTTTTATGGCTACTGGAGGTGGGGTGATGGTGAGAAGTCAGGTGATGGTGGCTGAAGGCCACGGTAGAGAGAGAAAGCAAAAAAAATGATTGTTTGCAGAAAAATGGATACAGAAGGCTGGTTTTCGGCCAACTTTGAGCTCGATTTTTTTTTTCTGAGCATGAAATTTGCTCCTATTTATAGAGATACAAAGAGGGTAATCTTGTCTTCAACGGGGAAAAAGTCTCAACCCTTGATTCGACTCGAGGAATCCAAGCCGTCGGTTCAAAGTGTGCACCTCGAACTGCCAAATTTGGCAGTCTAAGGCTGCAGACTGTCGGAGGTGGCCACTTTAGGCCAATAAACGGAGCCGTTTCAAAGTTTGTCGACCCGACCGGACCATTCTTGGGGATAGAAGGGATTCAGGTGGACATGTTGGTGCACGCGTTGTCGAATTTGGGGGCCAAACGAGGCATCGAATGCTCCTGGAAAGCTGCTACTCGGGCAGCTTCGCGGGGAAGAAGATGAATAGTGACCAGGCGACGCGTCGCCTGGTCCCTTCCCCCCCCCCTTTTTTTTTTAAAAAACGCAAAAACGGCGCCGTTTGGGGTTAAAATTAGGGATTTTTGCCTATTTTCAATTTAGTCCTCCAGCTTTCAATTTCTCCAATTTGACCCCCGGATTTTGTCAATTAAACCCCTATAGTTTGGCGCCTTTTGCAGATTGGTCCTTGGCTTTGGATTTTGTCAATTTAACCCCTAATTGGCCCCAAAACTTCAATTTTCTTGTAATTTGGCCCCTGATTTCAATCAATTAACTTGGTAAAAATTAAATTTGATCTCTTA
>Ga0307509_10007830_pt1 | contig 13814 bp, 14 predicted proteins | sample 10_EM_MG_FD_202245 | JGI IMG/M metagenome (GOLD analysis project Ga0307509, IMG submission 202245) | Populus trichocarpa ectomycorrhiza microbial communities from riparian zone in the Pacific Northwest, United States - 10_EM | ecosystem: Host-associated > Plants > Roots > Unclassified | place...
ACAGTACGGTTTTTTACCATTGTGGTCATCCGATCTCACTGTACGGGTCCTTTAACTCTGTATCTTGACGAAATCTGATGATGCCGAAGGATCGACGTGGAGCCAGGCACTGGAGGTGTACAGGTGGTGTTTCCGAGCTGGGCCCAGGTGTTGGAGCTGGATGCGGGGCAACAGCAGGGGCGACGCCATAATCAGATGGACAATCTCATGGACTCCCACATCTAGAACATTGACTCTATATCACACCAGGACTCCCTTCATACCTCTTTTGTTCCACCACTTTCGGCGACGGCGTACTATTCCCCAGTTATACCTCATTTCCTTTATCCATTCCCACGAAATTCCGGTGCAATTCGATTGCTCTCATGTGGTGTGGCTTAATTTGCGGTTCAAGAAATCTCTCATTGGTTTTTGGTACTTAAGGCGAGCACCGCATGGCCCAACAATGATATACTGAGATTTTTCTCGAACGTTCCATATGTCCTCGTCTGGGTTCGGCCCACCTCATCTACCTTCGCCATCGGGTTGACAACGACGGCGATGCCTTTGGGATCCCTGTCGCAACGGGTTCTACCAGTCTATCGCGGCACGCTATAGTCCGGTGACGGCATAAAAAGGCACTGCCATGGTCTCTTCGTGTCCAGTTCCTTGTCGCGCGCCACGACATCAACCCATTTCAGCTTCCGTCGTTGTCTTATTATCAGAACTGATCGACAGATAGTCCTTCCTGTTGTTGGCACCACTATTATCTACGAAGTGTGACAGAACCCGAGTCCCGCCGATCGTCTTGTACCAGCACATGCGCGGGGCCATATTTCTCGCGCAGGCTGCTGAGGTCGTGATTGGTGGGGGACGCGGAGCTCGTGATCCACGAAAGCTTTCGTCCAGTATCTGTCTTACTAGAACTCACGAAGCCTACGGATCACATTGTCAACACTGGGGACATGATATCGTACAAACAAGACCAGATTCAGCAACGGTAGCAAAGGTAATTGAGGATGTAAATGTCAATCGCACAGGTGCAAAATATCGTAAGAGGCCGCGAGAAGGTAGTATGAAATCTTGATAGGATGCAAAATCTGAGCGCACTAACTAGTCAATCATTGATCTCCTCCTCGAAATTACTACCCGTTCTCCTCCTTGCTAATAGTAGACGGACACAGAGCGACCAGAAAGCTGTAGGGTGCCAATGAACTTCCCAATGGCTTTCAGGATGTCTCCTGATGGTTCGTGCCCCCAAAAGGAAATGTTTTGTAGAGCCGGTAGTACCTCTGTTACCTTTTCACCAGAGAGGCCTTGCAGGGCACGCGAAACTCGTAAAGCCAGTTTCTCAGACAGGTATAGTTTTTTCACCCACGTAAATGGATGTAAGATTTCTAGCCATCGGAGGGTTTCCGTGGAGAATTGGTGACAGTCCAGGGAAAACGAACCGTGACCATGAATGTAGAGATGCTCCAAAGTGGGGAGGGAAGGCAAGAAGAAGCTGCGGAGCTGCATCAGACGTAAAAGTTGCAGATCTAAAGTCCTGCACAAGATCCCCAACTTTATCTTTCTGCAATCGACCAACCCCTCGTTTCGAGAAAGAGTAATGTTGACAGAGTCATCGTGAAAGGATATATCTGCACGATGGTGCATATCGAGTGCCTCTATGCGACTGACGAACTTGCAAATTGGTGGAGAGTCCACATTGCGCCAACTGATGAACGATACGTCGAAATTACCGAGTAGAGGGAAGGCAATTCGGGTGATGAGGACTTCCAGGTACCGACAATGACCCCGGAACCGAAAGGAAGTGAGAGATGGAAGGACAGTGCTTGGGGCCGGAGGCAGACTTTGGTTTGTTTGGTGTGGGTCAGGTGGGGGGAGACGGAATGTTTGGAATCCAAGTGCGAGCTCTTCAAGCCTGGTTAACCCGGACAGACAAATGACGACCTCCTCGGGTGAAATGTATCCAATCCTTGGAATAAATTCCAGGCGGAATGTGACGAGACCTGTAGCAGAGGAGAGTAGTTTCTGTGGTGCAGGAAAGGGAATGCCGTGCAGGTCAAATGATCGCAGACGTGGGGCAATTCCTCCTAGGAATGAATCTTTGATGATCGGTTGTCCAAGGGATCCATAGACGCCAAACCCAGAAGAAAGTTGTAGAGATGTCAACGCAGGGAGTGGAACATTTATTGCGGCGACTTTTTCCAACAGATTATCTAAAACACCCTGGAGGTTGATTTCGCATACGCGATCAGGGCACTCGAGCGCAGCGATGACGTCAAGGACACCCCGCAGTTGTAAATGCGGTCTTTCGTGACACATAACGACAATAGGGAATGCCGGCCAGATATCCAGCATTTTCCTCACTGGTGTTCTGTTCGTGCAGTGAAGTCGTAGATTTAGGTAACGCGGTGATGCAAACACGGTGTATCGCCAACTTTGGCACACATGTATAAGTGTATGCCATGGATCTAAGCTTGCATCATCCACAATGAAAGAGGAGGGATTGTGCCGAGATATGTTCAGATAGAACTTGAATATTTCGAGAAGAACATCGTTGGGGAGTGCGTTGATGGACACCTTTTGGCAGAGCTGGTCTGTAAAGCACTTGCTCAGAAGTCATTGCAGTATGTATATGGGAAATTCCACTCACTTATACTACCTTCTACCGAAAAGTCTTCCTGGCACCGTGCAGCATCCTCCCCGACACTTGCGCCTGTGACAGTCGGCATCAAAAAGAGGTGCGTGGGCGAATGATAACTGATGGTCGAACTGTCTCAGAGAACAGATGGTGCCTCAAGCACACTGATACAGAGACTTGAATGGTCTTTCCGCAAGGAAAAGACTCGAGAAGGTGTACTCAGAACTTGGTGACGGTGACTCACTGGCGATTCAAGTTGCTCGTACCCGCGCATCAACCGCGCATCAAATAGCGGAAGTTCCCGACCTAGCTGCCTTTTGCGGATATAATCTCACGGTCACGATCGCAAGGCGGAGCTCACAACAGAAACGAAGCCATGCGTCATCATCAATCGATTTCTCCCCGATCGAGTCAACATGCAGTATGTCATTTTTCTACTGTCTACTATTTGTGAGAGTGATCACCCCCTGGGTCCCCATGAGATTTGTATGAGTCTCTCTGATAAGGTTCTGAGGCAAATAGTTGTGCACTAACCAGTTGATCGTGAATTTCCCGATCGCAATTACTACCCGTTCTCCTCCTTGCTAATAGTGGACAGACACAGAGCGACCAGAAAGCTGTAGGGTGCCAATGAACTTCCCAATGGCCTCCAGGATGGCATCCGACGGTTCGTGCCCGAAAAAAGAAATGGTTTGTAGAGAAGGTAACACCCCTGTTACCCTTTCACCAGAGAGGCCTTGCAGGGCACGCGCAACTTGTAAAGCCGGTTTCTCAGACAGGTATAGTTTCTTTACCGACGTAAATGGGTGTAAGATTTCGGGCCATTGGAGGATTTCTGTGATGAAGTGCTCAGAGTCCACGGGAAACGAACAATGGCCATGAATGTAGAGATGCTCCAAAGTGGGGAGGGAAGGCAAGCACAAGCTCCATAGCTGCATCAGATTTAGATGCTGCATAAATAAATCGCTGCACAAGATTCCAAGCCTTATCGTTCTGCAATCGGCCAAACCTTGTTGAGAAAGCGTAATGTTGACAAAGTCGTCGTGAAAGGATATATCTGCACGATGGTGCATATTGTGTGTCTCTATGCGATTGACGAACTCGCGGAGGGGTGGAGAGTCCACTATTGGCCACTTGAATAACGTTACGTCAAGATTATCGAGTAGAGGGAGGGCAATTCGGGTGACGAAGTCTTCCAAGTACAAACAATCGCCCCGGAAGCGAAAGGAGGTGAGAGCAGGGAGGAAGGTGCTTGGGACTGGAGGCAGACCTCGGCTCGTTTCGGGCGAGTGAATTGCAGGAGGATGGAATCCGAGTGCGAGCTCTTCGAGCTTGGTTAACGTGGACAGACAAGTGACGACATGCTCGGGTGGAATGTATCCGGTACTTGGAATACGTTCCATGCGGAGTGTGACGAGGTCTGTAGCAGACAAGAGTAGTTTCTGTGGCGCCGGAAAGGGAATGCCGTGCAGGTCGAGTGATCGTAGACGTGGGGCAATTCCTCCTAGGAATGAATCTGTAACGATCGGCTCCCAAGCCAATTCATAGTCATCGGACTCAGAAGAAAGTTGTAGAGACGTCAATGCAGGGAATGGAACATTTATCGCGGCGACTCTTTTCAACAGATTATCTGGAACGCCCTGGAGGTTGATTTCGCATACGCGATCAGGGCACTTGAGCGCGGCGATGACGTTGAGGATACCCCGCAGTTGTGAATGTGGACTTTTGTGACACAGAACAACAATGGGAAACGCCGGCCAGATATCCAGCATTTTCCTCACTGGTGTTCTGTTCGTGCAGTGAAGTCGTAGATTTAGGTAAAGTGGTGATGCAAATACGGTGTATCGCCAACTTTGGCACACATGTATAAGTGTATGCCATGGATCCAAGTTTGCATCATCCACAATGAAAGAGGGGTAGTTGTGCTGAAATAGGTCCAGATAGAACTTGGATATTTCGAGAAGGACATCGTTGGGGAGTGTGCTGACGGATACCTTTCGGTAGAGCTGGTCTGTAAAGCACTGGCTCAGAAGTCATTGGAAAATGGATATGGGGATTATCCCTCACTTCTACCATTTTCTACCGAAACAGCTTTCTGGCACCGTGCAGCGTCCTCCCTAACACCGGCGCCCCTGACAGTCGGCATACGAGGTGGGTGAACGGTCGCCGATGGTTGGATTATTTCACTAGGAGAATGAATGGTGTTTTGAGTACGCTGAGATAGAGAATTATCAATGATCCTTTTGCAAGGGAGAGACCCGAGAAACTCGAGATCAACGTTGATCAACTTTAGTGACTCGATTGCTTTGCTGTATCTCAAATAGCGGAAGTTCCCGTGGTCTTGACAGGGGTTAGTAACCCCTTTGCGGATATCTGCATTCTACACGGTCAAACAAACGAAATGTGAACTCGACTCGTAACTGCTCATGCCACAAGACTGCCCACAAGGAGGCCATGCGTCTCATGACCCATCAATTTCTCCACGATTAAATCGACATACAATATATCATTCATCTACTGTATACTATATGTGAAGGTGACTATCCCCCGGGTCGCCGTGGGGTTTGTACGAGTGTCTCTCTGATAGGATTCTGAGGCAAATAGCGTAACCATACGCTTGAGTGTTGTTGAGAGCCAATCACGAAGAATCGCATTCAAACTTGAAGGTGGACAGTGTGGAAGTAGTGGCAGTTGCCAGTGGTTTGTGGATGTCAATCACCTTCAGTCGTGGCATAATCGACTCCCACCATCGTTCTCTCGGAAACGGAAGCCACAGCACCACAGTTGCGTCAACGGTCAAAGTGCAAGTGGAATGTATCTAGACCCGACCCGAGTCTCGTGACATTGATGCCAATATTTACGTAAGCCTTAACACGGAAGTGGCCGGGGAATGTGGGAGTGGCGTCCTTTCATCACTTTTGGCACGGTCAGGCAAAGCGATTGTCTGTGGATGGACAACTACCCGTGCTTGTGGCTAATCCTTCCGCATTGTCTGATAAAATTAAGATAACTAGATGCTTTGAAGAGTGAGCCCACATCCAAATCTCTGCCAACTCTCGTCCTTTGACCATGCCCAGCACGTCTGCTCTGCCTTTTCTCCCGGCCATCTTCAGAAAGAAGCGCGAACCCAAGCAACCAAGCAGGTCCTTGTCTGCAGACTCCAGCGACTCAATCGATGCTTCAATCAGGCCATACATCCTTGAAGGCCCCTTAATCACACCCGGTGGCACCCCTGGTTGGGCAAGCCAGCCATGGCATTACGTCTTTCAAGTAAGTGCCTTTCAGACATAGGGGATGATAACTTAGCCTAGCAACTAGGATGGGGACGTGGCATGGGCACTCGGAGGAAATGGTCGCTGGCGCCTCGTCAGGGTAGTCGGGAATGGTTTCGTCGAGGAGATAGAGGTGGGTACTGTTCTCGACCTTTTCAACTTTCGACGACTTGGACTCACCATTTTTCAGAACCGAAAGCAGATTGCATATAACGTGACTTGGACGTGGGACGGGGCAACTATGAGAGGGACGTTTGCGCCCGGATGTGGTGACATCAAACCAAATATTCTCGCGATCCGCAGGCTCCTCATTGACGAGGGGTTGCGATATGTAGAGAGGAGAGACTGGCAGGTATTAAATGAGGAGGAGGACAGAGAAGTGGAGTCCATACAAGGCAAGAGCTCGGAAAAGGAGGATCAGACGTAGTCGTTCAAATAGAGTTATGTCGGCTTTACTAGGGACTCGTTTGGACGCGTTTTCGTTTGGTTTAAGTACGGAGCATGGGCCGTCCTCGCAAGCCAGTTAAATGCGATATAGATGGTTATTGAATTAACAGAAGCCGACGCGGGCTGCTAAGACCTGGCTAAGACTAAAGGACCCAGGTCTCGGCTAGTGTTGTACTGTAAGTCATTTTTTCCCAGGCGCGATGAGAATGTGCGTGACAATGTGTGACCGTGTACAACGCCTTGCTCTCTGCGAGATGGCGCCCTCTTGATAGGTCCCAAGGCGAAGACGGTTGGCAATTTCGACGACGGAGGTATGGGTCAAGGTGCGTGATGGTTTTTCGTTGATGGTGTAGCTAGACTTACTGATTTTTCGTGCGGCCAGGTAGGTTGGGCAACATGTCCCATACTATCGTCTTTGGTGCTGGCCCAGAGAGGCCTTTTCGACTCAATGACCTCCTCCCCCGACAACTCCTCTCCAATCTTGCAAGTGCCTCCTTTCAAATCGTCTCACATGCACCGTCATGACAACTTATGCTGCGGCCTCTTGGGTTCATGTTCCCCCCACCCCCGTGGCCTCCCTTGCGGTGGCGCTTCGGGCCCGCACTGACCAAGTTGTGGCAGCGCCTCTGGCCTGCGCCCCTCCTCGTCATGTGCCCTGGGCCCCAATGCGTCGTGCATCGCGGCAGCGGCACACTCTGTCTCGCTACTGAGCACGACGCCGACGGTTCCCTTGGCCAGGATAGGTGTAGTGTCTGCAGCTGGCAGGGTTCCCTCTCGTTCACATGTATCAACTCCCGTGTGCTCGACTGGCTCCGCATCAGCATTCTCAGTCACGCCGGCATGCCCAAGAGGGCCATGGTCCATGGGGGGCACAGGTGCGTACCATCGTCGCGGCTGGACGAAGCTGAAGGCAGCCACAACAGTCCTGGTCATCCCACCTCGTCACGATGGATATCCACGCTGCTTGAGCGCGAGCCTGCAGACAGCGGGAGTGACGAAGAAGACAACCCGGAGGAGTGGATCGACCGTGCATTGTCCCTCAGACTCTGGGTTGTGAGTTGGACGCACGGCCCGCACGCTGATCGCCCCCTTGCAGTTTGGATCCTCAGCGCCGAGCTCCCTTCTACTGCCAACACCACTGACACCTTTCCGACCGACGATAAATGGTGCAACACAGATGACGAGGTCGAATACACCCGCCATTACCTTCCCACCATCGGAGTTTTTCATGGTCTGTATTTCACACTCCTCAGGCTGCCCGATCGAGACGCCGACATTCTTACGCCACTTAGGCGCAGCCTGTTCGTCTGTCCGAGACACCCACCTTTGCACCAATAGAGTGAGCCCGGCCGCCCCGGCGTTGCCTCTTGTTCATCACCAATTCACGGCGGTCGGTTGTAACTAATGTCATTGCTGCGCCCAAATATCACGATGCCGTGTGTAGAATTAATGATTCAAATTCGCTGTTGAAATCCACAGCGATCAAGAAACGATTCCCCGAAGTTGACCGATCTGACACTTTGCTCGAATGAAGGAAAGGCGCCGGTCATTACCGACTTATTCCTGGGTGGATCTGCCCCACGTCTTCAATCACTCGAATTCAGAGGCATCTCGTTTCTATTTCCGGTATTAGGGAAACCACCAGACCTTGTTACCTTTCGGCTTTTGGATATTCCGAATTCTGGATTCATTTCACCCGAGCTAGTCATCACAGGCCTGTCTGCATTGATCGTCTCCAATAAATTTTCATTGATTTTCAATCCCCTCGATCTCGTGCTGACAGAGAATGGTGACATCTGTCTCTGTTGAAACGCCCGGTGCGAGACCATGAACAACAATAGCTAGCCACTCCAGCATGTCGACCCGTTCGCAGCTCCGAGGAGTGCTTTCTAGTAGTATCGCGGAACTATGGGTAAAGTCGAAGTGGAAGACAGCGAGAGTAACCACAAAACGCGCGAGGACCGCGAACCCGCCGGACCTGGGGTAACCATATTAAAAGATGACACGACAATGAACCAAGATATGCAGTCCTAAACACACCCACAGCAAATAACGGATGAAGCGCGAACACTTGCAGATCGAGAAAACACAGAGCGCGGTTGGAATGGAAAGTGAGATGTAGTAATCACCCATCTGAGGATGAGAATGGGGAATTGGTTCCTGGTTGAGGCCGTCTTCTCTGCATCCCGTGCAGATGCGCATGACTCGAGCTCATCCAAGGAAATACTTTCAAGCGCCGGTAACACCTCCATCGTCCTTTCCCCTGTGAGCTCTCGCAGAGCTGCAGCGACAAGGGGCTCCAGTTTCTTGGATACACGAAGACTCCGTACACTGCTGAACGGGCGGAGGATCTCCAGCCATTGAGAGGGGCCGTCGATATTCCCCACTAGTTCCAGATTGTAACCCTCGTAGATGTCGAGTTGGTCCACGTGCGGAAGGTAGGAGAAACGGTCATTGCATATCTCCCTCACGGACGAAAGCAGTCGATCTGGTAACTGCGTGACGGTCGAAAGCAGATCTGGACCTTTGTAATAACAAATTTCCAACAAGAAATGAGCTGGCGACCCGAGAGTAATCGTGATCACAAATGGGGAAAACTTCACCTGAGCGTGATTGAGCGGCCTGAGGCTTTGTGCGTGACCGACGAACTGGTGCAGTTGAGGTGTGGCAGAGATGAAGTCCGAGGAGAACGATATTTCTAGCTGGTCGAGTAGGGGTGTATCTATTCGGGCGATGAAATCTTCCAGGTATCCACTGATACCACCGAATATGAAGTTCCTGAGGGAGGGCAAGACTGCGTGCGTCAGTGCGGGCCGGGCTGGTACCGTCGTTTGACGTGGGATCAACGGAGGTAGCTCGAATCCGATTGAAAGGGTCTCGAGGTTGGGTAATGCAAGCAGGCAGGTGGCCATGGCCTCGGGTGAAAGGCACATATACTCGGAACTTGGCATGTCAAGAAGATGAAGAGTAACGATGTGGGTGGCGCGCAACACAAATTTGGGAAGAGTCGGAAATGCAATGCCGCGTAAGGTAAACGATCGTAGACGGGGGACATATCCACCGAGGAATGTCCCAGGAAGAAGGGCTGGCGGCGTGCTGAATGGAGCCGAGAGATTGAGGATCGTCAGAGCTGGAAATGGTTCCAACATCGCAGGGAACAGTCTTTCAAAGCGACGTCTGGTTAGATCGAAAACGTGAATATCGGATATTCGATCTCGGTGTTCGAGTGCCGCAATAACGTTCTCTTCATCTGCAGCACCTCTATACTTGTAGCCCAAAAAGTGCCACACAGAGTAGTCCATGGCGATGGGAAATGGCGGCCAGATATCCAAGGACGCCTTCACAGGTCTCATAGGATTACAGGTAATCTGCAGGTGCAGACGCTGGGGTGATGCAAGGATGATACCTCGCCATCTCGACACACGTGGGCCAGCGTGGGCCACTCCCACCACAGCCCGCATAGGATCTGTGAGTCTCTCCCTTTCTGGATAGATCGAATATTTCGAGGAGGATATCATCGGGGAGTACATCGATCGTCACCTGGGCTAAACCGGCTCGGTCAGTGGCTGTTGCGGGGCACTGAGAACTGGACCTACGTTGACATGATTCTTCACGGGACTCTTCTTGAACCCAAACAGAATTCTCCCCCGTCATCAAGCCCTCAGACTGGCCTTCAAATTGGGCCGGGAGTCTGGTAGTACCAGGAACGAAACACAGGGCAATATCAATAACTGGTAAAGATATCTGTGCGGAGGGGCTTTCAGGCATGACTACATCGGATAGTGTCAGCAACGAGACCAGTGAGAATCCTTGGACGCACATGCGACTCTGCGAGAACTCCTATACGAAGATTTGGTGTTGAACGTCACAGTTGAAGTGCTGTGTTGACCCTCACGCACGTAGTGCACTCTGTCTACGTATTTTCTCTACCCGCACCGTGGAAAGCCACAACGCTGCAGTGGTACTATACTGTCAGCGCAGTCGGACACGCCAAGGGACACGCGTGCCGCGTCTTAGGCCCAAGTCTCGTGACATTCCTGATTTACGTAAGCCCAGACACAAGATTTTGGCGCGGCCAGGCAAAACGATCGTGGGCCGAGCCACAAGAGCTCTGTGGATGGACAACGACTCGTGCTTGTGGCTAATCCTTCCGCATTGTCAGATGAAATTAAGATAAAAGCCTTGACGCTTTGGACAGTGAGCCCACATCCAAATCTCTGCCAACTTCGACCTTTGACCATGCCCAGCACCTCCGCTCTGCCTTTTCTCCTGGCCGTCTTCAGGAAGAAGCGCGAACACAAGCAACCAAGCAGGTCCTTGTCTGCAGACTCCAGCGAATTGATCGACGCTTCAATCTGGCCATACATCCTTGAAGGCCCGTTAATCACACCCGGTGGCACCCCTGGTTGGGCCAGTCACTCGTGGCATTACGTCCTTCAAGTAAGTGCCTTTTAAACATAGGGGATGACAACTTAGCACTTAGGCTATCAACTAGGACGGGGACGCGGCATGGGGACTCGGAGGAAATGGTCGCTGGCGCCTCGTCAGGGTGGTCGGGAATGGTTTCGTCCAGGAGATAGAGGTGGGTACCATACTCGACCTTTTCAAAATTTGACGACTTGACTCACCATTTTGCAGAACCGAAAACGGATTGCATACAACGTGATTTGGACGTGGGACGGGGCAACTATGAGAGGGACGTTTGCACCCGGATGTGGTGACATCAAACCGAATACTCTCGCGATCCGCAGGCTCCTCATTGACGAGGGGTTACGATATGTAGAGAGGAGAGACTGGCAGGTACTGAACGAAGAGGAGGACGGAGAAGTGGAACCCGTACAAGACAAGAGCTCGGAAAGTGGCGATCAGCTGTAGGCGTTCAAATAGAGTTATGTCGGCTTCACTTGAGGCTCGTTTGGACGCCTTTCTTTTGGTTTAGTTATGGGGCATGGGCTGTTCTCAGTAAACCAGTTACATCAGCAAAAGTTTCAAATGGAGGTAGTGTAGTTGATGCCTTATAAGCCCTTGTATAGGTTGACCCACACCCTGTATAGTCATAACTTTGCCTTGGAAGGGGCCATCTTTGCCTTGGAAGCCCCTTACCTACTTTTTGCACTTTTGCTGATGTAAATGCGATATAGATGATTATTGAATTAACAAAACCGACGTGGGTCAATAAGACTAAAATGCCCAGACATGTGATGTTTAGAGACAATGCTCACAAAGGAACCGCCAGCCGTACAGAGGGTTCGGAATGGATAGCAGCATCACGTTCCGCCAATTGGTGACAAAATAGCTATCAAAGGTAGTTTCAATATCAGAATATATGTAGTCATACGTGCCACGCACCATTGGCAGAGCCGCCGCCATCCCGAAACACCATCCAAAATCTCCATTTCGAAAGTGGATCGTCTTCGTCTGTGCCTGGGTGAGATTCGTCGCCCTGGAGAGGGAAACAAGGCACGTAACAGCAAGAGGGTGATGACACCGATGAGTTGGTGAGGGCGGAAGGGGAGACTGCGACGCGACGGGAGGGGAATGAGACAGGCGGGTGAGTGTCGTGAGGTGAGGGAGAGGCGGCCGTGGACGTAGAGAGTGGGGGCGAGAGAAATGAGAAAGACATGAATTAGAGAGAGTTGGGTGTGGGTGATATTGACGTACTTGAAGCTGTATTGAAAGGAGTGCCAGAACTCCGAATGTTTAGAGGCACCACCGGAGGCTAAGGATGAGCGGCCTTTCCACTAGCACATCGAAAAGGCGGCCTGTTGAGTGTGAACAATGGCTGGTGGAAACCCGAGACGTGAGGTGCTCTAAGAACCCGCTCAGATGCGTACGTCGTACAAGACGACATTGGGGAATACTCTGGGCCACAATCGGGCACTTTTGACCGCAGATCTTCATTTTTGGTTGACTTTTCCTATGGGAACGCCCAGTCTGAGTCACTGCATGCCCCCATTTGACAGGATTCCCACAATAACAACCATGATGAGATATCGCATGTGCCCCTGATCCTTGTGCAGGGCCAAACAAACCTTCACACTTACCAAATCACCATGAAACATGGCATGCCCCTTAGCCTTGCCATCCTCCTTATACATATATATTCTCTCTCCACTGCCGCCTTCCTTCCAGACTTAACTTCAGCGGCACTTTTCTTTTGCACCCCGGCCCTCCTACAAGTTGAAACTGCGTGGTGCCATCTGTACCATTGGTCTTTAGACTCTTTACCTGAAGGAGAGTCGCAGCTTTGACAGCCTGAGCTGTGATACATGCTGGATGACTATAACTTGGTGACTTAAGAGTGCACCCTTTTATTGGGCTCTGGGGGATTTTGTCTTGTCAGTGAGTTAGCCCAGCATGGTGTCCTTGATAGTAAGTCACAGTTGAGAGAAAGGTGTAAGTTCATCCCCTCATATTATACTCTCAGATGAGATGTACCAGGCGTAACTGAGCCATTATCCAAATGATCAGTGGCTAAATGATCTAAAGGTTCAAGGCCAACTTGCCATTTAGTTGCATCTGATCTTGTTCTTATTCAGAAAATAATATGAAAGTGCAAATCATTGAATCGATTTCAGAATTTATTGTATGTCCATTCTAGGCACAGCCACTTGCATCCATAGAAGTAGATACAAGGAAGAAATGATAACTAATGAGAAGAGAAGAGCAATTATTGAAGACGATGCCTAAGGACAAATTCCATAAGTTCATCAATGGAATATTGGTTGGGTGATAGCAAAAACTGCTGCTTGATAGCAATATGAGTGTCAGAAGACATATACTGAGAACATGCAATATCCAATGACTCCTGAAGAGTTGGAGAGGATGTAGAGGCATAAGAAAGGGATGTGCACTCCAAAATAAGAACTGTCACTGTTTCTGGGTATTAACAAAATGACAGATGCAGATAGAGAAAATATACCAATCATGGTGTGATGCAAATCATTGCTGGATATACTGATAGGTAGCTGATAGTGTATTAATGTATATTAGTAACCATGATAGAACTGAGCTGTAAACTATCAGCATTACCTGAGCAATAAACGACCTCAAGTTGGACAAGAACATCTGCATTGCAGAAAATTAAAGTCATAAGCATGCCCGGAGTGGGAAAATACAAGAGAAGGACCAACTTTCTATCAAATAGAGAGAGGGACAATGTTGTTACACCAAGAGCAAGTGGGAAAGGGGCTTACCAACTGAAGAATGCAGAAGGAGAGTCAAATAAGAATGAGAAAAGGATGCAAGCAGCAAGGGGCACTCACTTGCTGGAGAGCCCAGACAGAGAGACAAGTCAGGATACAGAAAGAATGCGAGCCAGAAAGGGGCACTCACTCCCTGGAGAGCCCAGATAGAGAGACAAGTCAGGACACAGAAAGAATGCGAGCCAGAAAGGGGCACTCACTCCCTGGAGAGCCCAGACAGAGAGACAAGTCAGGACACAGAAAGAATGCGAGCCAGAAAGGGGC
>Ga0307509_10007831_pt1 | contig 13813 bp, 16 predicted proteins | sample 10_EM_MG_FD_202245 | JGI IMG/M metagenome (GOLD analysis project Ga0307509, IMG submission 202245) | Populus trichocarpa ectomycorrhiza microbial communities from riparian zone in the Pacific Northwest, United States - 10_EM | ecosystem: Host-associated > Plants > Roots > Unclassified | place...
TCAAGGTGACCGGGAGTCCAGGCGGGGCCGGGGGGTATTTCCCTTTGGCGAACTCTTCCGCTTCCCAGGTGTGGGGGTATTTCCTGGCAAATGCCTCAGGGTTGCCATATAGTGTGGGAGGGGAAGTTGACATGTCCAATCTCGGGAGGTCCGGATCAGCTGCGGGGGAGGGCCAAACCGTGTTAGGAGGTGGTGGGGGTGGAGCCGGAGCAGCTCTTTCTTTCCCTTTTTCTTGGCGAGCGGGGTTGGTGTTGCTGGTGGGGGTGGGACGAGACCCACAAGAGGATGGTGTGGCCTGCTGTGGGACACAAGGGCGTTGGGGAGCGAAAGGGGCCTGAGCGGCTGACGGAAGACGGGAGGCAATGTCACGGAGAGATGCCTGGAGTGGGGCGAGGTTCGGGGGTTGTGGAGAGATGTCCAAATTGGCAATCCGAGAGGACAGGTCGTGGATCTCAGTCAAGAGATTCTCGAGAGCGGTGGCTATGTGAACACTTGATTGAAGCGAGATGTAAAGTAGAGGGAGGAGCATCTGTTCTCCGATGGAGAGGGTGGAAATGTTCGCCGGAGTAATGGGTGGAAAACCTGCCCCGGGGAGCCCTAGGTCGGCGGCAGTTTGGTGGAAAATCGAGACTAGATGGTCGAGATTTCCAGTGGGCGGGAGGGGGGAGAGAGGGGCTGGTGTAGCGATTCTTGAGGGGCCGCCTTGATGGGGGGCCATATTTGGAGGTAGGGGTGGGGACGCGAGGCCCAACAATGAGGACGAAAAGTGTGGGAGAGGAGATCGTGCGCAGAATGACGTGGTGTTGAGAAATGTAGGGGGGGGGAGAGAGGGGAGCGGAAGCGTGGCTAACTACTGTGACCGAGTCTCTTCCTTATATAGACTCTTCACGCTAACAGCCCTGACCCTGGTGACTCATAACTTCAGTCACGTGGTCTTATGACTCATAATGAGTCATACCTGAAATCCATCAGATGACTCCTATGAGTCAATGCGCAACATGCCATAAACCAATGATAAAACATAAAAGATATCAGGTGTGCAAAGTGTGTCACCTGTGTGAAACTCGTGACTCATAATGTGAGTCATGCGCAAAAGTCATTATATCATTATGACTCACAATCGTCAGTCATAGAAACATTAACCAATGATAAAATAACGATTTCACGCAAGTGCATGTCATGCGAGAACTATGAGTCAACTGACTACATAGCGTGAAACATAAATATACCTTATGACTAATAACTATTAGTCATGTGAAATCTGCCATGCTTAGTCACGATTTGTGACAGGTGACACACTACATATTCACATCCTTCGCTCGTGTTGGTCAATAATAACACCTGACCACCGTGCTTAACAAAACAACTGCAGTAAAATGTCCATAGCAGTCAAGCGACAGATAAAAAATCGACTCCAGTTCTACCGCCCAGATATAGAAAGCTTCCTTTCCATTTCATTCAGCAAACACCAACCCGCTCTGAGGTTTTGTAGCCTAATACCTATGGGCTGAAATGCAGGTTCCTTTAGTGCCTTCATCATTGGCAATCTCGGTGCACAGTAGGCGATAATGCTTAGACTTGAGCTATAGTAAGCATTGCCTATGTCTGGTTAAGGGTTCTCCATCTGCATTCCAGTTATCTTCCATATCTCCAAACAGCTTGTAGTGCACAATTTCTCTATACTATTCATCGTTGAGCAACTCCTTCTACTCCTCTGCCATCTGTTCCTTCTGAACTACAAGCACCTCATTGAGTTCTCCGATAACTTCTCCTTCTCTGCTGTCCTCATGTGCGCATCTCATCCAACTCATTCCATGCGGCAGGACGTTTCCTTTTCCAGGAACATGTATAGACTCCACATCATACTCTTCCAAGCTTACCTGCCATCGCCCAATCTGACCGTGGGCATCATCCTTCCGCAGCAGTCCAAGTAATACCTTGTGATTGGTATGCACCTTTCTAGGACACAGTGAACCCAACACCAACCATGACACTTATTCGAGACACTTAAGGATTACCAATGCCTCTCGCTCTGTCACAGAATAATGAGTTTCGGCCAGTATGAAGCGTTTCGATATCTACATGAGTATCTTCATCTTCTTGCTCATTGTGACCGTCAGGTTTGATCGTTCTGGAAGGCCAGGATACAGGAAAACCACACCACCTAATGCATGCAGTGAGGCATCCATCATCAAGTGATATTCCTTGCTGTGCTCTCCACCGTCTACCATATTATTGATGATTGCTTCCTTCACTGTCTTAAATGACATCTTCTGCTCTTGTCCCCATTTTAGCCCACAGTAAACATTTACTGGCTTGCCCCTCTTGCCGGTCTGCACAAACTTATTCTTCTCATTCTCTGGTAGCTGACTGTAGACTATGCCTTCTTAACAATTTGTGCGTGCTCCACATGGCCAGCAATGAATTGATGCAAATAAATCGTCATGTAAATAAATGCATCAACCTCGTTCGCATTTGTAGGCCATGGATAGTCTCTGATCGCGACTGTCTTGTCCAAGGAAGGTCGTAGCCCACTCGCATCGCTTGAGTAACCCAGGGGATCTAATTTGTCAAGGAAGAAGCCAGACTTGCACTCCTGGAGAGTGAGTTGAGCCCATACGAGTTGATGGAAATAATGGTTCATCAGCAAAAAAGGTTTTCCCTTATGTATATCATACTAAGATCCATGTGACAGCTGGTATTACCCCAGAGCCCTATGCCTCTCATGACTTGTAAGACATAAGGTATTGACTGAGCATCCAGGGGACGCCTGGAGGCACCTACCATTACCACTAAAGGCAAGAGCCAACCGGTAATATTAAAATATACATGGTAACCTCATAAAGTATCGTGCTTATCAAATGGTTCATGGGGTATAGGTGGGGAGTGCGGAGCTGACAGGAGTCCCCAGGGGACTCCGGTAAGACCATTCCACCCTGTGTGTTTTTCTGCTATAGGCTGGCTCCTTCTTAATTGTTCCAGTATGGACGCGCTATTCTTGAGTTTTTCCGTTGTGGTCTTTTGCCCCCTGAAGTTCCCAATGAGACTCTGAGCACCCTGAGGTGTGGCAGTACCAGAGTGCCAAGATTTTTTAGCCTCTACTTAAATTACATTTTACTTTTTTGCTCAGACATTTTCACAATTAGCTCACAGAATAGTTACAAAATATTTGACAAAGACCCAATAGGACTCTGGGAGGTGCAAATGAGACTCTGGGAGGCTCGCTTATGTTCTAAGTAGTGCTGAGATTGTCAAACACACCACCAATTCCCTGGCCTATTTGCACTTCTGAAAGGCCCTTTTTACCTTTTGTTCAACCAACTATACACCTTCTCATCTGTCAACACTTTATTTACTCTACACAAAAGTGAGAACTCAGAGTGATCTGGGATGATTGGGCCTTCAGAAAGACTTAGAACACATTTCATGGGCATTCGTGGATGAGTCCCCTCTCTAAAGATGACATTAATGGCTAATACTAGTATTCTACATAGTAGTTTGGGCTACAGATGTCCAATCAAGGTGGGGATACCACCATTAGGTTCCCCTCATCGAGAGCATTCATTCGGGCTGTTCAACGTCCCATTTGCACAATTTTCAAGGACCCTTCTTCACACTTTTACACTTGGGCAGAATTTGGAAACTCTGACTATCCTGCAGGTTACCTTAGGCTACAGACATGCTATCTCTAAACGGATACCACGGTGAGATTTCCCTCATCGGGAGCCTTCGTGTGGGCCATTAAACGTCCCATTTGCACCATTTCCAAGGCCCCTTCTTCCCACAGTTACAGTTGGGCGGAATTTTGAACCTCTGACAATCCTGCAGGCTCTCTTAGGCTACAGGCATGCGATCGCTAGGCGGATACCACGGTTAGATTCCCCTCCTCCAGGGCATTCTCTAGAGCCTTTAAACGTCCCATTTGCGCCCTCTTCTGGCTTTTCTTTCTCTCTTATCTCTATATATTATAGTAGTAGCTAGTTTAGCAGTAAATGAAGATAAATAAAGTCAAACAATTATCCAATACTTGAATAGTAGTATACTAGCCTGAATAGGCAATTTGGACGGTATGTGACCTGAAACCTGCTGGTTTGTGACCTAAAGCCAGCTGCTGACCAATAGGATATTTGGGCTATCAGGAGGCTCGCCGGAGAGTTTAGGGAAATTATCCGGTATATCAGGTATTTTTCCGGTATTGTTCGGTTATAGACTTTGTCTCCCTGTGGCATCTGACATAGCCCCAGTATACCCGGAGAGCTTCCTGGACTCCCCAATGAGACTCTGAGAGTCTCGCTTAGCTTCTACTACCACACCACAGTGACCATACTTGTAATACTATTTACTCCTGACCAATACCTGACTTCTTCTATCCTTATCACTCTGTACATCATCTGCAGTTTTATAATTTGGCCCCCTATACACCCTATACCTCATGAGGTATAGGGATCAGAATTGTACTTTTGCTCATGTTATGCAAGAACTCGAACTGCAATTTGAAGTCTGGGAAAGTGCCAAAATAGTCATCCACAAAATATTCAAAAGCCTCTGCATTACACCTACTCAGGCATGGCTCAGGGTATGGCTCTGGAATCTTACCATTCACTATATCCTTGAAGTGGGTGTAGGTTTGTGGTGCTCCCGCGAGAGCCTGTCCTATTCTCAGATACTGCCATTGACCATTATGCGTGGAAAACGCCGTCCGATATTGGTGCCGAGGGTACCATGCTACTGTCCAGTATCAATTCACTGCATCAGCTTGAAAGTAGCTGGAAAAATGGGACTGCATCCGCTTGTTCACAACAAGCTCGATTGGCTTTATTGGATATAATGACAGAATCGTTGCCGTATTAATGGGACAGAAGATATGAACGATCCTCAACCCTCCATCTAGCTTCTATACAAACTTCGTCCTGTGTGACCACGGCATTTCCATTTGTGCAATGATACCACCTTTCTCCATTTCCGGGATCTTTGTGTGCAACCACCCGCATTTGTCCCTAGTATAAATCTTATCTCTGCCTTATATGGGCTGCGCATTAGGGCCTACAGGAATGCGATACTTTACTAGATCAGTTACTGGCATCTCATTCAACTGACGCAAAAACATATCCTTCCAAGTGTATAACAGGAGTTCTGCCTTCTGCCCCTCTCACTGAATGTCAAACTTGCCCCTTGTCTAATGTCAGACGATTCAAACCATGTAGTACCAACCAGCCGATGTGCTGCTTATGCACAACAGGTGGGACCTGATGCAAAGTTTTGATCGTTCTGTGGTGGAATAGGGGATGCCAAAAATATCTGCTCACACCGATAACTGATGGGGCGATACTGTGTTGAAAGCGTCGAGATATAACGAAAGGCGGCTTGCTCCCCTATTTCTCTTCTGGAAATAATCACATAGATCTCCCCCGCCATATGTCCCTGCTTGCACTCCTCTGTGACACTCTGTCTATCCACCTCTTTTTCAATTCGCATACGACCATGCGATTGTTCCTCCTCATCGTGCCTCTTTTCCACTACTGCTTCACCTCTTCTCACTTCATTAGCAAAAAATGATCTGGCGTCGGTTACGCCGGCGTCGCGTCTAGATGTACCAGACGTCCTTTTTGCGTACAGGCGTACAGTGTGTCCTGATGCCTTTTAAGGATACACCGGTATAACCTGTGCGTGCAGAGGCTATTCCAGGATACACTTTGGCTGTAGACGCAACGCCACACAATCGTCCCGTCACACTGCACTTGTGATCCTGTTTTGCTTGGGTCTGTGTGCAGACTTTATCTGTCTTGCGTATCTCATCCTGATACCTGTATGACAGGGCTTGATTTCCCTTTACATCTTGGCGTACTCGGGACGTGTTTATTGCGAATTAGACACAGCCCTCAAAATTTATCCCATCTAGCTACCTGTTTTGTGCATCAGTGATAGTTTGCCTATGATTATTTATATTGATCATGTAGTGTATCATTTAGTATCTACGGGGCGGGGATGGCGTAGCCCTCTTTATGGCTACGCCGCTGGTTGATTTCAATTTTGAGTATAAGTATATATTCACACATCTCCATCTCTGTCTATTAATACAGCTCCATGTCCGTCTTCTAGACAGGGCTGTGTGCTTTCAATAGATCTCTTTGAACGTCCTTAGATCTAGACGGTTGTTCACAAGCAAGCCACGGTCTGTCTCCAGTATGAGATGCGCCAGCCTCAGGATCGTCACGATATCTACATTTGTGAACTCCTGGGTAAAGTCGCTCAGCTGAACAGTAACTAGGCCATGTATGTCCAATGGACATCCTTGATTCACCAGACTAATATATTGAACAGCAGCGAGGCGGTGGACAGTATCCTGCTTTGTGTAGTCTCTGATTTTGAATAGACCCAGAAGCCTGGCTGGGAGACAACCTCGGAGGGCGCCATACATATCCTCGTCCACTCACTGTATCCAAACAAAATCATTCCTACTTGCTTTGTTACAGAAGAGACCCGATCCTGTGCATCGAGGCTTGTGTATGTCGTAAACATCAGATTCTTGGAATGCGAGTACTGGGATTTCGAGTTGCGTCAGGAGTTCAATCGGTAGTGTTCGGAAATCCGTGTGTATTCCGGGAGGCTTTGCAGGTGGAGAAGGTTCAGTCGGCTATATCATATCAATTCTCGCCCAATTGGCTCTGGGGGTATATCGCAACCTATGCCGAAATCAATTACATTACGGATATCTTCATGACGCCCTTTGGAGAACCCTACGACTGGAAGGTGGTTGTTGTGATGTTCTTGTCTTTTCCAAATAATCGAGTATGTCACCTGCTAGTTCTACCCCTTCATCTGGAAGGAATTCTAGGCTAAAAAGTCTCATTCGGATGGCATGCTGTCGCCCACAGCTGTTCAGTATCTGTCGGGCTGCGTCAATTTTAATGGAACGTCACTAACAGTCTTTGATTTGCTCCTTGTGTGCAAGCTCTGCCAACTCCGTACAATACATTGGAATGTTACCAAACTGGTAGATGTGCTCACGAAAGTGGGTAATCAGATGCATCTTAATAAAGTTGAAATTAGATTCAGCATGTATCAATTCCATACGTTGGTGGTTCTCTTTATCACGGTCTTCATCGCGCGCCCATCCCCTCTTTCATTGTCCGACTGACTGGTTTAACTGCTTTTGATCACGGCAGAGCTCCCGGCACAATTCATCCGCCTTTGCCTACCTGCGTTTAGACACCCAAAATTCTAAGATGATGTCTTTCGTTTCATGAAATCTTGTCACATATTCTTCCATATAATCTATGGTCTCTGATGTGTGGCTTCAATATTGTACCATCATAGTGAAGTCCAGCAGCGATCTGACGTGGGTGAGCACATGTCTGAAAGGTTGTACCTGAGTACTATCAGGCCGTTTTAATGCCATGGCGAGAACTCCTAATACATAACGCCCAAGATTCCTCATCTCTTTCCCTTGCCACTGTGTCACCTCGCGATAGGCCTTTTTGGGAACATAGAATCCAGGGTAGGGGGGCAAAGCTTTCCAGGCATTGTCAAATGCTTGTTGTCAGGCATGTTCCTTGAGAAATCCTGGTATCCAGTCCCTCATATGCTTGAAGAGTCCTAAATAAAGTGTATGTAGCATATCTGGCTTGTGCAGATCTGGTGGCGAAACTCGGGGAAGGCCATTAAAGATCTTTTGGCATCTCTTGATACCAAGTGTTTCATGTGTATCCCGGCCATGTTCAATCTCGGTGTGGTGGGTCTGGCTTTTTCGTTGGTAATGGTGATATCTGGTGTAATCTCTCGCACGATGATGCACGGAAGGAATTCCTAGATGTTCTGTTGGGACCTCGCATTTGGAACAGGCATTTGATTTGATTCCATGGAGCAAAACATTTTCCATATGGTCTGCGAGCCAGCCTGACAAGATTGGGAAACTTCTCTGGATCTTGCCGTCAGCACAATCTATTGGTACGCCTTCGACAGCCGTGGCTTTTACCGGTTCAAAGATGAGTTGGAAGAGGCCTTGCAGTTTGTCAGCGTTGATCTGTCTTTGGAGTTTATAGGTGGACGAGGTGCTGGCGAGTTTTTGGAGAACTGGCACAAGTGCAAGAAGAGGAACTGCGAGGGATCCTGGTCGATTGCGTTTGGTCGATGGAAGATTTCCGATTGAAATAGAGAGAAGCCATGGTTCCTTGTCTCCGGACAAGTTTGTGAGATGCGTCTGATCTGACATCCCGATGATGGGAACTACAGTCGCCCCTTTTGGGAGAGTTTCCTATAAAAGCTCAGGAACATTTCACTTCAAAGAGGATAGGAGAGTCTACTTGAATGTCCCACCACAAGTCAGCAGTATGCATTTCTGAAAATATTCTCTGTCCATCCTGGTCGGATTCAGGGCCGGGCGTGTAGACGAAATCATCTCGATTGGCAATCTGACGAAGAAGATATCTGACGCAGTCTAAGATATTACGATAGAACAAGGGTAATGTTCTCTCATTGTTTCTTGACTTTTCCTTCAAACCATGGTAGATACTGGCCATAAGGATCTAGGCGCCGTAGATGATTCTCTAACGTATTCAGGAAGCTGAAGCCAACTGATGCGGGGTTCCCGAGTCGATTCGTAAAGTAATCGATTATTCGTGATTTTGGTACCTTACTTTCGATGAACCAAGACACAATTTTGAAGCCTTTCCCACTTGTAAATGGAGCCCATAGGTTCTCGCACATATAACTGTTGTCTTCCTGATACCCTTGGACATCTCCAATGGCTGCCCCAGCTTCTGTATAATGGCCCTGTTGGGCTCCCTCCACAGTCCTTTAGTCGGGTGCTTCGGTATTCCAGTCGTTAGTTGCCATATTTGGGATCCTGTCGCCTTCATATGTGGTAGGATGATTGTCTTGTTTGGATTCGTAGTCTGAATCGGGGCGCTCGCTTAAATCATTTGTGTTCTATATATCTTGTTAGGAGTCGTTTATAAGGTTCGCAGTAGTGGATGCGAGTACGATGTTGAGATTGGCCAGCACTATTCTTAGATGCTTCTCGTATGCCCCGGAACGGATGTACTTTCATGGACAAAATGATCATTTGACTGGCATAGTGGATTTCAATTGTGTCGATATGTAGTGCTGAAGTAGATTGTATTGCAATTTTGGCTGGATGTTAACGCGTGTTGGTGAGATGTTAATTCAAGGGCTACGCAAAGATTGCTCCATCACTAGAGGTTGATCAGGTTTAGCGTCATGGCTCGCGAGGTCATGTGGTGTTAGCTGTTTATCATTTGGCCTCCAACTTGAAACAAGATTTATATGAATGTTTTAAACATCTGATCAGTCAGTTGATAATTGTTTCATATCTTGTTCATGTTGATGATCACAAGTGTGGATGTTCGATCTTGAAACAACAAAATTATTTCTTTATTGATTGAAAGCTTCTTGAATATGTGCGAGTTCTGTATATAATGTGGGTTGATCTCCATGGAAGGATGGTCATACCTGGAATACCTCAGCAAACTCGCATCACGCAATCCACAGTATTCTCAACATTTCTCCAGCATCTCTTAGTCTTTCTATACCTACCAAAGGACAATCGACATGGCGGAAGACATAATCAATGTACTGTATGTATTCATGCAAAATGCAGGTCATTTGCAAGGTCCGCCGGGAGAAACGTATCAACTGCCTCCTAGCACTCTAATAGAGACTATCGGCATGAGTCGCTGGAACCCGGATGGTTGAAAGATTAGCCCTGATAACACGAACATTGGCTTCACCCCAGGGAAACCCAGCGAGGATCTGTATAAGGCTTGGAGGAAGTGTGGGAAAGATCAGATGACTGCAAGGAACTTTGTGCTAGTAAATGACAAACCTGCCAGTTATCCTAAGGCGGACTTCCTCCCAATCTACACAGGCATGAGGGCATTGTTGCCTGCCTGTGATCTCATTGCCACTGCTATAGCAGTGAATAATCAGGCTCATATAACAGACGTCGAAGAGGCACTCATTGATCTAATCAAGGACTGTGTTAAGAAGGTGCAAGACATGACAAAAGGGCTAATGGTGTTCTAGCGAATCCATGGCTGGTGCCGGCGCAGGTGAAACTGGGGCCGACATTGCTACCTCCGAGCACGTTTCGTCCAGCCGCTACCTTTTTCCGTCCGGACGCACCGGGTGCCCCCTGGAGCACTTTGCCTACCAACCATACCCCCAGCGCAAAACCCCTCCCCCCTGCAGCGCCGGAAGCACCCGTTCGCCCGCCACCTTCCCCAGAAGCCTTTCGACCGTGAATTCTCTCCTCCCAGACGCGCCCAGTTCCTTCCCATGATACTCCCCTCCCTCTGAACCTCTCCCAAACGCTCCGTACCCCCCCTTCTCCTCCCTTATCCAGCGGACGTTTTCCTACCACCCTCTCTATCCTTCTCGTCCGCCGGACACCCGTTGCGTATTCTCCACTATCTGCCGGACGTTCTCCTACTCCTCTTTATTTCGCCGTCTACTCTCCACACTCTTCTCGTCCGTCGAACGTTATACCGTCCGCTGAACGTTATACCGTCCGCCGGATGTTATACCGACCGCCTGACATCTTTCCCTACTCTTTGCGTCATTGACTGCCAGACCTCTTAGTATTCATCCACCCGACTCATTACTATGACTTTCTTGCCTATAACCGCCCGCCCGCCACGCGGCCTCTACCCTACTGATATCACAATTTAGTCTCTTCTGAACTCTTGATATCTATTATTTATTTCGCTTTCATATGCATACATGATTACAGACTATTGATAAAACGGTTCCCTCTATCCTCTAGGTCTGGCGGGTTCTTCGGTGTGGCGTGGCCCGTCCGCAGGTTCTCTCAACCGCGCCATACTTGTATCAACTATTCCCCTCCTCTCGTCTGCGACACCGCCAGCCGATTCCAATCCACCAGGCCCCGGTCCCATCCCAAACTCCCGCCTCAATGCCTCCTCATCATTTGAATATCCGGCAGTCCTCTCGACCTGCTTTCCCCGCTCCCTCGCGATTCTAGCCTCGAATGTGCCTCTGATCCGCTGGATCATATGATCCTGCCAGACCTTTTCTGTACAATTCCACGGCTCTATCAGACGTTCCAGCAGGCTTGTTTTCTTGTTAGCCGACGCATTACCCGGATTGAGTACTTGCGGTTTTCGAAAGTATCCGGATGCCTGGGCGCCACGGGATGCGCATACTTTTGAAACCCACAAGTAGGCGCTGTTCATCTTACCTCCGCAATTGGCCCGTGTGAAAGGCACATTATCGATAAAGTCTCCAGTCCGCCAGTATCGCAGAGAATGGCACAATATGGCTGCAGTCAGACAGATAAAAGGGCCGTCGATCTTACCTACAAACGGCCTGTCCATCGTGCCTTTCCTTTTGGGGCTAGAATAATACTGTGCAAATGTCACACCCGGAATCTGTGGCGCCAGGAATTCAAGAGAAATTGGCTGTCCGCCGAATTACATTTAGTCTTACTGCGGTTAGAAATGATCCCGAGAATGTCGAAAGACTACCTCATAGTGGCTAGATGGGCATGTGAACCTATCCTCCTCCAGTAGGTATGCCACCCTTCGTGCACAGCCTGCAGGATCCTCAATGCCAAGCTTATAGAGTTCTGTTATAGCGCACTTCGCAGTATGCAGATACTGAGATCTGCACGAACTGTGCGTTGACCGGATCTAAAACCCAGTGGCCGGCGGCCGCTCTGGTTAGTCTGAGATGACACGCAGGTTATCAATTAAGGGTAACGTACCTGCCCAATTGAGGGTAGGGTAGCATCGCCAAAGTCGGGAAAGCCCAATTGACTCCGGGCATCCCTCAAGCACCTGCGGACTTCTTCCGTCAGGGTGATTGGGTCCGGAAACGGATTCACGAAGATTGTCCAGTCCCACATCAGGTCACGGGCTTTGACCAGGATGCTACGCTCTAGCCATGCGGCCACATTCCGCCTACTACTGGTCCGCTGGCCACTTCCGTTATCAAATTCTCGCATGGTTGGATCCGACTGAGTTTGAGTTAAGACTGGTGTTGCAAGCGGATTCAAGGCTGCGGGAAACCGGGAGAGGAAGGCAGGCGTACGATTTTGGCTCAATCGTATTGGGGAAAGTGTTTTCCGTTCCCGGTAACTAGCCCTCCCGCCAGAAGTCTGACTATGCGCGGGCGTGATTGTTATTATCGATGGTTGCGAGCTAAGAAACTCATTCTGGACTAGTCTCTGTGCCCCCCAATCTGCTGACAGATCCTCATCATCCGCTCCCGGCTCTAATACATCCTCATCATTCTCGCCATTCTTATTATCCTCCTCCTCTTCACTCACCTCGCTCTGACCATCGTTATCCTCATATTCTCCATCATCTGAGTCCATACTGTCATCCGCTGGCTGCTGCCCGTTGTCCGCCCACTGCTGCCCGTTGTCCGCCAACTGCTGCCCATCGTCCACCAACTGCTGCCCGTCATCCGCAAGAGCAGGTTCTGCTATTTGGGGTTGTGATGGCGTTGGCACCTCCAGGGCACCTCTTGTCCTACTTAGTGTAGACCCCGGGGTAAGAGACGCCGGACGTGATGCTGCTATAGTTGACCCGTTTCCGGATCTAGATTTCCGGACACGTCCCCCGCTGACCTCCCTTTGCCCTTGCCTGCCCTGCCTCGACAAACACGTTCTGTCAGCAATAGCCCGCCATTGTTGTGATATAGTGTGTTGGTGAATAGTGATAGTTGAGAGCTGTAGTGAATAGTTTCTGGAAATAGATGCTTTTAGGAAAAGTGTATTGGTAGGTAGTTAAGAGAACAACGCGGGGTTTGAACATGGCAGAGAGAAATGGTCCGCACGCCCTCTTTAAGAACTAGCAATGTTCAGAGCTTGTCACTCACTTTGATACTTGATGGCAGAGGCACAGACGTCGTGCGGCCGAATTGAAGCTGGACACCTTCTATGGGAATTTGCACCCGGGGCCTCTAGCTTCAATTCGGCCGTATTATGTTCCTGAATCACGATACGAGCTTTTGGTGTTTAAGGTTCATGAAGTAGATGGAAAGGTTTATTAGCATGCGCGGACTAATCTAGTTCGAGTAGGTCCGCCAAGTAGACGGCAACAAATGCGGACAAGGCTAGAGCTCGTATCACAAAACGCTAATCCCAGAAACTATAAGAAGCCACTGAGGCTCAACAAACGGGACTCTGAGCGAAAAACAGCAAGAAAAAAACACAAATAATCTGCGAAACAACAAGAGCCAACACCTAGAGTCAGAAAGTACAAGTAAAACACACGCCAAATGAAAAACAGGTGGAGGAGAACAAGAATAATCCGCAAAACTCTAAGGACAGACTTCTAAAGCTAGAACAGAAAACACTCCCGGAAAAACAGCCGGAATGAGAATGCCGGGCTCTAAGAGCATGCATCTAAAACAAAAAAGCAAAGAAATAGCACTAGTGTCCAATCCTGACAATTAGTGTCCGTGGCATTGGGTCCGGGTGAACGCAGCCGGAGCCGGCTAATCCAAAACGACATGGGCTGGAACGAACAGGAACAATCTGCCAATAAAGCAACAAGCAAGAACGGAAAGCATGCAGGAAGACTCCAGGCCTTCGAGTACCTGTAAACCACTGGAAACGGACCCCCGACACCTGGAGAGCTCAACATGATTAGCCACGCCTCGGGCGGACTACCGTTGCTGACATTGGGTAAGCCAGGGCACAAACAGACTGGAGAGGACTCCAAACATCTGTTTCTGCTGCCAACATAGATGAAAAGCTTGGTAGTGGTAACCGCAACTTACTCGCCGTAAAGTATCCACTACTACTCTCGCTGGCTGGAGAGGCGGG
>Ga0307509_10007832_pt1 | contig 13813 bp, 6 predicted proteins | sample 10_EM_MG_FD_202245 | JGI IMG/M metagenome (GOLD analysis project Ga0307509, IMG submission 202245) | Populus trichocarpa ectomycorrhiza microbial communities from riparian zone in the Pacific Northwest, United States - 10_EM | ecosystem: Host-associated > Plants > Roots > Unclassified | place...
AGTCAGGACAAGTAGGTTCTCGGATTATATGATGGTGCCAGATAGAGAGATGAGTCACACGAAAAGTGACTCCCTGAAGAGTGGTTGTGGGCCCAACGAAGAGGGACCACGGATGGAAAGATGTTCAACTAGAGGTGGTCACAACGAAGAGTGACCACTGGCGAATAGTGGTTGTGGGCCCAACGAAGAGGGACCACTGACTGAAGAGGATGTGATACGAAAACTGCAAGGGTTCTTCCTTGATGACTACCAGGGTACAAGGAGAGTTGCTCCAGGGAAGTCCACAGAGGGAGGGGAAGAGGACTAGGGATCCTCAGGGGTTTCTCTGCAGGGAGAGTAACTTCTCTGTAAAGGGGGACTTGTATTCACCTGGACCCCTCTGGGATCTTAGTACTTATACTCTACTTTATGTGACTAGGGTGGTTATTCTAGTACCTTCTGCAAGTTTCTCATATGGGGGTATGACTCATCGGGAACCTTCTAGGAGATTCCCAAAGTTGCTTCTGACTCCTACTCTACTTTATTTTATTTTATGACTCCTTCCATTCTTCCCATCCTTCCTTGTCCTTCTAGTCCCTCTGTTCCCTTCTTTTAGGAACTAAGTATGGCTACCCCTAACTCGTGTGCGACACCCGCGGGAAACTTTTATCTATGATCGTCCTCGATCACAAACCTGGCAGACCCTACTAGACGCAGTTGGGGTAGCCATAGCTGAGGAGGGGAGTCAAGGTCCTTTTCTCCCGACTAAGTTGTTGGCCTAGCATGAGATATAAGAAGGTATGAAGGGGTCGTATTCGGAGGAGCGTGTATAACGGAGGAAAAACAACAATAGTTTGTATGGGAAGTGATCCAGAGATCTTATGATGAGGCCCAAGGAGGGGGTGAAACCAGTGCGAAAAGGGAACACAAAGGACGGGAGGTGAAGACTACCAAAAGGGGAGAGAGAGTCTTCATTGTGGCGGACTATCCACAAGTGGGGTCTATCGAGTCGTTATGTTCCGAAGAGATAGAGACGTTTTCTTCTTCCGAAGATGAAGTTGAGTGTCTAACGAAGGTAGGGGGAGGAAGGTTGAGAGCAAACGCGGCAGTTATTTGGAGTCCTGCCTCCATTCCAGCCTCCAAGTCCGGCCATTCCACGGTGATCCTATTCCCGTATGCCTCCACTGTTTCTGAAACTTCTCCCCTCCCAACAAACTTGATAGGAATCCGACCGTTGACGACCTTGTTGTTTTCGCGATTCAAGTCAACCATCTTCACTGCCAGTAGGCTGGGGTCCTCAGGCCAACGGCCATATTCTTCGGCCAACACTACGCAGACACCATGACCAATGAGACCTTGACCCTGAACTAGTTTTGGGCCTACGAGTTGGCGGTCTGCGAAGTCAAAGGTGTAGAGAAGTGGGGGTCGGTTGAGGAAGTCTCGGTGACGGAGTTTGGTTGCGACCCATTCGGCGGGTCTCCACTTCCGGTCGCTAGGGAGACCAATGGTCTGCAAGTCGCCCCAGTGCAAACCGGTGTAGTCGTTGGCGGTCAGGTTGAAAACACGGAGATCCCGGTTGCTGGTACGTGCAATGAAGCGTGGGAGGTAGTCGGGTCGGGGGTGACGAATGATGAAGGACTGGTTGGTGACACATGCTTGGATAGTCAGTCCGAACACGGCTAGATCGTAACGGGCATAGATAGCCCAGTGGGTAATGAGAGACGGGAGGTTGGCAAGGATAAGGATGGTGGAATTGAGAAACTCGCGCCAGGCGGAGTAGGATTTGACGGCAGTAATGCGAACGGCGATGTTGAGGGTACGGAGATAGGCTTGAGCCTTCTCGAGAGCGACGAAGGTAATGATAAAGATAAAGCGAAAGACGGCACCCATCTCCATGGTTGGTAGAAGAAGGGTGAGTAGAGGCGGCTACCTTGTGGCCAAGGTTCTCACCTCCTACTTATACAGGAGACCCTCGTGTTTGACAAGTGGTCCCGAGTTTCCGTATGTTTTCCCTTTTATGTCACATCTCGAGCGCTGATTTCGTGATTGTGTTAGCCGCTCATTCGCTTCCGTCCGTTCCTGTTTCATCCTCTGAATTTGTCTGATCCTCTGATCCGCCTGAATGATCTGCGTCCCAAGCTTCCACTAATTTAGCCCATCCGTCCAGGTGCTCCCGTTTGACATAGGGGGTCAATCGGAAAGCGGCGACTGAAGTGCGGAGTACATTCCCATTTAGCTCCTCCAAGACGTAAGCTTTCCCTCGTGTTTCTCGGACTACCCGGTAGGGGCCCATATATCGATTTTGCACCTTCCGATCAATAGACACCGTTTTCTCAAGTTTGTTGTTCCGAATTAAAACATATTCTCCGGCTTTGTACGAAGCTCTCTGGATACGTTGTCCAAACTTCTTTTCGAAGGCTGCCTTTGATTGGAAACGAGACTTGGTTAGGGTATCCCTTGCTCGGGCCAAATCTTCAGGCATCTTGGCTATCTGGCGTATTCGGGAAGTCAAGAGCTCCACATCGGTTAGGTGTTCTTTCTGGGGGACCATGAAAGTAGCTTCCGCCAAGTCGCAAGGTAAGGTAGGATGGACTCCATGTAGTAAGTAGTAGGGGCTGAATCCAGTAGCCCGTCGGACTGTGATTCGGTCGGCAAACAGAGCCGCTGGGAGAAAGGTGGGCCATTTTGATAGATCTCCTTTGCACATTTTGACTAGCGCTTCCCTTAATGTGAAGTGCCCACGCTCAACTACTCCGTTAGCTTGTGAATTGTATGGTGATATCTTGATTTGAGTGATGTTGTATTTGTTTACTATCCGGGTAAATTCTCCTCCTAAGGATGGTCCGTTATCGGTGACCACTATTCCCACAGTGCCATATCGAAAGATGATCTCTTCCACGAAAAACGAGGCTAACGCTCGTGCGTTGTCTGAAGCTAGAGCCCGTCCCTCTACCAGCCAAGACAGGTCATCTCGACATGCTACAATCCAGTTCTTTCCCCTGGCTGAAGGCATTTTCATTACATCCAGATAGACTTTTCCAAAGAGGCCACTTGGACGGGAAACAGTGATGGGTATATGCATCTTCTTAGTGCTACGGAGCTGGCAGTTGTGACAGCTCTTAACATAGCGAGTGACTTCTCCTCGCATCCCTGGCCAGTAGAACCTAATCCGGATTGCCTCCCACACAGCCCATTCTCCACGGTGCCCCAGTCCATCATGTATTTCCGCCAGAACCTGTTCCCTTTTGTCTCCTGTCATTAGAACTCTTTGGTTGTTTCCACTGCTATGGCGCCGATATAGTTTCTCTTCAATTACATAGTATCTGGCTGCTTTGCTGAGAAAACGTTGTCGCTGTTTGGCAGACTGTGGAGATGGAGGTTGGGAGGTGATAAGAAAGTTCCAAACATCTAGGAGGTCTTGTTCTTTTCCTTTCCATTGTGCTACCCCAACCCGAACCGGTTGGTCCTCAGCCCAGAGAGGTGGTACCACCGACTCCCTAGTTTTTGGGTACCTCCCTAGACTTCTAGGTTGTTCCTCATCATCTGCTTCAGTATATCTTCGGCGGGATAGAGCATCAGGAGCCTTGTGCTTGCGCCCAGGGATGTGGACCAATTCGAAGTCATATAGCAGAATGCCCTTGATCCATCTGTTCACTGGCCCTTTCGCTGCTGGACTAGGTTTGTTCAGCATTCCTTTAATGCAAGAAGCATCCACCTCCACTATCAACCTGGGTACACCTGCTAGGTAGAGATCGTAGTGTTTTAGAGCTCTAAATAATCCAAACAGCTCCAATTTGGCCTGGCTATAGTTGGATTCCACCTCAGATAAAGGGAGGGAACCATATCGGGCTGGTACCCTTTGCCCATGCTCATCATCCTGAGAGAGGACAAACCCAATCCCATATATACTGGTGTCCACCGAGAGAAACACGGGGCGTCCACACTTGTAGTCGATAGGTCTGAGAGCTGGTGCCTTGCTTACTAAAGACTTTAGGAGCTGAAACGCTTCTTCTTGAGCAGGTCCCCAGGAGAACACAATGTCCTTGCGTGTCAAGCCAACTAATGGCCTTGCTAGTTGACTATAGTCCTTAATCCAAATTCGAACAGTTCCACATAGTCCCAAGAATCCACGGACTTCTGTGACATTGATAGGGGTAGGCCAGTCCTGGATCCTCTGTGTCCGAGTGTCGGTTGGCATTCTCCCATCTCGACTACACTTCTGCCCTACAATCTCCACATCGGTTCTGCATAGCTGCATTTTCTTCCCTGAGACTGTTCCCCCAGCCTCCCCTATTCGGTGCAGCACACGATGGAGGTCATTTAGGTGTTCCCACATAAACCGCCGAATCCCTGGGTTCTCTTTTATCCTTTCTTCCTCTCCATTCTCATCTAGATATCTGCTGACTGGTCCTTTTACTGGGATGTCATCAATGAATACTCCTGCCACCTCAGGGATCTCGTCCTCCAACAGGAACACCATACAGGCTTGGAACTCGGCGGGTGAGTTGGTGAAGCCCATAGGTAGCGAAGTGATCCGCAAAACACCCAAGGGTGTCTGAAAAGCGGTCATGTCTCGACTTTTAGGGTCCAAGACTCTAGCATAGAAGCCCCAGTACATGTCCAAGACTGAGTATATGCTCCGACCCGCATATGCTTCTACAAATTCATCCAAGATTGGGGGAACTCCAGTTTCTCGGATTGTGACTCCATTTAACTTCTGCAGGTCATGGACTATCCTCAAGTCACCTGTCTTTTTCTGCACGCAAAACCATCGGGATCGGTAGGAAGATTGTGCCTTCTCGTATACACCACCGTCCATCTTTTCCTTAATCATCTGAATTATCTCGTCTCGATGCCCTGGTGGTAGAGGTATGTTTTTGTCCATCCAAGGTACATGTGATGTCACAGGGATCTGGTAGTCAGTAAAGTAGTCCTGCCGGAAAGTTCCTCTCTCCTTCTCTTCAAAGGCAATGCCTCGACTATTGAGCACCAAGACGTGCTTTAACAACCTTCTCTCCTCCTCTAACATGTCCATGTTCTCGTCAATTCCTAGCGTGTCCATCCGTTCCTGTGTTATTTTTGAGGTTGGGATGAAGGTAGGTGCGCAGGTGGGAAGGACCGGTAACGACTTTAATGGGTCGGCAGGAAGGGTTCTTCTAACTTTGACATCCTCTGGCATGATAGTAGGGACCGGACGAACTTTGTCTTCCACCTTTTTGTATTTGTGTACCTTGGTCTCATCTCCGGTTGGTAGATTGCCAAAGCGTTTTGGGAATATAGGTTCGACTGTAGCACGTGTGGCGTTACCAGTCACATAGCATATCTCTTGTAGTATCTCTCCAATTTCGGTCAAATTGACCTCTCGGGATATGAACGGTCTCTTCCAGATCCGCTTTTCCTTAGCTTCTTGGTTTTTATTTGTATACGCGCCCATCGTTGTTTTGTACCGTAGAGGGTACAGCACCCGCACGAAACAAAGGAAAAAAAACAGGAAAAAAAAAGATCCAGGAACCGGCACAGGGGTAGACGGTGTAAAAGTACTTCCACGGGGCCTAACCTCCGTGGGAAACCAAATGAAAACTGATTTCGAGGTAGCGAGGGCGACGGCAGCGGAAAAACTGCAGGGCAAGCGGCAGAGAGAAAATACTTCCGCGGGGCCTAACCTCCGCGGGAAACCTTTCTGGATCGAACTCGCGTCCCTAAAAATAGGCAAACGTCGAGGAGGTGTACAAGGGTGGGGGCAGAAAACTGCGAGACAGCAAATCGAAGAAGTACCTCCGCGGGGCCTAACCTCCGCGGGAAACCACGCCGATACACAAACTGAACTTCCCGGTACCGCCCACGCCATAGGTCGCAATACGAAAACTCCCAGCGGAACCATAGGATATTGATGCGTAACATGTGCGTCCGCAGAGAACTGACCTCCACGGGTAACTTTTAGAATCCTCCCTAGTTGCGACCACTAACCCCCACCCCGACTGTGGGTCCGCCGGCGCGCGCGATCCCCCCTTATTTGCGAGTTCTCAGCGCCTGTTCCCCAAGACAATGATGCCAAAGCCCTGTGCCTAGTCGTGGCCGAGGCCGAACTCTGCCGAGTCTTAAACGTAATTATCCGGAGGCTTCTTGCCCAAAGTGATCCCGAGTAGCGCTCATCTTTGCGGAGAAGCTTGTCTCTTCCGTTAGGTAAAAGAAGGCCAAACGACAAATTCTCGCTAAGACAAAAACAACCGTTGCGAGGGGGGAAACGACACGTGGAGTATACCGTACGACAGATGGGGGGGTAAGGTTACCCTCGCTACAGTAGAGGTCCATAGTCCGTATATCGAAGGAAAAGGGGAGTGAAGAAAGGGGAAAAAAAACATAGGGTGTCCGTTGTCGTAGCTAAAACAAACCCACACCGAGACTGGTCTCGGGGGTATAACGTAGTAAATTCCGGTTAAGTATCAAGGGAAGAAGTTCCCGACGGTTGTGCGACGGGTGGAATGATGATTACAATGATGGTTTCCCGTTGTTGAGAACGAGATGAGGAGGGATCGAAGAAGGCGGCGATGGCGGCTAGGAACCGTGGCAACACGTGGGTGCTGACGAACTGAGTTCCGGTAGCCAATACCCAACGCAAGGCCGGAACCAGATTTTTGATGAGAAGTAATAGTATCCGCGAGGGAGGAGGGGTAAGTGTTTGACATAGGCGGGAGATAGGGAAGAAGGCTTTTGGCATATGGCGGACAGAGGGTTGGCGAGGAAAAGGGAAGCGGTCTCGAAGGTGTAGTGACCTGATCTCGGTGAGCGTCGTTTAGATCGAAGGAGACTTCTTTTTGTCCTGGCTCGGAAGAATAGAAGCTCGAACTTGTTGGCTTGTGCTGGTCGGCGTAGGGCGAGGATTCGCATAGGGGATTGCCGCAAGTCGACGATTGTAGGAGTTGGAGGCGTTGGTCCATGTTTGTCGCAGGGCAGCCGTACGTGTATAGACCTCCTCGGAGTTGGAGGAGTGGCAGATGAACCAGATGCCTCGGATCTTGGCGTCGTTCCACTGGATCTGTTCCTCAGAGGTCAGCGCGCGGTATTCTAGTTCGCAGAGGCGCGCTTCGACTCGGGCCTTGCCGCTGAGTGCTTCTTCGGCGGCGGTATTCCGGGCTTCCGTAAGTTCCCGTATCACCAACTTCTGCCGCTCCAAGTTCTCTTCTTCCTTTTTCTCAAGTCCAGTGACTGCCTTCTTGCACGCTTCCACCTCCCTCTCTGTCCCCGCGACCTTCCCCTCCATTCCGTTGACTCTCTTCCGGTTATTATCCCCCCCTTTCGACAACTTCTCTACCGCTTTCTCCAATGCCGCCATTCTTGTCTGAAGCTGAATGATATCCTTCCCGGCGGCCGCTTCCACACGCTGGGTCTGGCTTCGTGTCATCGGCCTCTCCATCTCTCTTCGTGAGGGAGATCTGACTACGGTCCATGCTTCTTCGGCCTTCTTCCCCTCCATCGCCTTCATCCGATTCTCCAGCACGACAATCCGCTCGCTCTGATCTTCCACATTGATCATCTTCCACTGCAGGCCCTCCATTTCTCTTTCCAACTTCAACATTCGCGGAACGATTTCGTCCTCTGGAGTCGGCCAACGAAGCACGTAGGGGACTTCATCAACTTTTCCGAGTTCAGGGGAAGGGGGACGGAAAAGAGGTGGGGTGAGATTCTCCGGGTGAGCACTCTCTTCTCTCTCCATCTTCACATCTCCGTCGTCATCTTTCTCTCCTTCTCTTCCTTTCCTTAGGTCCAGGATTCCCTTAGCATGAACTTCTACTTCGTGGATCAACAGCCGCGTTTCGATGTCAAGAGCCGCGCTAAGTTCATCCCGCAGTTGGCCCAAGATTGTGACGATCTCGGGTAGAGTCGTTTCCACCGGACGAATCGCAACACCAGGCTGGGTTACTTCCTGGTCAACGGACATACCGCTCGATGGAGGAGTCGTCGATATTCCGGAAGAACTCGAAGAAGTTGGCGAAGATAGACTAGGCAAGCCCTGCCAGAACTCCAACGGAAGCGGCGAGTCGTTCCTTTCCTGGTAGATAATCCTGATCTCGCTTCCCCCCCTAGATACGTCCCTCGCTCGCGCCTTCGACTCGATAGTGGTCATGTCGTCGAAGGTACGAGTCTTTCCAGGTTTCTTCGACTTGGGAGGACCAATTTTATATCTTGGCATAGGCGAATTGGGGGGCGGTTCTCGTCCCTCAGTCTCTCTTTCGCTCATCACGACGTCCTTTGGGCCGCTGAGGAAAGGTTGTGCTCCGCCACTAAACTCTCTCTTTGTCACCTCCAATTTGATCCCGTGATGTCCGAGATCTCGAGGTACGATCCTTCGATATTTCTCAAAGTCGGGCCTCGGAATAACCGAAACCTCTTTCTGATCTAGGTCTTCTTCGTCCTCTCGCATTTTGTAGTACGGAACCCCTAGGTCGCCCAGCAACATTTCTGTCCGCGGGATACGCTCCGAAGTGGCCCTGTCTAACTTCTCGAGGGTAGTCCGCGAGGACGTCAAACTCAAAGGTACGACCGTTTGTCCATCGCGGAGGAGGATGCCAAGGTTCTTCTTGCCGACCAACCGCTCCCCGATAGTACCCAAGTCCTCCTTCGGGGACTCCTCTTCGGAGAGTCGATCTAGGCTGGGGTTCCACTCATCGGGGCGGGTCGCTGGGACGGAACGGTCGCCGGAAGATGTGGATGGGTGCTCGGGATGCCCGGGGTGCTCGGGGCGGTCCGATCCGATCGAGAAGACTTGGGTGGGGCCTTTCGATCTCTTGTTCGCCCCAGTCAAGTTCGTCATCGTCGTCGTAGGGGATAGGTGAACAAGTAGGGGAGGGATCAACAGGAGCGATAGGAGAAGCAGGAGCAGAAATCGGTTCTTCGAGGTGAGTCTGTTCGACTTCGATGGATGGGGAGGTTTCTGACGCCAGTTTTGCGAAGTAGGGCATTCCGATCTTCTCCCTTCCGTTTTTAAAGGAAGACGACTCCTGCTTGGAGTCTGTTTATTCGTGTGTTGCCGTATTTCCAGGAAAATATCTTGCCCTTTCTTTTCTTTTTCTGACTCCATCTTAGCTCGTCCACAGCGTTGGGATGAACCCTCGAATAATTGACTCGGTGAGTGCTCCCCAGCTTCCCCTATCTCCTTTTCTTCTTTCGTTTTCTCACCGCCTTCATCGATCACAGGTTCTGCTTCCCTGTCATCGCGGATGTTTTGGTAGGGAGCAATTTTCCCAAGTTCCTGCCGCATGTCTCTGACGCGTCGTACCGGTTCGTCGTAGATCGCTTGCCTCGGGGCCCGTGTTTGGGTGACAGCAGGGTTCGCCTTGGTATTCTGTCGTAGCTCAGGAACAAGGCGTCCTCGAGGGAGGTAGTCCGGAGGTACTTGGATTGTAATCCTATCTCGTGACTTTTCTTGAGCTGCTCGCTCTTCAGGAACATGGAGTGTACAGTTCTCGCCGTCCCAGGTGAGGTATGGCTCGCGTCTCCTGAATCTCGCTCGGTCCTTATCCCTCCCTTGCACAGGTACCTGTCGGATTTCATGATGCGGTTTCGCCGAGGTGTCTAGCGAAGCTTGGGAGACCTCGGAGTTGTCCCGGCCAGGGGTCATTATTGGTGACTCCTCACTCCTCTCCAGTTTGTCGACGTCGCCAGGTGCCTGTATTCTGACAGGTGTCAGATCTCTCCACGCCTCAATAACTTGCGACGACGTCAGCTGTTGGACGGGGGCCTGCGGTTCTTCTCCCGTCTCCTGTCGTGCCTTCCTTAGGAACGGGCGGTCGACTACTCGTGTTTGAGTGCGATCTTTCTGTGGAGAGAGCTTCGCACTACCTTTTCGAGTTGGTCCTTGTTCGTGCTTCGTGTCATGTGAGTCCTCACGAGTCTTCTTTGCTAGTGTCTTTTCTCCAGGCTTCTTGTCGTCCACTGACTCCTTCGGCCCAGACCCTTTGTTCCCATCCTCCAGTCTAGGCACGATCCATACGCCATAACTACGCATATCGAGACCCTCCTCTTCTTTCGGCCAACTGGGATCCGGTAGCGCCGTAACTCGTCGATGGACGGTTCGTACCGCCCGTCCCTTCCTTCGGTACTTTTTAGACTGATTCATCGGTGCTCCTCCACACATTGAACAAGTTGTCTCTTTAGATACCCGTTTAGTTCGTCTTGCTACGACTTTTGTGGAGACGGAACGCTCCCCTTTTCTCGGACGGAGCTTTACTCGTTCGGTAACAGATGGAGGGGGAGTTCCGAGAGTTTGGGAGACCTCCCGTGGTAAGTCTCGAGGCACCATGCTCCGGCCTTCAGGATCGCTGGACTCGTGGTTATGTTCATGACTAGGTCCCGCGGTGTCTTGGGGTTGCTCGCCCTCGTCATCACTGTCCATCCAGTCAAACCACTGCTGCTTTCCCTGAGCTAACCGTCTTTTCTCTTCTCCACAGAACTTCTCCCACTCTTCATCATTTGCCCCGGTTTGGATCATCCTAGAGAAGCCTTCCTCTAGATCTTGATCTATGATGATTTTCTGGTGTCGCTGGTTGCCACGGGATTTCTTCGAGGGTTGATCAGGTAAGTCTTCAACGCTTTCTTCCCTCTGTCGCCCCTTCCCCTTTTCTGACGGAGTTGGAGTTAACCCCCTGTTTTCCTCTTCTTCTTCTTTACCTTCCTCCAGCACTCCCTCTTCTTCCGTCCACTGTTCTTTCCCCTCAACCTCCTTTCCACCCTTCGGACCCTCGAACTCGCCGTAGTCAAGCTCATCGCCGCTTTCCTGGCTGTCCGGTACGTCGGACAAGTCCCACTCAGTTCCTTTGTTGACTCTAACCACGAGCGCAGCGATTGGTTTTTCCTCCTCGTCGCTATCTTTCACCTCGGTTCTTGAGCTGTCCACCTGAGCTTCCACAAGATTTACGGCCAAGTCTGAAGTCTTTGACGCATTTATTTCGTATCGGAGGTCGTCGGTGATCCACGAAACGTAAGTCCCTCTTGTTCTTTCTTCGATTTTTCCTCCGTTGAGCGTCGACCAAGGTCGACCAGCGATAAACTCGAAGTCCGCGTCTTCCAAGACGTACACATCTCCGTACGTGGCCTTTTTATCCGCGGACACTAATATGGTTGCTCCCGGGACCCACGATTTACACACACTCGTTCCTCCGTTAACCCCAGTGATTTTGAACGACTTCCCCTTGAGGGCTACGCTCGGTAAGCCGCTCTCTTCTAGCTTCTTCGCACTGATCATATTGATCATTGATCCACTGTCGACTACTCCGATCATAGTCGCGTTTCCGATCGTGATCTGGATCCTCAGAAGATCGCCTCTAGCTTCTCGTCCATCCACCCGTTCCAGATTTCCCAAGAAGACGCCCTTCGGATCCTCTGATGCCTTCGCTTCTTTCGACCCAGAAGGTTCTATCTCAACGTCTCCCGGCTGATCGTCTCGGATGGCTTTCAGCGTCGTCGCAAGGTCTCGTCGCACGCTCGGCGAGATGGAGGCTATCTCCTGAAGAGACAGCGTAAGTGGTAGACTCAGTATTCCGTTGACTACCTCTGATTGCGCTTTCTTTCGCTTAGGCCTAGTTTGTCCGATATTCCCGATCGTCCTCTCCGCATCGCGCAGCGGCACCTTCCTTCGATGATCCACGCGCTCGCCAACCACGACCTCCTCCACCTCCATTGGAACAAGCTGACTATCAAGTTCACCCTCAAATTTTGCTGGGGAAATATCAATCGGAACCGGCACCGGAATGTCCTCGAACCGGTTTTGACCTCTGTTGAAATCCGCGTTCTTCGGAACAACACCGAGATCTTTCCTCCCCGGCTTATCGAGATGCCTTCGGGAGGGGAACTCTTTCACCCGATGGGTCTTTGGCGGTGAGTAGGGTAGTTGTGCTTTTGCTTTGGCCTCCTTGCTGATTCGTGTGGTTCTCTCTGCTCCATAAGCTTGCAGGTATCCTTCTGTAGTCGTTCCGGACCTCCACCCCAGTTCCTCTTGTTCGTCTGATTCGGCATCGCTCTCGTTTCGGACAACTTCGATCAAGTAGACCCCTTTATGTTGCTCCTTTTCTTCCATAGTTCCAGATACTTTGTCTCGTTGCTGTAAACGCCTTACAACCGCACTCGCCCATGACTCCTCGGGTTCCTTAATGATATTAGATCCGTCAGCCCATCTGAGCTTTCCGATCACTCTTCGGATATGTCCCTGATCGATAAGTGCCTCGAGTTTAGCGCACTGATTCATAGTGTGTCCATGATTTCCGCATCCGAAACAAGTCACATCTCGTCGATCCTCAAAGCGGCGCTCCTCAAAGCGACGATCCGGAAATCGGCGATCCGGCAATGGTGCCTGTTGGTGGGGAGGCAAATCACGTCGCCGTTCATCGGGCGGTTCTCGCGTCTCTACCGCAGCATAACTCCGAATGTTTGGCATAGAAGGTCTTGGGTACAAGTCCGAGATTTTCGGAGCCCGTAAGCATAACTGAACGTATGTTGACCGGTACAGGGGCTGGTCTATGGTGAGACCGTCCAACTTGGAAACCAGGTCATTGATTTCGTCCTTTTCTTCACGTTTCTTTACGGCGGGTTTGTCAGATGGAGATGCGAGACTCTTTCCTCGCTCGGCTCGGTCTGAAGTTTGACTTTTCTTCCAGAACGGGAGTACTTCCTCGTCTTCCGATTCCTGGTCCGAGTTTTCTTCGGCTTTATCACGGTAGTTCTGCTTCTTCTTTCCTCGGTTCTTTTCTCCCTCATAACCGACTGATCTTCCTTCTCGTATGTGTTTATCGAAACGGTTGCGGTTAAAAATATGTTCCGCCGCCTTGATTACTTTGTTGGTTTCGAAGGGCACTGAAAGATCGAGGGCCGGTTCGTCATCCATCATTCTTCGTTCGATCCGGTCCCTAGTATCTCGATGGAGACCTTCCCAAAACCCTCTGTTGAACTCCTTGGCGTCGATACGTTGGGTGGTCCTTAACACGCCTGCTACTTGGATGTATTCCCGATGGTACTGTAGGAACATTTCGAGGGTTCGAATCTCTTCTTTCCTCCATGCTCGGGCAAAGTCGTCGATATGCCCGATGTGATATTCCCCTTTTCTTCGGTTACTATCATAAAGGTGCTGGAACTTCTTGATCAGGTCATCGTAGTTGTTGGTTGTGTATTCCTCCAATCCCTCAATGAGGTCGGCTACGTCATAGGAACAGTACTGGACAAGGCCTAGGCATTTCTCTTTTGGGTCGGTGATAGATTTTTGGGAGCAGAGGTATTCAAAATGGGCGATGAATCGTTCCACTTCCCGGTGATTTCCTTTGAAAGATTTGGGGGCCTGTTTGCTCCCTGGGCTAGGCAGATTAACATAAGACCCAAGGGTGACCATGTTGGCTCCTGGAAGGTGGGGGAGAGTGGCTGACAGATTTAGGAGACTTGGTGTGTTGCTGATTTAAATAACCCCTCGCCGTGGGCTCCAGGTGTCGAGTGGGAAAGATGTCCTGACTTGGTATGGAAAAGGAGGTAGTTGTGAGGACGTCCTACTGATCACCAATTTGTTTGGTCTCAATCCAAGTCTCAAACTAGTTTTAGTTTGAACCCTGTGTGAGTTCGTGGGAGGTTGACTGAGCGTATCAGACCTTCCGGGGTATGTTTCAGCGAAGCCTGGGGATAATGCACTCTGGAAGGGGAGAGGATTGGTAACTCAAGTTGTAGTGAATTAGGTGAACGAAGGGAGTGACTGGGCACTCAGAAGGGACTGGGGAGGAGTCAGGACAAGTAGGTTCTCGGATTATATGATGGTGCCAGATAGAGAGATGAGTCACACGAAAAGTGACTCCCTGAAGAG
>Ga0307509_10007833_pt1 | contig 13811 bp, 17 predicted proteins | sample 10_EM_MG_FD_202245 | JGI IMG/M metagenome (GOLD analysis project Ga0307509, IMG submission 202245) | Populus trichocarpa ectomycorrhiza microbial communities from riparian zone in the Pacific Northwest, United States - 10_EM | ecosystem: Host-associated > Plants > Roots > Unclassified | place...
AGAATGCGTGCAACCTCCTCTCCTACGCATACTGCATGACTGGAGCCCAAGTTGACACTTGGCATACCATCTTTCCAATAGCTTTCCACCCAGAAATGTCGCACAACTTTGGTTCCTTTAATGTCAAGGACTCACATACTGTTAGTAAAGGCGCCATTGACAAGTTCTTCCCCCTCTTGGTCTTGACCACTTAGCAATTTATCTGAATTATGGCTTGTGCCATCTCAGAGCTGACAGTAATATGCCAGCAATGTGACGACTTCCTTGGCAAGTACCAAGCCTATGGGGAATGCTGATGGTTTGCACATGAAGCATGCACCCTTGGGTGGCTGCTCAGGGTTGATGCCCAAATGCATCACAGTGAAATTCTCTGCCATTGTCACCGCACAATGTGTGCATGTTAAAGTCCAGCACTTCAACTTGGCTTTCCCCTTACAGTTGCAGGATGGAACACACCATATGAGTTCCATGTACATACCTGCCAGGCCGCCGCAGAAACAAAACCTTTTGTTTGTCTGTCAGCATGCACATACAAAGGGCATATGATGATGACTACCTACCAGAGCCACTGGAATCCTGTCATAAGCACAAAGGACCATGTTCCCTGTGGGCCCCAAGGCACATCCGCTATGCCCACTTCTTCATGATAGCCATTGATGTCCTAAATCAGTGTCCAATTGTGCACCACAAAGCACATAGCTGCCATCGCCCTCATGCATCACAGAGTCATGATACAATGTAACAGGTGCTCGTGGGCGTTGCATACAGTAGCATGGTCTGCCAGCAGGCAGGTGAGGAACAGGTCCATTGTTATCAACTTGAGGAGGATGCAGTGGTTGTGAGGCAGAGTGAGGTGTAGTGTCATGCCAAAATGGACCGATGCAATTGAGGACGACCTGGCTTGCCTGACAGCACCCTCAACATATATGTAGGAGTAGTGGCAGAGGATGTGCTTAGCAGAGGGCAGGGAGGGTTGGCTGAGTATCACAAAAAGGTAGCTGTTTCTTAGCTGGGATGCATTGGACATCCTACATCCAGTCTTATTGAAGTGGCGTGCACTTGTAGCAGAGGCCAGCAAAGGTGGGTGATCCATGTGATGTTGATAGCAGGGCTTGAAGCAAGGTGAATGGGAAGTTGAAAGATGGCAAACCAGAAAAGGAACAAGAGAAACAGAGGGCAACAAAAGTGAAAAACAAGGAGGTAGAGGCAAGGCGGGTGATGCAAGGCTTAGCGCTGACGTGTCGAGTTGGTGGCGATGGTATCATGTGGGACCAGCGATAGTTAGAGGGAAAACAACTTAGAGAAAAAAAAAAAAAGATGCATGTTGTTGATGAGCTAAGCAGACCATGAAAAGAGTAGGATTTACTATTTGGGAGTAAATCATAGTCAGATTATGATGCGATTATAGAAGAAGACAAGAGGAAAAAGAGGGGGGGAAAAGACACAGATTATCAGTCAAGGCCAAAAAGATGACGTTGGTTTTGTGTTGGAAAAGACATGGCATTTGGTCTCAATTATGTCAGCTTGTCTCAAAGTTGGATTATGCTTGGATTTTCTGACAAGTCAGCTTAGTGTGTCATTATATCACATTTTCCTCTTAGAATAACTACTAAAAATAAACTTGTTCCTGCAGTGAGTATGCATGTCACACATTTCTATTGAGATTAATTGTCAGGCACTTAGATACAAAAATTAATCCCAATTTGAACTAAGTGCCCAAAAAACAAAAAGTGCAGAATCAGCATTTTTTCCCCACATTCCTGCCTAAATTTCAGTTGCTTGGCCAGGTGCTCAAAACTCTGGCCCCCACAGAGGCATTGGCAATGAGCACCTTACACCATAGCCCTATGGCCTGGCTTCAGTGTACCACATGGGGCTGACACTCATCTCCTACCATGAGGCATATATTTTTCTTGATAGGTTAGTTTTTGGTAGCTACTTATTGAGGAATACATCACTTTCCAAAAAAAAAAAAAAAAGTATCTTTCCCACCAGGTCTAATCAGATTACTGTTGCACTAATAAAAGTGTAGAATGGGTACAGTGCTGGACAGCCAAACCCAACAATTTTGGTTGTGGCTGAAATACAAATTTTTACAACAAATTAAGTTCAGAACTATGCTCAGACAGCTGAAAACATACAAAAACACACTTCATAGACCTTCCTAGGCAAATCCTTGGGTGGCCAACTATTGGGTCTAACTTTTCAACATAAAAATCTTCATTTTATACTTATTTTTGATTTAATATTAGTATCAATCAACATTATTGTATATATACCAACCCTCTTGTATAAATTTCTGCTTTCTCACCAGCCATTCTACTATATGCTAAGTCAAACCTTATTGATAGGCATTTACAAATCTTTAGAAGTGGTTGAAAATTTGCCAGATAATATCAACATTTAGCTCAAGCTAGGCTTTTGAGAAAACTATAATACTGTAGCTTATTGAAGAAAATATATAAAATTCTGAAAATAATCATATGAATAATATGGGCCAAAAGTCATAGGGTCACTCAATACAACTGAGTGATCTAATTAGTTATTTAGGCTGGGCTCAACCTTACAAACCATTTATATAGCTATAGTATCTTTAATATATTACAGCTATGACTCAGGTGTTTCCATACTTATTTGTATGCATATCTATGGTTTAATTGCATTATAATATAATTTATTCAAATTTACAAGATATATACATATGATTATAGAGAACTCTGGCATGAACTTTAGTTATATAATTACCTTACAACACTTGTTATATGGTTTTTACAGCTCTTCCCAGATATTTTTGATGATATTAGACAATGCCATTAAACTCAGTTTGGTAAAAGGGATTGATTTGCATACCCCTTAAAGGTATAGCTCTAAATTTAGGGGTGGCCAACTATTTTTTTCTGCAAAAATCAAAAACTTGTTTTCTGGATGTTTTAAACAAAAACACATCATTAGAATTTTTTTGTTGAGTTTGGCTGTCTAGCACTGTAGCAGCAGGTGAGCACAAAGGAGCATGAGTGGCAGGAAGTGGACTACACAGATACAAGACTCAGTTTGGCATGCAAAGTGACCACGAACTGTGTATTCACCTATGATCATATCTCAAGGCCAACATCACTGAATTCAAATCGAGTGTGCCTCTCCCCCAAACGCCGAGGTTTGTTTTTGTTTCTCATTCCAGTTGGCAATTGCAACGCTTGCATCGTCCTTCCTTTCCTGACTACACTCATATTCTCTAAAGTCCAACAAGACCCAATCGACATAGAAATGCCATCCCTCACCGTGCAACTAACCTACATTAACTCATACATACATCAAAATACTGTTTGCCCAACCTCAGCATAGGCCACCTTTCCACTCACTTCCTTGGGCTGAACGCAGGATCTACGATACTAAGTGCCCCTGCAGCCACACAAACGCGCCTGGCCCAGTCCTGCGTAGCTTCCTGTTCGGCCTTAACGCGCAGCACCAACTTCTCGATAGCCTGTTCTGTGCTCTTGTTCCCATTGGCCGGCATCGCACCAAGGTCAATACGAACGCGCGCAAGATCCCTAATATACCGGTGTAGGGCGGCATTGGATGGCGCAGGCATGATCTCAAAGGTCCGGTCATGCTCGTCACCGTCGTCCGCAGGCACCGACCCAGTAGAAGTATCGTTCCACGGGACAGAGGCGGTCGAGAAGGTTACTTCGAAGCCATTGTAAGAGAGGTCGACGGAGGATGGCACCTTGAAGATACGCTGTACGGAATCGAAGAAGAAAGATACGAGTTGGATGGCGAGGTGATTTCGGGGGGGCGTAGAGCTCGACGAGACGTTCGAGGCGGATGCGATAGCAGTCGTGTCGGCCGCTAATTGGACAGAGTCATTGGATTCTTTGGGGTGGCCCACGATGTCCGTAGTCAACTTGTTTGGTACCGCTCCAGGGGTTGACTCGCCGGACATGTGTGACAGTGGTGTCATAGGTTCAGAGGGTGAGTTGGATCCTATGCAAAACGGGGGAATAAGCAAAAGTCGACGACTCATTCTCACAGGAAACGCACTTGGTGACTCAACATAACTGATAACCGATCGCGCAGGACTTAATAAGGGACTCGCGTTACTTTCATCTAGTGAGGACACCCTGGTGAGACCAGGGGAGTCGCCCTCTGGTGCGCCACGTTCGACGACGATCGGTGCAGACGGGAAGAGCGACGACCATTGAACGGCTTCGACGGGGTGAAGAGGAGGGATGTGGACACGGGGGAGTGAAGGGAGAGAGATGGATGACGCGTTTGATGATGTTTCACTTGGGTACATCACATCAATCCAAGTCTGCCGTGCCGGATCGTTAGGTACCATCAAGTCTCCTGGTACTCTCAGAGATGTGATAAGACCCGACCGTGGGCCACCCACATTCGGACCAGAAGGAGTAGAGAAGGTCTCAGTTGTGGATGTAGACGGCGATGGCCCATTAAGTGGTGTGCGACCAAAGGCCGGAAGCGGGGAAATTGCTGGCGAAGGCGTACGACTCTCGGTGATAGTGGAGAGACGAGTGCGGCGCATTGAGCCTACGACAGATTCTGTTTGAGAAGGTGTCGAAGCGGGCTGAGGTGATGATGTCATGGTAGGTACCGCAAACGGGGGTGAGTGGGACGAGTGAGGTACGAAAGGGCCATTCATGAGAGAGGGATCCGACAGCGTGGGGGGCATGTAAGGGGAAGGGGGAATCGGAGGGCAGGTGTAAGCTGTCCCGGGGACCGTACCAGTGGAAAAACCGCGCGCCCCGCCTAGTGACATGCGAGAGTACGCGGCCGGATTACCACAGACGTAAGGATCGGTACAGTACGAGTTTGACCAGGGTGTGGCCCAAGATGTAGTGGGTGGCGCATCAAGGTCGCTGGGCCAGTGGACAGAGCGACCGGGACCGGTACTATGAGCGAAGACGCTCGAGCGTGTTGAGTTTGGAATAGTAGTAGGAAATATACGTGGGGCCTGCGGGAAAGTCGCACTGAACGAAGTGTGATCCTGCTGCAGCGGGGGTGAGCTCGCCGGGACCCAAGTCCACAGATCAGACGCTAGGCCCTAGGAAACATGCAGTGTGAGCATGGACCCCCGAGGAGAGGTAAGACCGTATTACGCACCGGCACGAGACGGAGACCGGTCGAGCACGCAAAGCCTTCCGCGAAGCGCCTGAGGTTGGCGACAACTTCTGCCATGTCTTGAACCCGGTCCTGTAGTTCTACATTGTCGGTGCTGGGGCAATTGTTGAGGATTAGGTTCTCAAGCAACGAGAACTTGAGTTCTACGTCGGGTATGAAACTGAGGAGGTTCTGTGAGAGAGACGTCAAGTGGGCGAGCTGTTGCTTGTGGTCGCGCGAGCCACGCTCGTTGGAGATGCGCTCTTGCGACAAGAGGGAAACGAGACCATTCGTCGCGCGCTGTTGGCCTTCAACGATGTCTTGAAGTGCCATGGTTGACAACGATGGGATCGCAGACTCATTGGGTGGCAACTGGCAACCCCAGGAGGCGGGACGAGAAGTGTAGGAGTAGTACTGGTTGGGAGAAGTGCACATGGGGAGATCCTAGGAAAGGTGGTCGAGGAAAGGAGATAAGTGGACAAGCGAGGCTTTATAAGGCTTTGGAGCGCCTACTGTAGGGACTCTGCGGCGATGTCCTAGGACTGGACTCGTCTCATTTCACACGAGTACTCGTATACCCAAAAAGAAACTGTACGACAAAAGTAACAAGGTTGTCACACCGCATTAAGTACCTATGTACCGCCCACCCATATCTGTACTACAGCAGCACAGCATTCGAGCTCCGAGTTTCATCATCCATCAGATCCTGAATGCTCCATTGCGGTCGGATTAATATGGCGTAATCGTCCGTATCACCTGCGATGAAGCGGTGCATGGACGCCCAAGCAATCATCACCGCGTTGTCTGTATTGTTCAGCAAGTAGAGAGCGCGACAAAATTAGGAGGGCGAGCTCACCTGTGCACAATTCGGGTGGTGGAAATACTAAAGATATCGGATCTTGTGAGCAGGTTTTCAGCCCAAATGCGCGAAGTCTGGAACCATGAGCGTCTGAAGAGTCACGCCTCGAGATTCGATGTGTCATACCGGTCCCGTAAGTTTGAGTTACTTGCAACCCCACCACTGACCACCAGATGAGTCAGGCGAAGTCCTTGGTCTCGACACCACTTGAACGCCAGCGCCACCTTCTCTTCGACCTGGTCAAACGCAGCGCTCTGAAAGGCACCTGCTACAGCACGTCTGGTCACGACATCGAGCGCTTCAGCGCCCCCTCGGGCAGTCACGAAGCGCTCAACTGCGGAATGCAGTCCGCTGAAAGAGAAACGGAGGACTCTAGGCATTGTCCGTGGCATTGAGGGCGCTAGGGTATCTTCAACCGGTGATGCGGCGACAAACTCTTCCAGAGAAGCTCCAGGACCCTTGGCGGACCAGGGAAGGGCGAGTAATCGGGAAACCTTGTCAAACACGCGTCCGATACTCTCATCCGATGTTGTTGCCAGGATTCGAAATTGTGTTTCAGAGGTCGCGAGAAGAAGGAGTGTGTGACCACCTGAGATGAGCAGGGTGAGAAACGGAAACTTTGGTGTATTAGCAGAAGTGAGCAGGGGCGTCAGGGCATGGGCTTGCTTTTACACGATCGTGTGAATGTTTCTTCAAGGATAGAAAGCGAGGAATAAGGGAGCGTACCATGTGGTGTACGCCAATCAGCGGCTTGTTTAGTGCCGCCGCAAGCGTCTTTGCTGCGCTGGAACCAACGCCAAGACAGCCGGTCATACCTGGACCATAAACGTGGTGGGCAAGACAAACACCCGAATAAGGACAGAAGATGCTGACCTGGACCGCGAGTAAAGGCGATTCCATCGACGTCCATAGCACTTATACAAGCATCCTTTAGTGCCCTCTGGACAGCAATGGGCTGACCTATGAGTTTTAGCGACCAGCGCGAGTTGACCCGAGGGGATGATGAGCGCACCATGTTCCGTTGGTGGGCCTGCACCGCCCTGTAGGGGTGAATACCGCCGAAGGGTTCATGTCTATAGAGAAGTTCTAGTGAGGATTTGAGAAGAGCCGAGTTGGAAGGACATACACATGGTTTTGTTTGAGGACGACGTTTGAGAGAATTCGACCGGATGAAGTGACGACGGCGGCGCAAGTATCATCAGCGGAGGACTCGAGAGCGAGAACAGTGAAATGTCGGAGATGAAGTAGTGTGCGACGTGCGAGCGAGTGTGAGGAGACCGTGATCATCATGGCTGCCCTTTCCTCTGCTCGTCGCTCTCACGATACCACTCTCACCCGTTCACCGACCCGTGCGCCTTCACCTCTACCGCCCTTCGACGGCACGTCCACAGAGGAAACACTACGGACTCCGGTCCGCATCCCTTCAGATGAGGGTGTACCAGCAATAGCGCCAACGCCGACGCCAGCACCAGCACCCACACCACAGAAACGCCTAGCGATGTTCACTGAGAAGATATCCGCCAGCACAAGCTCATTCGCCCGCGGTCCTGCCCAGCTCCTTCCCGGATCACGCTCTCATTCTCAGCATCCCCGAACCGACTCACAGCTTCGCGAGAATGCTGGCTCCCCTGCTCCCTTGATCGCGCCCAGTACGAGCGGCGGTGGATCATCAAAGGTCCACTCATCTCCATCCAAGGTGCGTTGCGTTCACGAACATTTATTTCGTTCTTTTATCTTTTATACTCGTCCATCTTTCTGGCACCCGTACGACCACGTCTTTCTGTCGTTCGTTGTGATATCTTGCAACAGGTTACATCCTATGCGCCCACAGCAATCCCCTCTGCGATATCGCTGTTGGCCAATATCACCGTTCATCATGTTTCTTTTTCGATCTGTTCTAATAATCGAACTTCTTTGGTGTCGTGCTCCTCTTTATAGGTGCGCACGTACGACTCGAAGCTGGTCTCCCGAGAAATGCATCGTCTGGGCAGTCTTGCTTACCTGCCCCATTATGCGCCAAATCTCAACGCGGGTACGTCCTCAACGCCTCTCGTCGCCGCAAGCTCGATCGCCACACCCAATCTCGTCCCCGGCTCCGCAAGTGATAACCCGTGGGGCACATTGCACGTCCTAGTGCTACCGCTTTTCAATGGCGAACCCCTACGAATACCAATGTGCGTGCATCGTCCCTTTTTTTTGGTTCCCATCTCGTATTGACTTTCGAGTCAACGCAGAGAGGACTTGAATCAGCTCGTGAAGCGTCACATACAAAGCGTTGTGTCTAATTCCCCTGCCAGAGCAGTGGCCACTCTTGAGAGTGAGACCTCAGAGCTTATCGGCTCGGGAATGGATACTCTCAATGGAAAACTCGCCGACGTGGAGGATGACAAACTTGTAGGTCGAGTAGTTGAGCTTTGGGGCTTCTTCTGGGGCCAAGTTCTCCCATATGTCGAGGGCGTACGTCTGTCGTCATGCCACTTCCCTCTTGCAAATGGCTTACGACATGTGCAGGTGTTACTCCCTCTCCAAACCGATTCAGTTTTATCGTCCTTGTACCGTACGCCCAAGACACATCGAAATTCCTCTCCGACAAGACAAAACGGGAAAGGTTCATCATCCATGCCCTCATATCCACTCTCGGCATCTTCCCATATCGATGTCCGCACTCTCGCTTTGCGCTCCTTCCGGGACAAAATTATCCTCCCGATTGCCCCGCTTCTGAATGCGCGCCTCAACATACTCAAACAGGAAGGTTTGTCGTCCGAGAGTCATACTTACCCCCGTCTACAACAAATGTGAGACTATAAAAGTAAATGCTGGGTCGGTGCTGACCCCATACCGGCGCAGGCTTCTTGTTCTCGTCTCACAAGGCCGACAGCCAATCGCAGTTTCACTAACGATCCCTACTCCCACTCCATCCCAAGGTGAAGCCGCTGTACAGCACTTACTCAATGTTGTACGCTCCAGCGGATCTGGTACGCGTCTCTCAGGACCGCGCGGTGCATATGCCCCACGCACCCTATCATTCCTGTCAGGCAACGTCCCGCGCGACCGTCGTGGGCGCATCGCGCATCGGCCGGGCCCACTAAGCCTCGATGAGCCTTGTTCTGACCTAGAGGACGACGTTGTGACACCTCGCCTCGGGCTCGGCCCGAATGCGGGAGCTGGTGCGCGGGAGCGAGAACGCGAGTTTCTGGAGTCTCTGAGGAGCCCAGATCCGCCAGAGACACGACAGGGTGTTGGAGGTTGGGGCCTGGGCGGGTGGGACGAAGGCATTAGTGCGCGGGAGAAGGATGATGACGACGACGACGAGCAGACAGACTTGGAACAGGCGCAGGTAAGGGCCTCTCGATATCCCTACTGTTCTTTTCTTGATTACTGATGCATGGTAATACCTCAGGCGGTAACAAGGCTTGTTAAGGATCAAGGAGATGACCCTGATAAGTGACCCGAGCGCTCCGTCAGACTATTATATTGTTACTTGAGGGAAAAGCATATATTATTCTACTGTGCACCACATTCAGACAGTATATATAGGCTTGGCAGACAAGGTTTCACGCCGCCTACGTGTACAGTACAGGCGCTAAGGCGAATGACATATTAGTATGACTTGTCCGCGCCCAACCGTCAAAACACTACGTTCAATACTCACCGCTTCTTAATTCCACTCTTTTTTCCCTCTACACAACATGCTACTTTTCAACTGGCGCAGACTTAGGAACAATCATATTCTACGTATTTTTGTACCCGACAATCTCCTCGCCTCCCTCCGCCTCGGTTGGGTCTTGCTTGTCATTTGGGGAGAGATAGGGGTGTTTCTATATACTCTTTTAATCTGCAGGTGGCCAAGAATCCCCCACAGTACGGTGCGTTGATACTGCCTGCGCCCTTCATCTGTCGAGGGGTAACCAGCTCAGCTCATTCGACATAGACCCAATCGGGCACACGTCCAACACATGTCCTTCTAGTAGCGGATGCACAAGTTCCCATGCCACCGTCGCATTCTCAGACATCTTCCGGGCTATTTCACGACATTTACACCCGTCGAGCCTGGAAAATCACGCGTCATCTGCACCCCCACCTTGTGATCTTCCTAGGGGATATGCTCACGTCAGGGAGATCCATAGAGTCCGACGGCGAGTGAGTACGTTCTACCCATCCCGCTCCTATCATCAGACCAACTTAGGTCCCTAAACTACCTAGATTCTCTGCCTATGTTCAACATTTCAAGGACTTCTTCCCATTTGGTCCAGGTGTGGAAGTTAAATATGTACCAGGAAATGTGGACGTCGGGTAATGTCCTGTCTTGTAAGCACAAGGAATTGTATTGATCCGCAACTAGGCTTGGTGTCTCTAATACGTTCAGCAAACATGTTCGCCAACGATATGAGCGGCATTTCGGTGCCGTAAATCAGCATCTTTCCGTGGCTAATCACTCCTTAATCCTGCTCGACGCCCCCGGGATTGTTGACGAAGACTACATTCGCGCTGGACAGGGGACGTCATTCGAGGAGTGGGTACCTCTACGCGATGGTGCCATTGAGTTTGTTAAAGGGTTGGCAGAAGGTCCGTATATCCGATTCATGTGTCCGAACCCGTCAAGTTGGCCTCTTCCCTCACCCCTTCGTACCTTAGAGGAACAATTGGGACCTGTCATCCTGTTTAGCCACATTCCGCTCCATCGCGCAGAGTCAAAAACCTGCGGTCCGTTACGAGAACGTGGGACCATCCACCGCGGTGTTGGCCATGGTTGGCAGAGAACGCTCGAGAAACAGACCTCCTCATTCCTTTTGAAGAGTCTACGTCCTCTGGCCGTCTTCAGGTAAGCGACTTGTCTGGGTTCTTCGTCTGCAACATATTCAGAAGGCTTGCAGTGCTGACGATCGTGATTACTGCGACGTGACGCACGCTTTACCGGACCCCAACAAGGAAATACATGAGATTACTGTCAAGTCTTTCTCACCTGCCCGACATATCACGCAGCCGGGCTTCCACCTCCTCACATTGTATCCCGGCGCCACACCTTATCATGCTCATGCCCCCTGTCTCCTCCCGCGAGCGGAAGGGACATTCACACGCCTGTACACCCCAGCTATGGGTCTCACCGTCATCATCCTCGTCGTTGTGCACATGCAGCGTGCACGAGGTGCTGCAAGGTTGCGTCTGGCGACGGCATCACCTCTCCCGTCTCATGTCGAATGCACGCAACTGAGCCCACCTCCGCTACCCCCATTACCATCTCCGTACTCCGCATCGTCTGCATATTCATATTCTTACGCCTATACAAACACGCTGCCCAATTCTCAGCGCGGGCGCGATCGTACGCATTTCGAACTTCCTAAAGGCAACTTGAGGCTCGACCTGGGTGGGTACCGGACTTCTGGCGCATCACGCCAATCTCCACAGCCACCGCCCACATCCCTCGATCACGACGAGGGTGAACAGGATAGCGTGCGAGCACATTACGTTTACGTGCCACCTGCGTCCCCGCTTCCTGGTGATCTCCTCGCGCGGCGCCATTCGGTGCGGGCGTCTTCGCCAGTCACGACGGTGACTGGTTCAACTAGGAGGGCATGGTCCTTCACGTACACATTCATGTTCCGTGGTCGGCGTCGGCGGATTGCGGTACATGCCCCCGTGTGGTGGCGGACAGGAACGCGCAGGAAGGGAAATGAAGTCTGGGTCGCGGTCGGACAGGATGTGGTGAAGGTGACGGCACCAGCCGTGATGACTTGGGTGGCCTTGGTATGGTGGTACTCTTCCTAAGTACTAGCATTCGTGAAAGGATTTATGACCAGTATTTTTTGGGACTTGCGTGGACGTGTTGGAGGGCGATACGACGACGGCATGAACAAAATGCGGGATTGAGAAGGTAAGGTACACGTGGCAAATTATAAGGGATGTAAGCGGCATGGGTGGTACATCATCACGCATGGCTGACGAGCTGAGTACATCACCGGGCCGCGCTAGTAGGTCTGTAAGAGAGCGATAATGGTACCTGGGAAAAGGCGAAGCAAGCGACTCCCAGAACTGCAAAACGGTTATTCAGAGGTCGCAAAACGAGCATAATGTGAGACAGAACGCACCAAAGCCAGACATCTTCTCGGAGGGCGCATGGAAAAACACACTCGTGACCCACAGTGAAAAGACCCATAACGATACCAGTGCGCTGCTCATGCCAACTGCATAGCGATGGGCAGAACAACGCGTCTGGCGTAGTTGATCCGCCAGAAAGAGGACGGCGAGTGTCAGTAAAAAGACGTGCCCCGATACGTCATGACCGCGACGCAGTCGGGGAGTCAACCGATCGGGGAACTGATACTCTGTATCCGCAAAGACGGCTGGGAAGAGTTCAGGGTGGGTCGAGCGTGTGACAGGAAGGCCAGTCGAGCAATAGGTATGGGGGATGGGGACGAACGCCCTCCCTAAATGTAGGCCACACTCGCCACCGGATGCCACGGTCAAACGAGTAAGAAGACTCGGTCCGAAGAACCATGATGTGAGGATGTACCAGGCGCCACTGGCGAAGATCCATTGGAGCAGCCTACGTGAGCGCTTGACCGACGAGGTGAAAAGGAGAGGGATAAACGCCGCGGTAGTCCACGCCCAAGACCACTTGAGGAAGACGACGTTGAGGGTACTGCGCTTGGATGCCAAGGCGTGCGTCGACGCGAGGGGGTGAGGTTGGGCAGAGAGGAGCGGGTCGGACGTGTCGAGGTAGGTGGAATTTTGCAGAGAGTAATAAGTGCCGTGGCCGACAGCGAGGGCTGCCAAGATGAGCGCTACGATACGTAAGTCGATGGTGGGCATGTGGGATGGTTGGTAGTTTGAAGGAAAGAAAGAGTTGGGGGTGGTGGTGGCACGTGAGTTTGAATCCACCCAAAGAGCCGATGCAGTAATTAGCCTAAGCAGATGCCATTCAATCACTTTCCACCACTATGGACTACGACAGCTGGCTCAAATCTTCACATTCCTATGTCTACGTCGACACACCGAACCCTAACCTCCTCTGTTGTATATGTCGGTCAGTTCCCTACCGCCCACTCTTTTCATCACCCCCATTCACTTCCTTCTCCTCAGAATGCCTTTCGTAGAACCAACTACGAGTCGAACCTGTGCACATAGCTTCTGCAGAGACTGCATCGTCCCTGCCCTTCAGGCTTCTCCTCATTGTCCCATCGATCGCTCTCCTCTATCACCCGGAGACATGGTACCAAGCAATCCCATCGTTCGGCATGTTCGCGCTCATTTTTAATACGTCGCTTGATTGCAACCTAATTCATTTCAGATGGTAGATGAACTTACTGTTGAATGTCTTAACCGAGGAGCTGGCTGCGAGTTTACGTGCCAGAGGCAACTCCTTGCAGCGCACATGAAGGCTGATTGTTTATTCACCGAGGAACCATGTCCCGACTCCGAGTGCTCCAGAAAAGCACTCAGAAAGGACATCCTTGGTGAGAATCCCCCCTGTCCCCACCGGATCGTTGTCTGTGATAGCTGCGCGGCAGAGATGAGGGCTTTTGAGCTTGAGGTGAGCATCCCGGCTGTCATACCCGGAATGCCTCTTTTTTATCCCCATACAGGCGCACAGCCGGGTATGTTCCATGGAGACTACACGATGCCCTTCTTGCAATCTCGAACATTCACGTTCAGAAACTGCGGCTCATGCCAAGGAATGTCTTGCCGCAGTCGTGGCTTGCGAGCAAGCCTCGAATGGCTGTGGCTGGACGGGTGAACGCCTCGCATTAAGAGAGAAACATGCAAGAGATTGCCCATATATCGCCTTGCAGGGGTTCTTTCGTATCTCTGATGCCCGGGCAGCGGCGCTTGAAACGGA
>Ga0307509_10007834_pt1 | contig 13810 bp, 4 predicted proteins | sample 10_EM_MG_FD_202245 | JGI IMG/M metagenome (GOLD analysis project Ga0307509, IMG submission 202245) | Populus trichocarpa ectomycorrhiza microbial communities from riparian zone in the Pacific Northwest, United States - 10_EM | ecosystem: Host-associated > Plants > Roots > Unclassified | place...
TTGGTGAGGGGACGCAACTACGGCGGCGTCTGCCGATGTAGCGCTGTCCCAACGCTGGTGCGGGAGGGGGGTGTTGGCTTGTCCTTTTGAACTCAGAATCCTAAGGTAGGGTAACTATAGGTCTTTATTCACTAATGGAAGGCTATGCCTTCCGGTATGCCTAACACCTTGACTTCTTTCTCCTTCTTCATTTGAGCCCGACCGCCCTTCTCCTATACAGACCTCATAACAACAAACCCGGATAAGCCAGACGAGGATCGCCGAGCACCAATCTCCCTGGCTGCCGAGAATGGGCACGACGCAGTGGTGAGGCTCTTACTTCGGCGGAAAGACGTGAACCCAGATAGGCCGGACAGATGGGGCCGGACACCGATCTCGCGGGCTACCAAGAATGGACATGGGGCAGTGGTGAAGCTGTTACAAGAACGGGGAGGTATCAACCCTAATGGGTAGGATATATGAAACCTACTATCTCGTACTGTACCGATGCATCAGGGCGCCGCATAGTTGATAACAAATTTTCCAACCCAACCCCAAGTCTGACTAGTCCCGAAGAGCCTTAACTCCCCCCCTCCAAAAAATCGAGCCCTAACCTTTACTGGCCCTCTTGTTGCGGCACGGATATGCCCCTTCCGGTAGCCTTTCCCTTCTCTTTCCCCAGCATCCGTTACCATCTGGTTAATTTCGCCGCTCTTTCTGCTCTGTTTATTTTGAAATCATTCATTGCCACCTTATGGGGATGCTTATCCGCACTAAATCCCTCGAGAATCTATTCACATTTCTACCGGGGTAGTAAAATAACGGTTCAGGACGACCTCTTTCTATTTTCATACCCTGCATAATGTAAAACGTAGTGGGGTATTGTGTTCTAGGATTCAGGTTATAGCATGGGGTTTACTTCCATTTTCATCGCGTATTCGGAATCAGGTAATATTCAAGATTTATGTCCTAATACTATGACCAAACATGGCTAGTAGTAGTTACTATTCCTTACATCATTTATTCTCGTACCAGGCCAAACTTGTTCTCTTTCATTACCTTTTAGTTTACACACAGGTCACTTTCACCTATGGGAGCAGATTGATATTATGCGATCTTGGCGAAGAAAAGTCTTCGGCATCCCTTTCTACACTGATTTCGGGCTTTCACAACCCATCTAGAAGCAATATAGAATTAACAAACTGATACCACGGTATATATAATGCCCTAGACTCTCACGGCAGAAATCATGAGAATTTTGCCACTCCCCTATGAGAACTGGGAGCTTGGGATCAAGATTGGATATTGTCGCAATCGACCCGTTTTATGGGAGCCTCATTTAAAATTCGTGGTCCTTTTGCACACAGTCCTTCTCTCTGGCAATGCGCTGTGGGCATTAACTAATGGAACTCGCCGCTTATAAATGATAATATCGAAATCGCTCTAAAGGCTCTACCACATTTTTTAATTTTTCTCTAATAAAGAAAGCTGGTATTTTTTGAAGCGTAAATATACCCATTTTGGGGAAGAAATGAAGGGGGGAGTGCGCGGACGACTTTTATCGCTAAGATCGTTCCGCTATAGAAAATTCCATCGTTGCGAGGAAGAGCTTCCCAATTGTCGGACACATCTGACGGGATTTTCCTGTGCTGCTTCAAGTCGGTCGGGATGTTAACATTGCGGGTTTTTACAAGATAAAAAGGGTTTCCTATGGTAGCTTAAGTGGCTAAGGATCTAGAAACTATTTTTCTTCGAGTCTAATTGGTCCTGCAAGATTTAGGAAGGATATGGGTGTGAGATATGTGCCCCAGGATGGGTGTCGGGTGGGGATCATGGGGTGCTTGGTGAGGACTTTCGCAGTTTCATAACCGAGGAAATCATAGTTCGTGTGGTGTAAACCGCCCGCAATTTACCTGGGGCACGGGACCTTGGATGAATGAAATAGCGGGGGCTATTCGTGATTGTACTGGCCATGTATAGGAGGGGGGACTTCTATATAGAGAGGCATGATCCTTGTAGATTCTATCTGATAGCTGGAATCCCATAGTTGTTAGGGTATGATAGTTAGTTTGGGTTTTTCCTGTTGTGTGGGTTTTTCCTGTTTTGTGTGTTTGTGCGCTCTCTTCTGTATCTAGTCTGAGCTACCAGTAGAGAGCTTCCTGTATCGTACATCGAACATCCACATCGTTATCATCACATACCGGAACCACCACCTACGTGCTTTTCTCCGTGCTTCGCGCCGTTACCTACGCTACCCCAGTTATCATTGGGTTGTGAGCGAGCTGCCATCAGAGTGTCGCTATCACTATCTCAGGCTGAATCTTTGGTTATCCTAACTTGAGAGGATATTTGTTGTTTCCACCGAGCATTTTTTTTTCCTCAGTGTAGGCCACCAAGCTTGCTAGAATTTATGTATGGATCTAGTTGGGCTCGCTCCACTGCCGGCGCTTGGGATTTCTTTGTGAATGGTCATTTGTAACTTATGGTGCGACACTTTTCTTGGGTCTTGCATAAAGTGATATCGGCTGCTTTAATGCCAGAAGACCCCCGCTTTTCCTTACCAAGACCCCGCATTTCCCCAACTCCCAAGAATATCATCAACCGACATTACCCAATAACTCCCCCTATAGAACAGTGCGAGCAGCAAAAGCGGAAGATGTCTCAATATACCATCGACAATAGCACCTTCTCCAATAATAGGAACTCGTTTAACGTTCAGAATGTGCAGAATAACTATGCTGCCGATGATCGGTCTCAGCTCCTAGCCTGGTTATCGCCCCTCGAACCTAGACTACGACACCAGGATATCCAAGCGCGTCGCATCGACAATGTAGGGGAATGGCTCATGCAAACTGGGGAATTTAGATGCTGGCATGACTGGAGTGATGAAGGCAAAGATGATAATGCAGTCTTGTTTGGATACGGAGGTCCGGGAGTCGGAAAGACGTTTATCAGGTAACGAGAATTGTTCCCCGAAGAGAGAAGGAAGGGAGTCTGTGCTAAGAGGCCACGACGGCAGTTCGTTGGTGGTGGACAGCTTGTGCGATCAGGCCAGAGGACAAAACACAGCCGTTGCGTGTTTTTATTTCGACTTTGCAGCACGAAAGGAACAGCCCGTGACTAGTATGCTGGGTTCTTTGCTGAAACAGGTCGTCGGTGGGATGGAAAAGATTCCGGAGGAAATATCACAGGCCTTTCAAGAGCAGAAAAGGGTCATTGGTGGACGAGCACCGCGACTTCCGGATATCGTGAAGATGATACAAACCATCACGTCCTCATTACCCTCATTTGTATGCATAGACGCTCTGGATGAATGTGAGGTGGTGCATCGGGTTAAGCTCCTTGATTCGCTAAAACAAATCCTCGGGAAGTCACCACGTACACGAATATTCATCACCGGAAGGCCTCATATTCGGGCTGAGATTGAAAAGCGTCTTGCTGGGCGAGCCACAAGTATATCTCTAGGCCCCAGCAAAGATGATATCGCCGAATATCTTCGTGTTAGACTAGACGAAGATATAACACCAGACGCTATGGAGGAGAGTTTAGAGAGAGAGATTCTTGAGAAGATTCCGGAAATTATGTCGGACATGTACGTAGGCAATGATACTGGGTATTACGCTACTACTCCACCTGCTAATGGATATGCATCTAGGTTTCTACTGGCTTCCTTAAATATCGACGCAATTCTACAAGAATCAACAATCTCCAGACGAAGGGAAAAGCTTGGCAGAATGACAAATGGATTGGAATTGGAAGATGTTTACGGAGCGACGATCGAGCGGATAAAAGCTCAAGATGGGGACAAATCGAGGCTCGGGATGATGGCCCTGATGTGGATCAGCCATGCGGAACGACCCTTGCAAGCGGATGAGCTCTGTCATGCCTTAGCAGTGCAACTAGGCTCCACGGATTTCGATTTTTGCAACATCCCTTCGATGTCGACATTATTGAACTGCTGTCAAGGGCTTATTACTGTAGATAAGGAGGCGTCAACTGTGCGATTGATCCACTTTACTCTGCAGGAGTATCTTTCCGCTCATTCCAATCTATTCATTAAACCTCACTCTGCGATAGCCGAAATCTGCTTGACCTATCTGAGCTCTCAACAGGTCAAAGCTCTATCCACTACCCATTCTCCGGATACTCGAAACACACCCTTTCTAGAATATTGTTCTGTATACTGGGGAGTCCATGCGAAAAGAGACCTCTCAGACTACGGGAGATCTCTTGCGCTGGAACTGCTAAAGGAGGATTATAGCCAGGTATCGACCGAATTACTCCTTGCGCATGCAAAACTGTATTCCAAGGGCTACGATACCGGTGTTCCATTTAGTGGGCTACACTGCGCATCGTTTTTTGGAATTGCTGAACTGGTAGTTCCATTAATAGAGATGGGGGGTTGCGGTTCCGACGAAGAAGGCTATTTGGATCGTACACCACTTACATGGGCTACATATAATGGGCATGAAAAAGTAGTGGAAATTCTACTCGGGTGTAGTGAGGTCACCCCAGACAAGCCAGATAAATACGGCCAAACACCGCTCGGGTATGCCGCTCGCAATGGACATGAGGGAATTGTCAAGATACTACTTGGGCGGGAAGAGGTCACCCCGGACAAGCCAGGTAACTACGGCCGAACACCGCTCTTGTGTGCCGCTCGCAATGGACATGAGGGAGTGGTAAAAATACTACTCGGAAGTGAGGAGGTCAACCCGGACAAGGCAGATAATGGGGGCCAAACACCGCTCTTGTGTGCCGCTCGCAATGGACATGAGGGAGTGGTAAAAATACTGCTCGGACGGGAAGACGTCAACCCGGACAAAGCAGATAACAACGGCCAAACACCGCTCTTGCATGCCGCTTGGAATGGACAGGAGGGAGTGATCAAAATACTCCTCGGACGGGAAGAGGTCAATCCCGATACGCCAGATAAGAACGACGAAACACCGCTCTCGTGGGCCGCTTATAACGGGCACGAGGGAGTGGTAAAAATACTACTCGGACGGCAAGAGGTCAACCCCGATAAACCAAATAAATGGGGCTCAACACCGCTCTCGCATGCCGCTCAGAGCGGGCACGGGGGAGTGGTAAAAATACTACTCGGACGGGAAGAGGTCAACCCCAATAAACCAAATAAATGGGGCTCAACGCCGCTCTCGTGGGCCGCTCGGCATGGACATGAGGGAGTGACGAAAATACTACTCGGACGGGAAGAGGTCAACCCAGACAAGGCGAATGATTACGGTGAAACCCCGCTCTCGTATGCCACTAAGGGAAGACATGAGAAGGTAGTAGCCCTGCTACGGTCTCGCAAAGTGGTCACCCCCAGTATCATTTAAGCCCAACGAGACACCTACTCTTGGAAGTACCCGCCGCGGCCGCCCTTTCCTAGCATGTTTCCCATTGCGGCGCACTCAGACGTTACCCACTCGACGGGGGTAATCCCATGAGCTGGGAACGCAGATACACCCCATACCCTCATACGCCTTTTTGCTACTTTCCCTAGCGGCTGCGTGAGGATTTACGGTTTTCCGTTCACCATGTTCAGTTGATTTTAGTTTCGAGTGAAATTTCTATTCTTGGGGAGGCCGAGTTTATACATAGCCTGTAGATTTTCGCCTATCATACCGGTATTTAATTCTCCCTCTTCGTAAATTCTCATAATGTCCTTTTTTCTTGTATGTTTTTTTTTCTCCTCCGTTCTCCTCCTGTCCCCCCCCCCAGAACGATAGATAAACTGCATAATATACGGGGGTTTTTTTTAATATAAAAAAAGAGAAATGTCGTGTAGGTGGTGGGAGGATTCTTGTTCAGATGTGTTAACAACTGAATAAATACAATGTCTGTGATTGAAGCCTAGTATCATAATACTGGAAGCATCTACTGTAGTGAGTGCTGGTGAGAAGGAACAGGAACCTTAACGTGGGCGGGTGTGCGGAGGTGTGGAGCGTAAATAGATGGGTGGGTTCATGATTATACCGGTAGTCGTTTTCTCATTTAAATAGCCGTTAGCGCCATATAATTGGGCAAGACACGTCTCTACACCACCGATCATTACGGCAGAGCATTTATTTCACCTCCTTCGTCGGTTCCTCATTTCCGCTTGCTAGGCGGTTGTCCCTGTGGCAAGGACTGCACTAACTAGAATGTTTTTCAGGGATCCCTCGACCTGGGTCAGCATTGTTACAAGGAATAATCCTTCTGTTAGTTAGGATTCATCACTATAACCAAAGAGATTAATAACCTACTAGTTATTCTATTTTGATAAGCTCGTCGTTTGATAGACTTACTGAATAAATCTCGGCTCTCGGGTTGTCGTCTGACGAAGAGTTGGCCGTCAGACTTCAGCCGGTTAGGATGTGATGAAACTGACTCGCCTTGTAGCTGTGGCAGAGATAGTTGGTAGTTGTGCCACTCGGTTACGCAATCGGGATTGAGGATCAGGATGACTAATTTAGATTTCCCTCTCATCCAAGACCACACCTTGGACGGATGCCCATGGCTTGGTAACGGCTTCTGTGCGAACCTTATTTCCTACGGTACTCGTACTTTGACACCACCTTGATCAGATTCTTATTGGTACGATCAACACTCCCCGAGTCTACCGCCCCCTAGCCATGATCTTATCAATCCGGACCATCCTCACAAATGATCATTGTGTCTTAGCGTTCGTGACATCCCAGCTTGCATGGAGATGCATGAATGGGAACGCCAGATGCACAGTGATAAGGTGCAGCAAAAATGAACCAGGGCAACAGAAATAGGAGAGTAGGCAACGGCGGTCTATTTTGCAAGCACCGTGATGCGTGCTTTTATTGCCGGAAGCCAGGAGAGAGGAAACACAGAGCCTGATTTTATTCATAAACAGTGGAAATAAAACAACAAACTAGAAAAGCTAGAAAAATAAATTATAAAATTTCTTCCTCAATCGACCTAGGTACAAGCATTGATAAGTGAAATAAAGCATCATACCAATAGAAGAGTTGGGATAAAATCAGCAGCGTCCGTGAGATACCTATCCCGATAAAGAGATCGGCGGTTGAGCCAGTCGGCTTTCCCGGCTAAAGGAGTGTTCAAAACTAGAACACTCCTCATAGCCACGATTTTTATTATTTATCGATAATACTACGCAAGCAACTTTACAAGGAGATTGCATGGCATACTATTACGGCAAGCGAGAAGGAGTACTGTACTGGTACTGTATAGAGCATCATGATGGCACCAGGTTGATATTGTACGATGTTCGTCACAAAAGTCGTTGGCACCTCCCTCCTTCTACAGTAATTCTGAGTATTCGCAACCCGTCTAAAAGTAATAAGTTAATTAAAAGAGCTTGCCACCCATGAACGATAGCATCTAGAGGTTTCTCAAGGCTCGGGCGCATTTAGAATCTTTTTTGCAACCAACATGGCGGAGATTTTGGGTAGCGAAAATGCGCAATTCTGGTGTAAAATGGGGGGGTTAGGGGTGGGAGTGCTGACGGCTTTTATCGCCGAGATCGTGTCGTGATCCCTTGGTCTACTGAGACTACTTCGAATCTCTCTCATGCATTAGCGCCGGAGCTAGTCTCTTGACCTTCGAGTGGTATCAAAAGCATTTGTGCTCAAACTATACGACACAGGAGGCTCAATCATGGTAAGAATATGCTGCTGTGAGTGATCAGCTCCCAATGGTTGCCACCGCCATAAAGAGGCTCAGTTCCAAGTCACATGAATCGCTAGCCGCAACCGGTTAAATGCCACCCCGCTAAGTTAATAAGAGATTTTACGGAGGTACAGCGCCTAAGTTTTGTATGTTCCACAAGCGAGTTTTTCTGGCCTTACGCCCTGTGGAACATACAAAACTTAGGAGCTATACCTCCGTACGAAGGTCTCAGTGGACCAAGGGATAGAACATTGCATCGTTGCGAACAAGAGGTTTCTAATACCGGGAAAAATCGGACAGATCCTGGCTGAGATGCTTTGAGGCGGCCAGCATTTTAGCCCGTGGTTTTTCACAATACCAAAAGGGTTCCTACTCGCAGCCCGAGTCGCTAAGGATATTGAAAACATTTTTCTTCAAGTGTAATTGATCCTGCGAGAGTTGGGAAGGATATCGGTGTGAGATACGTGTCTCCGGATGGGGTCTTGGGCAGGATCGCCAGGGTCTTGTGGAGACTATCACACTGTTATCCTGACCAAATCATCGTTCGTGTAGTGCAAGGCATCCGTAATTTACCTGGGGCACCGGACCTTAGACGAGAGAAATGATGGCTTTTATTCATAATCGTAAGGGCCATGTATATTATAGGGGAACATCTATCCATACAGTAGTGTGGAAAAACCTTGAAGATTCTATTCCAAGCTGCGTCTCTAGCAATAACTACTTGGGATGATATTTGTGGCTCCCACCAAGTGATTGTTTTTCACGGTGTCGACCACCAAGGCTGCATTGGCTTATGCAAGGACCAAGTTGGGCTAGCGCTACGGACCGGCGCTTGGGGTTTGCCAGTGAATGGCTGTTTGTATGTGCCACAGTTTTCTTCGGTCTTCCATACTCGAGTAAAGTGATATGTGCAACCCAGCTTTAATGTCGGAAGACCCCCGCTTTTCCTTAACAAGACCCCGCCTTCCCCCATCTCCCGAGAATATCATCAAGCAACCATACTCCATAACTCCTCTACAACAGTACGAGCAGCAAAAGCGGAAGATGTCTCAATATGCCCTCGATAATGGCGCCTTCTCCAATAATAGGAACTCTTTTAATGTGCAGAATGTGCAGAATGTGCAGAATAACTATGTCGCGGATGATCGGTCCCAACTCTTGACCTGGCTATCACCCCTAGAGCCCAGGCTACGCCACCAGGATATCCAAGAACGTCGCGTCGACAATGTAGGAGAATGGCTCATGAAAACTGAGGAATTCAGAAGCTGGCATGACTGGAGTGGTGAAGGTGGAGGTGATAAGGCAGTCTTGTTTGGTTATGGAGGTCCGGGGGTCGGAAAAACTTTTATCAGGTAATGAGAATTATTCTCTGAGGAGAGGGGGGTCGGTGCTAACGGGCCACGATGTCAGTTCGCTGGTGGTGGACAGCTTGTGCGATCAGGCCGGAGGGGAAAGGACAGCCGTTGCGTGTTTTTATTTCGACTTCGCAGCGAGAAAGGAGCAGTCCGCGACCACTATGCTGGGTTCTTTGCTGAAACAGGTCGTCGGCGGGATGGAAAAGATTCCGGAGGAAATATCACAGGCATTTCAAGAGCAGAAAAGGGTGATTGGCGGACGAGCGCCGCGACTTCCGGATATCGTCAAGATGCTACAGGCAATCACGTCCTCATTACCAACATTTTTATGCATAGACGCTCTGGATGAATGTGGGGTGGTGCATCGAGTTAAGCTCCTTGATTCGCTGAAACAAATCCTCGAAAATTCACCGCGCACACGAATATTCATTACTGGAAGGCCTCATATTCGCGCTGAGATTGAAAAGCGTCTTGCTGGACGAGCGGCAAATGTATCTCTAGGCCCCAGCAAAGATGATATCGCCGAATATCTTCGTGTTAGACTAGACGAGGATATAACGCCTGATGCAATGGAAGAGAGTTTAGAGGCAGAGATTCTAGAGCAGATTCCGGAATATATGTCGGACATGTACGTAGGCAATGATACTGGGTATACCGCTCCCACACTATTTGCTAATGGAGATGCATCTAGGTTTCTACTGGTTTCCTTGAATATCGATGCAATCTTACACGAATCAACAATCTCCCGAAGACGGGAAAAGCTTAACAAATTGACAAATGGATTAGAGTTGCAAGATGTTTACGGAGCAACGATCGGTCGAATAAAAGCGCAAGATGGGGACAAATCGAGACTTGGGATGACAGCGTTGATGTGGATAAGCCATGCGGAACGGCCGTTACAAGCGAATGAGGTCTGCCACGCCTTAGCAGTCCAGCTAGGCTCTACAGATTTCGATGCTCGCAACATTCCTTCGATGTCGACATTGTTGAACTGCTGTCAAGGACTTATTACCGTGGATAAGGAGGCATCAACAGTGCGATTGATCCATTTTACACTGCAAGAGTATCTTTCCGCTCATTCCGATCTATTTATCAAACCTCACTCGGCAATGGCCGAAATCTGCTTGACATACCTGAATTCCCAACAGGTCAAAGCCATATCCACCGCCCATTTTCCTGATACTCAGAACGAACCATTTCTAGAATATTGTTCTGTATACTGGGGAGTTCATGCGAAAAGAGACCTCTCGGACTACGGGAGGTCACTTGCGCTGGAACTGCTAAAGGAGGATTATAGCCTGGTATCGACAGAATTACTCCTTGCGCATGTAAAGCTGTATTCCAAGGGCTACGGTACTTGTGTTCCACTTAGTGGGCTACACTGCGCATCCTTCTTCGGGATTGTTGAACTGGTAGTTGCTTTGATAGAGGCTAGAGGTTCTGATATCAACGGGGAAGGTTATGAGGGTCATACACCACTTTCATGGGCTGCGCATAATGGACACGAAGAGGTGGTGAAAATACTACTCGGACGTGAAGAAGTTAACCCCAACAAGCCAGATAAGGACGGTCGAACACCGCTCTCGCATGCCGCTTCGCATGGACATGAGGGAGCGGTGAAAATACTCCTCCGACGGGAAGAGGTCAACCCCGACAAGCCGGATAATAACGGCCAAACGCCTCTCTTGTACGCCGCTGAATCCGGATGTGAGGGAGTGGTCAAAATACTCCTCGGAAGGGAAGAGGTCAACCCCGATAGACCTAGTAAATATGGCTCAACACCCCTCTTGTGCGCCGCTCGGGCAGGCCATGATGGGATTGTGAAAATACTATTGGGACGGCAAGAGGTTAACACTGATACGCTAAATTGTTGGGGCGAAACACCGCTCTCGTGTGCCACTGAGGGAGAATATGAGAAGGTAGTAGAGCTGCTACAGTCTCGCAAAGTGGTAGCCCCCGGTGCCACTTGAACCCTAGGAGACGCTGCCTCCTAAAATACCCGCCAGCCCTTCCATCTCCCAAAATGTTATCCGCTATAATACGCTCAAACATCACCGTATCAACAGAGGTAATCCCACGCACTGGGGGATGCAGATACCCGCCATAACATCTTGCGCCTATTGTACATTTTCTTTCGCAGCTGGGTGTGGATCTACGAGCTTCCGTTCACAAAGTTCGGTTGAGTTTGTTTTGAGTGAAATTTCTATCTTTAAGAAGGTCGCGTTTATCTCTATCGTTCGGATTTCACCGTGGTATTTAATTCTTTCTCTCTCTCTGTAAATTCTGAGATGTCTTCTTTCTTCTTCATGTATAGCTCTTCCTCCACTACTTCCTGTCCTTCCCCTGGAACGATAGATTAACTGAATAATATAGAGTTTCTTCTTCTTAATACATATATGTGGTGTATGATAGTGCGAGTATTCTTGTGGAAATTGCCAAGAACTGGTAAAGGCCGTACTGTACAGTATCTACGATAGAAGGCTAGAATGTTATTACCGAAAGCATGGAGGGGGGTCTGATGCGAAGGAAGGCAGGTGCCTAAATATGTGGGGGTACAGGGCAAGAATCGATGGATGGGGTCATGCTTATGGTCGTTTTCTCTTATTTAACTAGCCATTTAGCACATATATCATAACCGGACAAGACACGTCTCTACATCTCCAACTATCATGACGGAGGTACAGCGTTTAAGTTTTGTAATTTTTTCCGCGGGCGAGGTTTGGTGGCATTACACTCGGTGGAACATACAAAGCATAGTAGCCGCACCTCCGTACAGCGGAGCGATTCTTTCACCTTTTTCGTTTGTTCCTCATTTTCACTTGCCAGACGGTGGTCCCTGTGGCAAGGGCAGCGCTAACTAGGATGATTTTCAGGGCTCGGGGGACTTGGGTCGGCACTGTTTCAAGGAATGCGCCTTCTGTAAATCAAAGGGATTAATAACCTACTGCTATAGTCAGGCTATCCTGATCAACTTATCGTTTTAGAGACTTACTGAATAAATCTCGGCTCTCCGGTCCGCCCTTTCGTCATGAGTGAAAGTCAACAGTTAGACTTGAGCCGGTTAGGATAGGATGAAACTGACTCACCTTGTAGGGGGCAGAGACAGCCGGTGGTTGTGCCACTCGGTTACCCAATCAACCTGGAAGCTGAGGATGACTAATTTAGATTTCCCTCATATCCGAGGCTCTAGGAACCACCAGTTGGGCGGATGTACCGTACTCGAGTACTTGGCTTGGTTACGGAAGTGGGAAGGATAGTTGAAGAAATATGCAGACAGAAGGGATGCGGGAGAATGTTAAATAATGTATCTTGTCCGCAATGGCTCTCCTTTGTTATCACGGGAGTGTACGAGGGAATAGGGGCATGCGGAAAGCGTAGAGATAGGTGTGGTGAACCTTAGAAAGATTAGAATATGACATTTGTGTTTTACTTATACACCTGTTTTTAAGGTTAGTTCGGCTCCAGCTTAGAGAGGGCGAAGTTGAGGGAGCCAGGAAATGAACGAAGTACGAGCGGTGAAACTTACGTTCCATTTCCTGCCTCAGAGGTGCCTAAGTAATTTGGTAGAAAGGGATTGAAGGGAGAGGAATTTTTTGGCAAGGTCCGAAAGGAATTAAGGACTGTAGGCTTGGTTAGATGGGTACTCGAGTAGATGAGCTATTAGTGCCACAGAAAGCCCTAAGAGAAATAAAGTTTTGGTAAAAATAAAAAAAAGGTATGTCTAAGTTCAAAGTGAAATCTCAGTCTAATGGGTGCTTCAGTGGGAACCTCATCTCCTACTTTGACACCACTTTGATCAGATTCATATTAGTGCGATCGACGCTCCCCGAGTCTACTCGAGTACCGTAAAAACTCTTGCGATTCACCATCGGGGAAATATGTGGTATCTCCGAAGTATGGCGTAGTGGCAGGGGGGGAAGTTAAGCGAGATGTGACTCATGGGGTCGAGTGATCGGAGGTGAATCTAAAATGAGATTTTTGATTAGTCTAATATAAAGTTGAGTCGAAATACGGGATGAGCCCAAAATTACTGTAGCTTTAACTACAATAGTGTTAGCAAGGAGCCAACTATATGAGTCTTTCAAAAGATTCAATGAAGCTTTTCTGACTGTGAACATGCGACTAGAGGCTAAGGAACTAAGAAAATGTCACTATAGATACTAGAATGTAGGTAGAATAGAGTGTAGGAAGAGATACCTCGAAGGTATAGGTACAAGTGAAATAATTTGAACTTTTTCCAAACTTTTATTGGTGATTTGAAGCACGATTGAGAATGTCTTTGAACCAAAGAGTGGTCAAGAAGCGGCCAGGACCTAAGGCGAAGTCGATTAGTGAGAGAATACTCATGGAATGAAGTCTTAATCCAATTGTGCGAATCGAGCGAACCTACAGCCAACGACAGAAGATCCGAGTCCTCATATTCCTAGAACACCATCAAATTCCACTCCAAAAAACCTGGTATGTTCCGAAGACCAACACAACAAGAAGCCGAAGACCGATTCAATATCCCACGGCGGACGATTAGTGAGTGGGCAAGAAAGAAAATGGAGATTGAGAGGGTGGGAATAAATACCTGTAGGAGAGCTCAGGCACCAGGAGGTGGAAACTAGACCCAGTGCTGGTGGCCAGAGCTGGAGGAGAAGTTGTATAGCGACTTTATTGAGTGTCGAGGGAAGGGAAGTGTCACAAATCGTGACTAAGCAAGGCAGATTTTACATGACTAATAGTTATTAGTCATAAGGTATGTTTCTATGACTCACGATTGTGAGTCATAATTATGTTTTACGCTATGCAGTCAGTTGACTCATAGTTCTCACATGACACGCACT
>Ga0307509_10007835_pt1 | contig 13809 bp, 13 predicted proteins | sample 10_EM_MG_FD_202245 | JGI IMG/M metagenome (GOLD analysis project Ga0307509, IMG submission 202245) | Populus trichocarpa ectomycorrhiza microbial communities from riparian zone in the Pacific Northwest, United States - 10_EM | ecosystem: Host-associated > Plants > Roots > Unclassified | place...
CAACACCATTCACTTCTGCGACTTTCATCGCGAGAGCGTGGAGTATAGAATGTGTTGCCTAACCATTGTCCGTAAAAACGTCCCGTTACTTAGTGACCACCTTCGCGACTCTTGTCTTTAGTGCTCGGTAACTTTATGCGACGTCGACCGATTTGGCTCGAACAACTTGCATAAGCTCGCGAAAGGTCTTCCCTCATATATCCTGCGAACGGGATCCGGTCGGATGGACGGCCGCGATGTATACGGGTTACCAGGAGGGCTCCAATGACCATGTCTTTGGTTAGGGGACGCAACTACGGTGGCGTCTGCCGGTGTAGTGCTGTCCCAACGCTGGTGCGGGAGGGGGGTGTTGGCTTGTCCTTTTGAACTCAGAATCCTAAGGTAGGGTAACTATAGGTCTTTATTCACTAAGGGAAGGCTAAGCCTTCCGGTATGCCTAACACATGTTATGGATATATCTTTAACTGGATGTTCCATGCAAAGGGCAAAGAGGGCGGGCCAGTAGAACTGGATCCGATATGCGTGGAATACGGCTTTACGACTACTGAATCGGTACACCTAACGCTTGTACACTCGCATTCCAAAAGTTCCGGCACCCCGACTGGTACCGTGACATAGAATCATATAGTGAATGTATAATTATGTACAGGTACCTTGACATGATTCCAAGCAATTTAGATAAGCTGCTCTAAGTTCATTAAACTACCATTTGATATGACCGCCATTGTTTGAAATAACTGATTGAACCCGATTGGGCATACTATTTGCTAAGCTATTGAATGTGTGTTGATCGATATTTTCCCACTCTATGGCCATTGCAGTCCACAACTCATCCTCGTTATTAGGTCGATTTTCAGGAATGGTGAATCGGTGGCGGAGTCGAGCTTTAAGTACCTCCCAAATATTTTCTATTGGGTTAAGATCAGGAGAGCTGGCAGGAAGGCCAAGGATCTGAACTCCATAGGCAGGATAGATCCTCCTGTTTTTACCACTAATGTGATATCCAACATTATCTTGAAGAATCAAATAGTCTTCAATATTGCCGGGAAGTGACAGAAGATATGGTATAAGATATGGCTCGTTGACCTCTGTGGCATATTGTTCCCCATTAACCCCAAGATGGTCACGGACTGATGTTCGTTCAGTTGGCTGATGTTGACGAAGTCGAATTAAGGGCGACCGGCTCCCGTAGGCAAAGGCTCCCCAACAACCCACCCCGAATCTGCCTGACCGAAAGCTTGGTGTGAGGTTTTGATCTAATAACTCAGCTCCAGGCTTTATTCGCACCTTTCGGCCTCGGCGATACCCCTCAAATACCACTTTACACTCATCAAGCCATACCATTTTCCTCCACCACGAACCGCCTGAGCTGTACTTCAGTCTTCTTAAACACCAGTACTTGCGCCGAATTCTCTTAAAGCCGTCGAGGTAGGGTTTTTTTCGTGGAATCTTTAGTCTAAATCCCAATCTTTGCACAGTTCTATTCACACTAGATCTTCCAATCCAAATATTGAGTGTTTGAAGCTTATCAGTCAACTCCTGAAGTGAGGACCATGGATTGGCTTCAGCTAGGGAATCAACTGCTTCGACGATTTCTTTGGTAATCTTTGGAGGACGGCCGGAACGGGGGGCATCGTTAGTAAAACCACAAATTCAAAACCGTTTAATGATGTTCCGGATAGTTGAGGTGGAAATGCTTGTTTTTTCTGCAATACGCTTATACCCCCACCCCAAGCTTGCAAGAAGGATTACCTCCTGTCTTTGATCATGTTTGGAGAGAGTCATTGTATGTGGAGGCGCCATTTCGTTTTTGTTCTATGGCTGAAAGGTTGGCTATCGTGGTTTGGTTGCCTTGAGTGGGAAAGCGGGGAAGAAGGTGATACCTGAGAGATTACAGATCGATGACCTGATTTAGTTCTAAAGTACCTCTACATAATAATACATGCAATATAGCCTTTTTGTGTCACAATACCTGCTGGGGTGCCAGAACTTTTGGAATGCGAGTGTACTCCACTGTGTTCCAGATACTCGAAAAAGGTTGCTTGAACCAAATAAGCATACTTTTTTGTTTGACAATTTGTTTAGAACAATCCCACTTCTGAAAACACTACGCGAGCTAGGTATTGAAGTTGCGGGCACTGTACGTACAATGCGGACAAAGCGTGAAGAGCAGTGGGATAAAGAAGAAGAAGCTGCCATTTCTATTTCTAGAAAGAAGGTTGAGGCCATCACATCACATATGTGAGAACCCTCAAACATTTCTTCTAACAGTTCTGTTGTGGAGGCGCACAACTCTCAGTCTATATCCACTGGATTCAGTCAATCAGAATTTCTCCCTCTGAGCTTACAGCGCCAGCAGAAAAAAACACTTCCGATAGAGTTACTTCCTACGCGCGAGAAGTCCTCAGACAAGCTCATGAGCATCAAGTCTACCTACAACAACCAAGTTGTATGGGGAACAGAATACTGGGAGCTTTCAGCCAACAAATCAGTCATTCAACTTGCCTGGAAGGGTGCTCAAATTGTCCTCTTTGCAAGCACGCTTGCCCTTCTTCATGAACAAGTGGTTCGGCTCCGCAAACGGCCAGCAGCAACAGCAACTGGAGCTAATATTACGCGAAAAGTATTCGGAGATCAGCCAGTGAAGTGTCTTCCGATACCAACAACAGTGGATGACTACAACCATAGCATGGGTGCTGTGGATCAAGCAGCACAGCTGATGACGACCTATGATACCCAGAGAGTCAAAAGAAAGACATGGAAGCCACTATTCTTTTTCCTATTGAATGTAGCTATCAACAACGCTTTTTTGTTGTCAAGCCAGCGTACGGATAATCCAACTCGGGCACACAAAGAGTTTTTTGAGGATCTGATCGCCTCCCTCTTTGAAGCCTCTCAGAAAACCTTTCGTGGACCCAATTTGGCCATCCCAAGTCTGGAATCCCCAAGTCCTGCACCCTCAGATTTACCTCTGAACAGTCTCGGAGTTCCTTCCAGTACAGTTGCCGTTCTGACCTCTGATTCTCGCACTCTTACTTCAATCCCTAAGACTCTTGTACCACAATCTGGTGAAAGGTTGGAAAAGGTCATGCAGAAACATGAGCTTGTAAAGCTTTTTCATATTGCCAAGTCCTGTCAGTCATGTCGGCTAGCATGCAAGCCGCGAGCACCTTTGGCCCCACAAGGCTTGAAGGCTCCTGTACCAAGACTTCCTAGAAGATACTACAGCTGTAAAGTTTGTAGAGAAGCTATCTGTTTGAAAAAGAAGAGCTGTTTTTTGGAGCATATTGTGCGGGCTCGACTGGTAGAGTCACGGAAAACCTTGGCGAGATCAGAGTCAATCAAGTAGTGTACTGTAGACATGGGTTAAACCCGAAGGTCATGAAGGATTATTAAAACTAGTAGAAACACTATATACTTTGCATAACAACCTCTGTGGTAGGAGAGTTATTGATGATATGGGATGAACTGATGCTAAAATCCTGGCGCACTTGTGGATTCCACCAAACCACATCCGGTGAGGTCACGTGAATGGCAGTTGCTGGCAGTTCAGGGGATAGCTCTACAATATCAAAAGTTATGCGAAGCGGAGAAAGTCTAGTAAAGGGGGGGGAGCATCGATTCTATTATTAAGCTGGGGGGTATTATAAGCGAGATAGTGTTTCCACAGCCCCATCAGGCAGGGGTTGCGGAACACCTGCATCTGGTATTACTTGTAAATATCATCTATGATTCTAGAGCAAGGGCTTGATACATGGCTTTTGGACGGGAATACATGCTGTCATGAAATATCACTCGGTATTCACTCTCCAGACAGGTATGAAGGGTCAACTTTCACTGCGCACGGTATGACAAAATATTATAGACCGGTAGCGCAGCGGCTGATGGCACACTTATCGAGTACCGTAAAAACTTGGATAATTGAACCATGTGCTAGAAACCTTATACTCTTCCTCTATAATACCTGTCTTAGCAAACTAAACAACTACCGGGGCTATCAATTCCAAAAATTCCCTTCTCTGGAAAGTGTGCAAAAAACACAGCAAAAACACAACCCTTTCCCCCTTCTGAGATAGAAAAAGACAAAATTTCTTGACTTTACTGAGAGAGGAAAGCCCAACGCCCTAGCACACGGTTCAATTACCCAAGCTTCTACGGGTAAATTGGGCTAATTGGAGCATTTCAGGCCTGAAGAGATATGTGCTTGCACGAGGGAGATGGTTTACCGTAAAATCTCGAATAATTGAACAATGTGCTATGTCGTTGGAGTTGCCTCCTCTGGTAAGGTCTGGTGTTTTTTTTGATTTTTCATGTCTGTCAGAGGGGCTGAGCAGCCCCTTTTTTGCTGCGATTTTTGCCCCTTTTCCCAGGTAGGGAATTCCCGACGACATAGCACATTGTTCAATTATTGGAGATTTTACGGTAGTTCAAAGAGCGGATGAGAATAGCAGGGGAAAAAAGCCAATCAAAGCTCGGCATTCTGGAGAAAAAATCGCCAGATCAACCCGGGGCCTCCTTGGTAGCGCCCTCCGCACACAGTCCTCTTCATATGCTACAGAGCCTCTTTTCATCTTCTTGCCCAATCATCTCCCGACGTTAACAGTGGGAGAAGTGGAGTTCGCTTATTAAAAAACTTAATTTATTAGAACTTTCTACAACATGAACCCCTAAGCTATGCTACAAGACATCATTACCTGATATCAAATTTTGTAATTCAAAGTATAAATTCCGAAACCGTAATTTGGGGTGAGAGGCGAATACTGATATCTTAGGGCATGGCGGTTATTTTCCATTTGATGGACGGTGCTATCGGTTCTTGAGACCTCACGCTGATATGCGGTAGAGTGAAAGATTTTTTTGGGCACAGAGAGGTGAGGAGGGGGGGGAATATCCACCCACGTCCGATCCTGCCAGATATTGCACAGTGTCGTGGCCTGTTCCACCACTCTTGGCGGCTCCGGGTAGGATATTGGATCGGCCGAAAAAGGTTTTCGATGCACAAAGCATGAAGCCAGGGATATCCGAGATTCCAGCCAAAATGGCCTGGGATGAGAATAACAGCCTTTGAACCCGGATCACAGTAGAAATCTGCACAGGACATTTGGGAGGCCAGGTTGAGTGTAGCCGGGGAATAAAAGTATATCGCATGGGTTGAGTATTGCTCTCCAAATTGTATTGATGGTAAAAAGATACTTGAAAGTGGAAGGCTCAATAGACTGCATGGAGGCTACTGAGATGTTCGGCAGAACCTGGGTCAATCCGGTGGAAGCCACAAGCGGGTACGGGAGCCCAGCGCAGCCCATACCAAAGCTTCCAGGTACCCATGCAAAACCCGCAGATACCCAGCCAAAACCCTCGTATTATTTGGAATTTCGGTTTGGACTGCATAGCCTGTAAGTGCACGACCATCCCGCCGATACCTGCAGGCTTTTCATTCGGAATGAGAATAAAATATGAAGCCCAGGGTGCTGTAGATTTAACTAAAGATACATCAACGTAATGAACCGCGGGTTGAGCTGGCGTACCTCGGGTATGTACCATACTGCCGTGAGTTACAAAGCTGCAATTGGCACATATCTCTTGCCCTTAAGGCACAATAAAACAGATTGAATGAGCTGATCAACCACTATCTTCACATCTGCGCCCCATACTACATCTTTTTCTGTTGCAACACCAACAGATGAGGAACGTTGATTCAAAGGATTTAGTCAGCCGCTTGGCTTGCATTTTGGCTCCGGCGATCTCCCGCTGCGCCCATCCCTGGATTCATGACATTTTAGCAACATGATTCTTGGGATGACGCCACCCATAATTTCGAGACACCCAATCAGAGAACCGAGGTAAATCCGGAAAATGGTTTCTCCACCTCCACCCTCTTGGAGAAAGCCACCCTGTACGGAGCACCCATGGCAATTCCTGCAGCGCCTGCTGCCAATGCCGCAAGCGCTCTGACTACAAGTTAGCATCTCCCCTTTAGCCCTAGGCTAACACCCCACCTACCCTCTGTCCCTAACAAATAGCTAAGGCCCCATTTGGTTGCGACGGTTCCCTTCCGTTGGGCGACCATTTCTGCTGTGAAAATGGCCTTCTGTCCTTCAGAAGCGGCCATTTGTATGGAACAACTGAACGGCACAATTGCAACCAAACAGGGCCTAAGCGATTTTTTCACCATACAAACTGGTAAAGCAAGTCTGATTCGCTAGCCATCAAGACGTAAGGGAGTATATATAGTGTTACAAACTTTATAGTATTGTCTCTTGAGCACTGTACTCGAATACAAGAGAAGCTTGTGAGATCAATGAAGTTCTCTCCTCGAATAGAAAAATTCTTGCGATTCGCTATCGTAGCCAGTTATCAATTGAAATCACCCTATCAGCCTACGATAGGTTTGATTCCAAAGATAACAGAAGTGCGAGGCCGGTTGACAAGATCTAACGCCTCTGAAGGACTCGGGCTAAGCCATATCGGGAATTAGCTAACCGATCCTGAGCGCCTGATCCCTAACTCTACAGATCACCGGTTTACTTGAGATAGCCAATTTAAGAGGGCATTTACGGCATCGGTGGCCTTCTTCCTTAAATCTATAGCGCAAATCAACCTACTACGAGGTAGAATCCGACACTAGACCAGAAACCTATCACTGAACTTAGGTCTGCAGCCGGTGAAAAAAACCTGATTGGCAACAGGAGGAAAAACATAGTTTTTCCTTTTCGGATTTCTAGGAGCAGCTCTAAAATCTTGGTGCTTTGAGGGATGTCTACCAATACTAAGGCTCAACAGATCTCTACATTGGAGGTTGTGGAATGCTGCTCAGCATGCTCTCATGATAGCAGCTCTATGGTTCATATAGTTTCTGTGAACGCGTTTGGCTTCCTACATACGCTTTGGCTTTCGGGAAAGCATTTCAGCTGCAGGAAGGTGCTTGAGCTTTGAAGCGGAAGAGTTGTAAGGAAACTTGAAAAAATCGGATGCCCGGAGAGTGCGGACAGTGGGAGTGTTTTTGTTTTTTGTTAGCACCGGAGTGAGCAAGGGGGAGGGGGGACATACGTGCAATAGCGTGGGCCTTTGTGGTCTATGGGAGGATAGGAGGTCTTTGTTATTGTAAGAATTCTCTTTCACGAGTACGAGTCTGTATGACTGAAAAGTGTTGTTGGCCTCAATATCGCATGTGAGCTCACACCTTGAGGGTAGCCGGCTTCGGGCACAACCTGATTTAGGACATGTCCACAGTAGAAAAAAATCAAGGTAATATCTTATAGTAGCAGTTTTCCCAAGCGTCCAGTCAGTCAGTCTTTTCCTAAGAGCCGGATGGACACCGGGTTTGGGGACTCCGCCAGGGAGGGACGCCCTCCTGTAGTCCAGCCTAACCTCGTACGGGACAGGTGAGAACACTGTATCTCAGTCAATCGCTAGCTCTCATACCAGTTTTCACTCGTAAGAAAACTTGGGGGGGGGTCATATTCTTGTCTCTATATTATCTCAACGCTTGGGTCTAACTCGCGCTATAGGGAGGAAGAGAGGGAAATTAAATTAAACAAAAATGGAAGAGTGAGCTGCAAATATACGATGATGATTTACCCTGGAAGGCTGTAGGAAGACAAAAGAAGGAAAGAATAAAAGTACAATGGCAATAGGCTCCAAGCGCAGAAAATAAATTGGAAGAATAGAAGACTAGGTCGCTACTCCCTCTCATAGTAATGGGAAGGCTAGAAGATATATATCTCCCCAACAAGACCGAAAAAAGCTCCTGAAACTCAAGGAACTCTAAAGAAATAGGCTAAGACCCTGTTTGGTATGCCACACATACCATGTTATTTTCAGTTTTCCTCAGTATTTCTGGCTGGGACAGGATAAATAAACTATGTTGTGTTTGGCATCCACGTAAATACTATACTATTTTTATCCTTTGGAAAAACCTTTCCTGTATTATTTTTTGTATGGTATTTCTGATAGACCTGTCTGTATTAGGGTACAACAATCATTGTTTTAAAAAAAAATAAAACATGATAATTATTATCAGGTTCTGTGAAGGAAAAGGGAAGCCAAAATTTCCGATTTATGTAATTTTCTTTTCCAATTACAACAGTTGTAAATCCTTAAACTTTTCATCATGGCTTAGTCTCTTTTACCCTAAAACAACACCAGGCCAGTTCATTCACTCAGTAAAAAACAAAGGATTTTGGTCATGCCAAACACTAGTATTTCAACAAATACTCAGTATTTTCATTCTAAAAAATCCTTTGTTTTTAGCAAAAACTGAGTTTATTTTTCCTGTTGCATTCCAAACAGTGCCTAAACTAGAAAATCCTAATCACTTGTGATCTTAGGTAATCTAGAACCGTCCTGGTATCCTCTGATCATCTGTGATCTCTAAAACCTCTGCCTTGCCAGTGTCTAAGAATATATTGTATGAAAGGGACAATATGCAATCAAATACCTGATGTCTCGTGCTCAATTGCACTGGGTATCATACGACCGAAACTAGAAACCAGCACCATATACATAGCAGGATAAGATGTAGAAACAACAACCCAGTGGTAAGAGATCGGTAGCGGCACACTACAAAGCCGCTAGTGTTGGTTACGGGGCGGGGCGGGGGTGTGTTTCTTCTATCAGCCCAACCCACGGTCTCTCCCTGGACGGGCCCCCGTTTCTCGCCACCGATTTTGGACGGAGGCCTGTCTGGGGGCATGGGTCGGGCGGGGAATTGGGCCAGGGGCCGGGCGTTTCCGGGGCCCCGGAGGCCCCGTAACGAGCTCTAAAAGTCGCACACCCTATAACCGTATCTCGTCTTAGCCATATATCCGCCTGTCTGCATATCCTAATATCCAGATATCCACGCAATTGCATATCTGCATAACGCTATGACTGTATGCCCGAGAAGGAATCCAAGGCTGGCAACGAGAAAATAAGAATAGAAGGGAGCAGGAGGAAGATTTTGAGTCAGACTGAGGGACCCCAAGGCCGCAGCAACGCCAGCACCGCTGTGTGGCCGTGCCGAGTGGCCAGCTGCAGTGGTGTTTGGCCGTAGTCATCAGGTTTGTTGGGGTCGACATCGTCCCTTGGGAGTAGTAGTTCAATCATCCCTGCACACCCGTTTTCCAGCAGCATGCTGGAGGAGAGCCCGGCCGCCATTATCTGGCTTGTCGGGAGTGACCTCGTCCTGCTCGAGAAGCATTTTCAACACTCCGGCATGCCCGTTCTAAGCAGCACACAAAGGTGACGTTGGCCATCGAGATCTACAGTAGAACAGAGTTGTGGAATTGTGTAAGATTTATTGTATTTAATTCTACCAAGTCCAAATATGCACTGGCATTGGGTGGATGGAGGAAAGTAAGGTACTCTGCAGGGAGCTGCAATTCCGCTGAATTCTCTCCTATAGGACACGTCATTTAGTGCACCTTCTCCTGCCATGGGCACCACACAATACGGGCAAATCGCCCCCCGGCAGGCAATACGGACCAAGGCCCATGAGGGAAGGGGTTTGCCGTATACCGAGTTTTTCGGTGTTTATGTGCTAGTCGCGGAACAGGAGCTAATTTTGATAGTTTACGACTGCTTGTTGCAAATGAATTAATTTCGCGTGATGAGCAGGGCTGGAAAGTGTGGGTAACCTCCTAACCTCACCTTTGAGCCCACCATCTGTTATGAGTTCTGGATAGAGGAGGAACTGGCTTGGTGGATGAAGAAGGACAAAGAAATCAAGGAGGAATTGTATGTATATTGACTGGAGGCGTAATTGTCTTGCGTACTTCTCTATCTACGGAAAACTACTGGGTTTATATAGAAAATACAAGTGGCAACCAGCCTCCGGCCGGATGTCATTTGGCTATCGTGGCCAAGTATAGTGTATATAGTATTTTTCCAGTAATAATATCAAATTGCAGAAAAACTCTTATAATAACATTCACCCTGCATGTATATCCTACTCCCATATCTCCTCTCTCACCCCTAATTCCTTCTCCAAATCACTTTCATCAATCTTTTCATCCATATACTTCTCCCAAATACCCACAAGCCTGCTTGGAGAAACTATGCTCAGACCTACCTGTCCTCTACCACTGTCAGAGTCAATACTCTCTAGCTTTGCTAAACTGGTACCATGGAACATCTTTGTCTGCCAGGCCACCATAGTGTTTTTTGCTTCTTGAATTCTGATTCCATAATCAGAAATAAAAAAGTTGCCCCCCTCATCTTCCCCAAGGCTTCTATCGGTTGTCCCGAATAGAATATACTTATGAGGTGCCCCTTCCTTATGAATTGCTCTAAACCCTTCAATTAGTGGTTTTTCCAACCAGACTTTATACTTGACTACATACCTGAAGTAGTTGCTGGCGAAGAAACCCACTGGAGGGGCAAGCTGCCCTTGTTGAAACTCATACACCTCTTCCTTATACTTGATTGTATAAGTATTGTTCTCGCTTTGTTTCCCCTTACTATTCATTCTCTTAACACCTGTTGCCAGGAACTCTTCAATATTCTGGCTAATTTTACTATGAATAAGCCTTCTCGCCATGTTCCAAAATAGTGCAAATACACTACTCTCCTGGTAATTGATTTCTTGTTGATCTTCGGTGTTGTAGTTTTTGGATAAGAGATTTTTGACTCAATCAAATCGAGGATGGCTTCGAGACCCTGCTGAATATCCAGTCTGAACAATTTTTCCTGGATCTTCTAACTATAATATATATATGAAATAAGTATAATATTAATAACTTGTATAAGGATTTAAGATGAATATGAACTTACTCTTGCACTTTTCTTTCTAGCAATACTCGCCATAATAGTTTGGTTAATCCATTCAATAATTGAATGGTAATTTCGAGGCTTAAAGTTTCTGTAAACTATAGCAACTATCTCGCCTGTAGCCTCATCCTGTATGATTGCACTTTGAGATCCAGCAATATCAAGTTTCAATCGGTTTTCCTCTGATTTCAGAAGAGGGTGTCTTCTCAATCTAGAATCTGGCTGTTTTCCATGCAAAAGATGATCCTGCCAGAGTGCTAGAATTTCCTCACTTTCATAAATCCAGTGGTTGGGAGGAGGATATGTCTCAGGTTTAGAGAGTTTTGGAAGAGCAATAGCAGGAAGAGAGGATAAAAACTTGTTGTCTCTTTTGTCAGGGGGTAAGCTAAGGTAAAGATTGTAGGAAAAAAGGGCTTGCTTTTGTCTGTACTGGCTTTTGTTGTTTTGAAGGGTTTGAATAGCACGAAGAAGAGATGCAAAGATAGTGTTACCAGGTTCTTGGTTCCAGGAGGTATTGGCAAGCGAGATGAGATCAGAGAAAAGCTTTTGGGGATCAGAACTCTGGGTGGAAAGTTGGGAGTTGCATGCGAGGAGCTCTTTGGTAGGTTTGTGGAAGTAGTTGTAAAAAGTCCGAGTTTGTATTTGCCCAAGTTCCAGCACTCTGAAGAAATTCAGCATGCCTATTTTTCTTGACTAAAAAATAATATTATTATAAGCAAAATTCTACTAAGAAGGCGAAATAAGAGCTAATAAATTATAACTAGCCAAACAAAATTAATTTTTTAATAAAGCTAATACTGCAAAGCTCCTATCACATGTAGTAAATGAGCACTAAGTATGTATTGCTAAATACAGAAAGAAAAAATTCAGATGGTAGAAATAATAAGACAAAAATAAGGGAAATAAAACTTTTCCCATGGTTGGTATTGGTAGAAGAGTAGAGTAGAGTGGGAGTTGGGAAAGATGAAGTTGTACGATAGTAGAGGTAAGCGAGGAAGAATGGGAGAGGAAAATAGAAGAAAGGGAGAAAAAGAGAGAAAGAAAGTAGAGAGGTAGGTATATAGTTCATGGCAACCACCCTTGGCAACCACCCTTGGCAACCACACATAGCAACCACCAATAGGAACTACCAATCGTAACTATTAGCATACATGGCAAACATATATAGCAAGTATTAATCATGAGAATCAAATAGATAACCACTTGAGATACTAAGTATTAATAGCAATCATAGTTAAAAATAAAAATAATAATAATAATAATATACTACTGGCAGTATTAAATTTATGAAATAATAATCCCACCTAAGTCTAATTGAATATATCTGAATCGGATAAAAGTAAATCTTTATATACAATATTCGTTGTAAGTCCTTCCTCATTTTCATCATGAAAATATGACAGAATAACATCCCGATGTGATACTCTTGAAATACTTGTATATAATAGCCCATGAGTGAAAGGTGATACTCGTAAATCAATAATAGCACGATCTAATGTTAAACCTTGACAGCTATTAAAAGTAGTAGCATATGCAAGACGAAGAGGAAACTGTTTTCGTTGCATAATCTATGAACAAACCCTAGGCTGAAATTCAAACATGATTCTTGGAAGATGGTATATCCTTCTTCTAACCTCTTCATATACACTAGTCTGAACTAATTCTACTTTGATAACATTTTCCGAAAGCTTTTTTATAACAACCCTTGTATTTTTGACTAGGCAATTCTCAAGTGGGAGATTTCTCATCAACACACAAATTGCTGACTCTTTCAAGCGAAGTCCATGTAGTGGCACTCAAGGTTCATGAATTTCATGAAGAAATTTGGGAGTCAAAATTTGGCCTTGAAGACTTGAGTTTGATGTCGCCTGATCATTTGTGTCGATACTTTCTCCATCCTTAATACTATCGTAACTAAAGTACTTATACTCTTTTTATCATATATAGGTTAGCACTAGAACTATTGCCAGTAGTAATAATAATAATAAATGTATATGAACTATTTAAGTAAAGGTATTATAACTTAGGTGTGAATATCAAATTGTTGAATACTTACCTGTTACGAAAGATATTTTATCCAGTATTGAAAGATTGAACTCATCAATATATGAATTTAAAGGACTTAAGAAAGACCTTTGACAAAGTTCATATGGGGTCAGAAGTATGAAGTCAGGAAAAAGAAAGTCTGCAATCTGCTCGTATGTTCTAATTCTTCTGATTAAGAGCAATTGAATTGGAGAATTAGTAAGATTGTCTTCACCGATTGTGTCCACCCATTGTGAGTACACAGTGTAACGGGGGCACCGTGTAGAGAGGCGAACTCTAAGGTTGCGACCGTACCAAACACTCAAAGTAGAAGAAAAAGATGAGATAAATAATTCAAAAGAATCAACGGTAAAACTTAATATAGTTAACCTCGAAGCTTCACTCAATTTAGTTCTCTTGAGGAAAAGTTGGTTGTCAAAGTAGAATGCCAAACACTTAAACTTAAGTAGATATTCAGATTTAAGCCTTTGACATTCACCACTACTTCCGACCTTGTGCGAGCACCCTGGCCTGCTCAGGGTTTGTCCGAGGTCTACCCTCCATAAGGATTTATCCTGCCGGAAGTGTCGGACCAACTCGGGTACACTTAACTCCGTCAATAGAATATGAGTTTCTGCAATGCATCTCCAATACAACCACAGGTGGAAAAACTCTTCCTATTGAAGTCATACTAGTGGCTAGCTGTTATGACAACAACCGGAGTCAATACCTAGGTGGTGGACTCACTGGCCCAGTGGCAGTTTCGTCTATACAAGCTATGCAGTCCATCATTTAATCTACGCGACTATCCAAGGTGATAAATTGACATGCAAGCTCCCCCGGTGAGATGTAGCCGATGGTTGGCTAACTGGGCGCTACCCATAGCCAGCCCCTCGGGACATACCCTACCGTGATAAGACTCATACCCCTAGAGTCCAATAACAACCCATAGTAATGCTACAAATCAAGGGGAGAAGGTCCGGGCTGGTTACTGAGGTATTTGTCTCGAAAGCACCCTGGCCTTCTGAGACTACCTGA
>Ga0307509_10007836_pt1 | contig 13809 bp, 13 predicted proteins | sample 10_EM_MG_FD_202245 | JGI IMG/M metagenome (GOLD analysis project Ga0307509, IMG submission 202245) | Populus trichocarpa ectomycorrhiza microbial communities from riparian zone in the Pacific Northwest, United States - 10_EM | ecosystem: Host-associated > Plants > Roots > Unclassified | place...
TTAAAATTCGAGGTGGGGGTCATCAATCAGTCAAGAACGACTGTTCAGCCTCCACCAACCCCTTCATCCCTGCACTAAAATATAAAGTGGGATTGAATCAATTTCATTACTTTATAGTTGTAGGTTTCGAATCCATTAATTAATTTGAAATCAAGGCCAATTGATTCGTAGAAGATATTAATTTCATTATCTCACAGTAGTTTTCTGATTATTCACATCAATTTACACACAAAAGGTCAGCCATGGCATGCTTAATGTTTTCCCTTCCATCATAGAATATTGAAAAAAATACAAGCAGCCAGCTCCTTAATTAATAAATGATCAATGAGAATTAGTATATTTTTACTGGTCAGATCATAGGTTTACTCTTTAGAAGTCACTAATTTGAGTTCCACAAACCTCAGAGCCACTGGAGACTTATATAATCTTTAATTTTATAGTCTGTAAGATTAATCAAGACACACGAACACTCACGTTAATCTAAAAAAATCAGAGAGCTATGCGCACATTCATCATTATTCATGTTGCAGAAAGACCACAACATAGAGAATGATTATTAGTTTATTAAGAGTTGAAAATGCTGTATGATTATATTATTAGTTATTCTAATACATATTATATACATATATGCAAAATTATAAAATTAATCAATATCGAGATGCACATTGTCTTTTTTTTTTTTTTTTGTTATTTGGGTATTCCTTTCTTTTAATCAACAAACCATTGAATACATGCCTCTCGTAATCTTAATTTCTCTTCCAACTAAATAAATTTCTTTCTCATAATCAAGTATTATTTAATTTCAATTAGGATCTGAATATTTTTGTTTTGTTTAATATTAGTAAATTTCATTTTATAAAATTAATTACCTGTTCTCAATTCAATAACTGCTGCTTCCTAAAAATCTCAGAAGCAGTGGAAATTAATATATTGGGCATTGTGACCTTCAAGAACTGAAAATAGTAAATATCTAAGCAATAGGGCTAGTAATTAAAACTTTTTTTTTTTTTAGATTAGCACGGGTGTCTGGGCCAGTTTGCTCGCACCTCGATTAATCTCATGGGTCCTAAAGTTAACGATCATGTAAGACTCCAATGACCCTAAAATGATTCAAATTCGTGACTATTGAAAATCAAACTCAATACTACCTGATCAGTTAAGCTACCCTTTATAGTTAATTAAAATCATTTTAGTTCGGCTGATAGATGCAGCAACCTATTAAATCCAGGTAATTTAGTGGATAACTTCCAATCTAGTCAAAATTCATATTGATTTTTTTTAGGTAAAAAGATACTTTAAAAAAGTAAACATTGCTGCAATATTAAAATGGCTATGATTCCTAATTCAAAGTCGCCCATTAAAACGTGTAAAAATTTCTAGAAGTACTGTTAATAGTCTCCTTCTAACTGATAAAGAGAATCTAATGACTTTCCTTTATGTCTTCTTTCCTAGGAACTAATCAATCTCATGTAGTAAAATTAAAATTGGCTTGTGACATCACGATAATTCATGTTAACAAGTTTAAAAGCTAGTTATTTTAAAGTAATTTTGGGAATTTTAAGCACTTTTTTTTAACCCAGTGAAAACTTTAGTTAATCAGAGTCATGTAATAATTTTTTCTGTAAAAGGAGTCTTTTGTTATGGTAAATTTCACAAATAAACCTCTGTAAAAATCTTGTTAATCAAACTTTTTCTAATTTTACTCAACTAAGACTGAATCGATAATTAACGGCAGTTGGTTAGGGCATTAATCTCATCTTACATGATAAAAAGGCACAGTTGAAAAACAATTCTTTAATCGGATTCCTTATTGACAGTTTTATTGACTAAGGAATAAAATAAAGAATGCCTAGACACGTTTGTTTTGACTATAAATAATATTTGATTTTGAAAAATGAAGGATTTACACGTTTTTCAATTCCAAGCTGACTCAAGCCCATGAATGGTAGGCCGCTCAGTCAAATTCACGTCACATGTGAAGTCAATTAATTAGTTTGATAGGTTAATGTCCGAAATAATTAGAATAAAAATCCAATCTAAATCTACTTACTCGCAAAATTCACCAGATAACTATTGGTTCGAAGACTTGGCTTCCAGGCTCGATGCGAATATTGCAAACAATGTCAGCAGTACACTGAGAGTAGTTCAGAAGTACTAGATTATCATTAAAAAAGACACGATTCTGCAGAGCTTTTACCTTACGAACAGAGTCCTTGATGGGGCTCCATGAACGTTTGATAATCAATTATTGCTATTGCATCAATTGAGGGGGTGAAGTCCCGGATTAATAATGTTGAATTTTGGGTCAAAATTCATGATTTACTAGCAGGCTGCATGTCCATGGCTATTGGACAACATTTAGGGAATTTTATTGGCGTGTTTTTGGATTATAACTTAGATAATAATAGTGAAATATGGAGGAATTTTATATGAATACAAGTCCGTGTTGATGCTAGACAGCCTCTTAAAAGATGGAAAAGAACATGTAATGGTGAAGGGTCTTGGCTCATGATACAATTCAAATATAAATGTCTGTCTCATTCTTGTTTCATTTGTGACATGCTAGGGCATACTCCGCGTGGAGTTTGTTTCGTACTCCACATGTTTTTTTTTTTAGTTTAACGTGGGTGTCCGGGCCAGCTTGCGTGTACCTCGACTAATCCCACGAGCCTGAGACCACAGAGAGAGCAAACATCTTGGTTCCAAGCTCTTACCACTGGGCCACCACCTAAATGGTTGTACTTCATATGTTTTAATGGCACAAAACTGTGACCAATAAAACATTCGAGGTGATTATGAGGACCCTTTGTTCCCATATTTATTTATCTTGTATAGTGAAGGTCTTACATCCCATTTCAGGGATGCAAAAACATGTTGAAAGGTATGAGTATTGAAAGAGGTGTTGCAAAAGTTGATTTCAATTACCATGAGATACCTGTTTCATTGCCTATAAACCACAAACTACAACTGCGTTGTATAATATAGCAATTAGTTTAACTAATCCCTGAAAACAATGTTGATCCTGGAACAACCATGCAACAAGTATTTTGTGCTCACCATGAAATAGATATAAGATGCAACAGTAAAAATTATAATAATAAATACATAGTTGCACTAGTACAGGATTTAAAGTCAAAGAACAAATAAACCATTGCATTTCAAAAGTTCATGTTAATCCGCCTCTGGAACTGTTACAATATAATAATTCATTTTCCTTTACAACTGCTTTCTCGAAGGACAGACCGAAGCCAATGACTCTTAATCAGAAGGGGAAAACCCTACCACATCTGGAATAAAATATTCCATATGGGGTTGGTCGTGAACACAAAACTGCTACTTCAGATTTAAAGTTCTGAGAACGAAGAAAAATCATGAAATGTACTTCTCCTGCTGATCCTGAAGCAACTTGGCCGATGACTTGGCATCAAGATATAATGCACATACTTCCTCGAGGTCGGCCTATATGTTGAGCCGGCCAACAAAAAAAGAAGAAGAAGAAAACACGTCAGTTTGATACTGAAAAACATTCTTAGCGTACATTCAATCACAAACAACAGGCGATGACGTATTGATACAATCGTTACCTTGCGTATCTCTTCTCGACCATTCATTTTCGCCACAATGCTGGCAGGTGATAATAGCTGAACTGCATGCCTGAAGAGAGAGAGAGAGAGAGAGAGTACCAGTTAAAGCATATGCTTGAGAAGGAGGGCTTGCTTATTTGCACCTCACGTAAATTTTTGAATTTTATCAAGACCTCAAGGACGAGCGTTGTCCAATCTCTCCAAGGTAGGCTAGACTCTCTTCATCTAAGTGCAGTTCCTCAACCTGCGCGCGAAGTGCTAAAATCTGACCAGAACAACAGAAGTCCATCAGTAGCCATTAAATTAGTGTTTGACAGCAAAATTACGCAACAGTTTACCCCACCTGTATCACCTCAGCAGGACCATAATTTTCTGTTCGGATAATCACCAACCGGTCCAACAAGTCAACAGGGATGCCATGAGGACTATTCATATCTGTCCCTCTACACAGCAACTTGTCCATGCATGTCAGTAATTCAGATTTAAGAGCATGTTACAGACAAAGTAGAAGGCATGCACAAGCTATTGGCCGTTTCAAGAAGAGGACAATTAAAATGTAGTTATATTGATACTCACACAAAACATAATAAAATGAAGCCATCGATACATTTAAAAGAATTTTGATTCTCTTTCTATAATGTCACAAAATTTCATAACCCTAAGATAGTACAGGGAAAAATTAATACATTGCAGAGATGAGAGGATATTAAGATTTCTAGATTCTATATAAATACAAAATCTAATGTTATGAAAATCATCATGGGATATTTTTGAAAAGAATACGAGTTTTTCAAAAAATAAGGTTTGGATGACGATGGTTAGAAGCGATTGTTCCGTACATGACAGAATGCATTTAGTTGCACACTACATAACAACAATTGTCGTAGACTGCAATAAGAAGTCTAACCAAGGAGGAAATAAATATTAAAGACAAAAAAACAAAACCAGTTTATAAATATTTTTCATGTCTATTTCCATTTTTTATCTTTAGGGCAGAACCCGTGTACACGAGACTTTAAACCAGCAAAACAGCTAAAAATAAATTAAAAAATAACAGAAAAATACTCGTGGAATCTAAAAAATTATAAAACAGAAAAGATGTAAAAATCTCGGTGAAAGAAGAAAGGTACTTGGCCAAGAGAGTACAAATGCATTTCTATTTCCCAGAGTTTTGGATGCAGAATCATTAAACATATCTGGAACTTCAGTATGCTTTTAAAGCAGGCTCCATATGATGGTGTGAAGAACTTAAAAGCAAAAGCCTATTTATGGACACATTACAATTTTGCCTCCCAAATGGTGTTAAAATCTGAAATATCTTGCCACTCAATCAACAACCTCTTTAATGAGTAAATGACAATGTGATTCAATCATCTATCCTAACTGCCTATAAACATAGCCAGCTTAAGGTGAATATAAGCTTGAATAAAATTATAAATGGAACTTTTTTAAATATTTTTTAAAAAATTATTTTTTATTTTTTATGTATGTCTAACAAATAAAACCTTGAGTAATCTTCATTTTGTGTTTTGAGTCTTTTTAAGCAGAGGCAATCTTCATTTCATAGAGCATGATTGATAAATATACATTACTTATTCTTGGAGTCTTTTTATCAAGTAGGGGCCTTGGATCCTTGCTAAAGTTATCCATTTGCTCTGGGGCCGACTCTACCAGTAAGGTGTCTATATGATGATCCTAAAAGTTGTCATTTTGAAAAGGAAGTTGAAGAAGATTCTTGCAGCCTTTGCACTTCGAAATTTGAAGGTGGTGAGGTCTCATATCCATGGAGGTGTGATGCCTACAAACTAGTGTTTCTGCCACTTGAATGCAGTTCTTAACTAACTACCCGTTCCCAAGCAATTAATCCTAGCCTGCTGCAGCTCTTCAGATTATTTATCAACTATCATAACAAGTTACGAAGCAGCCCTTCATCCCTTAATTTCCTAATTATGCGGTGCTAAATATTAAAAAAAAAATTACATCGAATATCATTCCAGAGTTCTAGATCTCCTACATGATCAACAATAAAGCAAAGACCATCCAAAAGTCTTCTCCTTCCTCAACCAAGACAAAAGAACCCAAGTTCTGGCTCCCCTAAACCACCAAATATATATGAATAAATTGACAGACCTTTCAGTGTTTCTAAAACGAGGACAAGCAAAGCTTTGTATTGCACATAAAACATCCTTTGTACCTTACGTTACATATTCCTCTATTTGTAGCAAAGATCACTATTGGTGACAGCGAGCTCTCCAAAGCACGATTCAAGTATGAAAAGCACTCCATATCCAGCATATGTACCTGTGAGTGTTGATTTGAGAAAAGAAAGGTAAAAAAATATATAAATGGGCATGAAAAAGTTCTGGAAATGTTGTAAGAGAAAAAACGGACCTCATCAATGAATAGAACTCCAGGAACAAGCTCTGCAGTACCCTTGTTAATAAACCCATTAACAACCTGTCATCAAAAATTTTGTTTCAGTCACACTTGGGATAACCTATCACTGTTAAAAGTTTGACAGCTTGAAAAAATGGGAAGAAAATAAAGCATGCTATCTGTAATGAAAGTGTAATTATGCAAACCAAAAACATATAGCATTTATTTGTTTGCTAGTGAAAAACAGAAGACATATAAACAGAATGAGTTCAAGACTTTAGATCCTTACAAATTAGCATGTGATCTATTTGCAAGTATTTGCAGATTTGAGAATAATTTGCAAACAAAATAAGGTAATAAGTAATTTCAAATGATATTATTTTATTTTAGTTTTTCAAATAATTAACTCGGGCCTTGGTCCCTAGAAATGAGGTGAAACTAAAAACTACCGTAGATTCAGAAGCAGTACCTTATTTATTTCCTGTCGTAGCTTGTCAGTGATTTCGGTTTTTTTGGGCTTCATCATTTGGCCCATTAAAGACAATATATCTTGCCCACCTTGAGGCCTCGCATTGGCAGCATCTAGATCATGCAGTGTTACATCCTGATGATATGAAAATTAAAACAAAAAAATTCACGGTGACCATTATGAGTACAAAGCAACTGCTTAGAACCTCTTAAGGAAAAGATTCACATGGAGACAGGTTCAGTCGAATTAAAGGGCATCGAATCCCTAGATGCTTAATTAGACAGCTTGCAGCCATTGAGCTGCTACTTCAAAATGCAGATCTAAAAGTGTTGGCTAGGGTTCTTTAAGGACACATTTTCCAAATATTACACACATATGACACCTGAGTCTTATCATTTTGATTCCATGCACTTCAAAGAATGATGTCAGTCCTGTTTAAAAGACAAAGTAACCCCTGTGCTGAAAGATTTTATCAAGAATCAACTTGCAACATATACCAGCGCCATTATGCATAGATTATAGTAAAATAAGATGTCATTGTCTAAAATACAGGAGCAAGAAGATAACCATTTTAGCCTCTAATGGCAAAATACCAAGCCTGGACAAATGCTATAATAAAGATATAAGTTACAACACAGCTGATGCTAATAGAGCAGTACCTGAACTATCTCTTTCTTTTTACTAACTTCTCCCTTAGGAAGTGGGACATACTCCTCTGCTTCAAGGTCGAATTCAGTAGCAAAAGCATCACTTCTACCCACTCTTTTGACAGCCCCACTATTTGCTTCAATGTATATAACATCTCCCACAGCTACCTGCAAATTGTATTGGATGTGTTGCAATTTCAATTTCACAAGAGATTAAGTTAAAACTACAAGTGCTAAGAATTTATAACTATTAGCAGGCAACAACCCAAGAGAATAAACAAGTAATCAAAATGTACAAGTCCCTTTCTATTATAGAATGACAATAAGTGATGACTTATGCACCAGCTCGCAAAGAGTTCTAAAACACATATAGGTTGGAAGTAGCGATTAAGAATTTTTGAAAACAAAGAATTAAAAGAGCTTACCTTCTCCTTGATCAAGGCATCATAAATACTGGCTTCCAATCTTAGTTGCTTTGTTCCTTTGACAGTTTTTAGCCCAATAATTACACCACCAATGCTTTTACCATAGCCACCTGTTATACTTTCAGTTTCTTCGGGTGTGAGTTCAGTCACCTGAAACGTACTACTACAACATCAGGATCTCGGACCAGCTTGAAGATGCACAAAAGATTATGAGATAATTGTCTGTTGGCAAAGAAATATAGCGGATATAACTTGCCTCTCCCTCATAGACCTCTTTATTCTCCTTGACACGTAGACCAATTGCCCTTCGAAAATTTTCCATCAAAACCTCAGTTTTCTTAACTTCTGACGAGTATACCTCTGATCCAACCATTGGACAAAATGGAACCTGCAAATAACAAGCAAAACCCTTATCATATGAACTCGAAAGACCACCAACTATTAAACAACATTATCAAAAATTTGGCAAATATTAATTTTTTAAAAAAAAGCATAAGACATTGGCCAAGCATTTGAGAATTCAGACAGAAAAAATTGTGAGTGCTACCTTAGTGCCGAGTTCCTGGGAAATTCCAAGAGCCAGAGCTGTCTTCCCAGTTCCAGGAGGACCAGCTAAGAGGAGAGCACGGCCAGCCATCTTCTTCTGCTTTATCATATCAACTACAAGACCAGCTGCTTCTCTAGCCTCCTTCTGACCCACAAAGCCAGCAGCCATATCAATTGCTCTTCCACTGGGCTGCAAAGAAACATAACAAGAAACAACACGGTGCCATGACACCTAGTAAGAAAAATCAGTTCTGGAAAATAGTTTTCAAAATGTTGTATAAATCCAACTAAGAAAAGGCCCCATTTTGGCCTAAAAGAAGTAAAACAATAAAAAAGGAAAGTTTTAAGAAACCCTGAACGCTGAAAGGGAAAGAGGAAGAGTGTTGACTGTTGACATACCTCAAGGCCAAGGCCCTTGATATGAGTGTGAGTAGCAATTCTCTGTTTCTTGGTAGTGGACTGTACTTCTTCTATATTCATCTTCTCCAACTCTCTCTCTCTCTGGCTTCAGTCCTTCCTAAGTTAGGTTTTTTTTTTATTTTGCAGTGCAGAAGAGGTCCGTTCGTCGGCAAAGTGGAGGGTTTAAGTTCTATGGTTGTAAGCTAAGCCCTTCTCTTTAAAATGTGAAACATGGTTTTTTTTCTTACTTACGATCCAATAGTTTAGTTACATTTTGATGCCTATAGTTTACCAGATGATTCAATTTGGATCATGTAGTTCAAACAAGTTTCCCCCTTATTGCAATTTTGAATTCTCTCTCAGATTAATTTTATTTTTTGTCAAATTGTTAATAATTCTTGTTATCATTAGAAAAGTGCTAACACATTTAAAAAAACAACAAGGACTGATATATTACATTCCTTGAACTACAGTAACTAAAGTTTATAATTCACCTTAGAATATACTCTTGGAATGTTTTTTTTTTTTGTTTTTTTAAGCCATGTAAAAATTTGGGGATTTATATATCTTTTATCAAATTGCTTGATAGATATTTGTTTTCATATCCACTCATCAAAAAGAAAAAAGAAAAGGCCACCAGCATCATAGCAGAGTAGCTGAAAATTGTCAAATGGATACACTCTCTAGAATTGCTTGCTTCTCCACATCTCCAAAATTGTCTCCAAGACCTCCTCTTTTCAAGAAAACCCCACTTTCAGTCTCGGTGTCAAGAGCTAGTGCTCAGCCTCGTAAGCCTCTCTCTCTCTCTGTTTTCTATGCAAAGTTTCGTTCTTTTTTGAGTTCTAGAGAGTTTAAGCTTCATAAATGATCATATGAACCATCAACACTAATGGAATTTGTTTTATTGATGAATTTTTGCTGTTAATACTAATTTCTCTAGCGTAAAAGTGAAGGATGTTCTTTATTTCTCAGACCCATTTTGCTGCTTTTGTTAACTCTGAGAAATGAGACTTTTTGACAGATATTGAAATGAATTTAGGCTTATGTCATTGTGTTCTGTAATGCTTTCAGTGTTAAAGTTAGATTCTTTAGTGAGTTCAAGTGAGTTGTAATGAAGTACTGAAGAATTACGACCGACCTTGATCGTTGGTATATAGATTTTCCTCCCCATTTTTCCAGCTCCCGTAAGTTCGAATTACCGGGGTTAAGCAGGAAATGTGTATTATTGCTTCAAAATTAGAGGTTTTGGTTTTGTCCCTTTCGATTCATGGGCTGTCGGCATTTTAATGCTATTAGTCATTGTGCTGTCTTTTTTGTTTCCTTGTTTTATAGTGAGTGAGCTTGCTGAAGATGATGTTTTGCGAGTGTTCTTGAGGGAAAGACAACTAAATGGAGATTTTATATCCAAAGCTTGTGATAAGTTTTGGCAGAGGGGGGTTGCGGAATTTGTTGACGTTGATGATGATAAACTTTCCGACATTCCTCAAGGATCAGAGCAGGTACAATGAACTCTTTTAAAATCACAATGAAAAAAAGAAGATTCAGTTCTTTTTTATTTGTTCCCGCATTTTGTTTTTTTCTTCCTTAGGTTTTCTTCTATTTTTGTTTCATATCAAAGGATGATTGATTCTTCCTTTTTTCATGTTGATCGCTGAATCTTTATTATAATACATTCTTATGAATAAGTTTTGATTGATCTAATGTATGTAGGTCATGGAAAGTGATAATAATGGTGGGTTTTTGAAACTGTCTAGAACCCAGGAGTGGGTGTTAGGTGAGAATGCAGCAGCACCAATGAACAGGAAAGCCATTGCTAAGGTAATGCTTAGATGGGTACATTATTGTCAAATTAAATTTTTGTCAGTATCGCTTACCCATGCATGTTATGGCACAGGCATTGCAGGATGATAGTGACAGAAGGAAGAGACTGAACCTTCTCGAATATGAAGCTGTATGATAGTTACCTGAACTCGGCATATCTAGTGATTGATGTTGTCTTTCTCTTAAGTTTCAAGTCAACTTGTTAGGTGGATTTCATTGTCCACATTTTTATCTTAGTTTTGTTCTCCTTCCTCCAGTAAGCATGGGATTTTAGTATATTTACCTTTGCATGTTTAGTAGTACTGCATATTGGTTGAGATTGTCCTTTGTATTTTGAAAATGATTATTGATGTTTGTCATTTGTTTTAGGCAAATTTGCTTAATATTGGATGAGTTTTATGTTTAGGAAAGACTGTAATTACTTAACTGAAGATACACAAGAACTTGAGCATGCAAGTGTTATGTTGTTCTTCCAATGAGCAAATTCTGCTGTAGGCATTATCTAGTTCTTGTGTACCTTCCTATGGCCTACTGGTTTTTGGACCATATTTCTTATTTCTTTTCTTTGAAGTTTTAAGTACAATTTCACTATAATATTTCATTGTTGTAATGCTTGAGAACAAACTGATTTTTTGTTTTACTCTTTCAGCTCAAAAGGGAACTTATGCTTTTATCAGTTAGCATTGGAGCTGCATGTACCGGTTATTGCTTAGTAGTTCTATCGGTACAGGTAAAATTTTCACAGAAAAAAAGCAGCACGAGTATCAAAAACCTAATATCGTAGATAATCTATCTGTTTTAAAGGGCATGGTCTCTGCTATAATTGATCAGTAATTTCTGACATGATTTAACTGGAAAATATATTAAACATCGTCATAATTGAATCTCATACAGTTGTGAGATACTTGAATTCCCTTGACTTTTCTATGGTTGTTAAGCTAAACTAAACAGGGTATTAATTTCCTTTGTTATGTACATATATTGGAAGGTCTTGTCGATTAAAAATTGATACACATATTGGAGAAATGTCAATATCATTTTCTCACGGAAAACTGATCTATGTATTGATTATACAGGCTGCTGTTAGTTATGCAATTGGAGTGCTTTTCAGGTTAGTTGACACACTTTTACTTATATGTTCAGCCTGTTTTTCCATTGAACTACAGGTAATCTATTTAAATGAGTTAACACCTTCTTGATGTCAGATATCCAATTATTTGACATTTGAATGACCTTAGCTTTATGATATAACTTGCTGTATGTTTTAGTTTCCTTTAGGAAGACTAAAATAGGAACCTTTTTTTTCTTGCGTTCATCCTGGCAATCTAACCATTTTCAATTTCAGTGCAGTTGCTTATACCTTCAACTCTTATATCAACATGCAGACAATCTTTCCAAGGAAATGGTTCCTCCTATTTTCAGGAAAAAGAAGTCTAAGAAGTATAATGAAAAACTCCACTCATTTCTTTGATTAAGTGATCATATACTCTCTTCTTTTTTGTAAGTCAGCAGCTGCTTTTTATCTCAGGATTGGGATAAGAAGTGAGGATCTTAGGGACTCATTTGAGAGATCAATTAAGGGAAGCGGTATTGCTCTTTCATCTCCAAGGATTGTGATACCGGCTGCAATTTATGGATTGTGGGTCCTGTCACATCAATATTTTCCCAATGATTTTTTTGAAATCCAGGTATATGTTCCTTGAAACCATTCCTTTTGCAGTTTTTAATTGCAGACTGAAGAAAATTTCCATAATGCTATTGGAGATGAAAAAATTGTGGTTCGAGTCTCTGTTCATAGGGATCAGTTAGCTTAATAAATATCTTAGCATTAAACTAAAGAATCTTACAAAAATCAAATCTACTCACACTAGGTTTGGAGTTTTCAATTTTTTTGGGGTGGGAGGCTTGCTACCCATGTGGTCTCGCGATAGGAATGAAAGAAAAGGAGTGAGTTGATTCTTAATTTCTTATCATTCTGTTGTTCTCCCACAGATTGTGCCTGCCATGTTTGGGATGTTTGTATACAAAGCCGCAGCTCTCGTGCAAGTATACAGGGATAACGACGACCTGAAGCTTGTTTTCCCAGATAGTGGGGAAGGCTCAAGTGACTGAGATCTTTGCTCAAGCTTGTCAAAGGTGTACGACCCCTCCACGCTTAAACCATTTCATAGTAGAATGAGATGCTTCCCAAAGAGCTTAGTAGGCACTACAGTTTGCAATTCCTGCTCCCTTGATTTGGTCAACCTATGTTGAATTCCTTGAGAAGGTTCCCGCGGAAAAAACCCATCCCGAGGGTTACTCAGAAATGGAACTGCATGGTTTTCTAAAGTGAGTTCAAGCAAAGCTTGCTGGTTTAAGTCAACCCCCCTGCAAAGAACATGACAAGTGCAACTCCAGCATAGGCTTCACTAGTGGAAGTGCTTTGCGACAGTGTTGTAATTAGATCATACAGAATAATCTAATTTCTGTCTCTTCCATGAATTCTTTTAAATGGATTTGCCTAACACTTTCATTTATAAATTCAGGTCCATCTTCTGAAACTAATGTTTCCTAATTGTTGGTAAGCACTCACATCAAAGTGGGATCTACGGATAATTATCATGATGGATCTTATTTTTGTGGGAGCAAGGAAGCAATACACCGAAAGGCATGATGATCATTATCCTAGTTCCCCATATTTGCATACGAGTGAAACAAGTCTTCTGTCATAAATCGCCTCCAAAATTGTTGTGCTTCTGCCTCTTAACTTCATCTTCAACCTGTGGATGCATTTTTAATGGTTGTTAGTCTGGTTGAGGCCTCATGCAAGTGTAAACTAAACAGGAAAAAAGAAAACTGTCAATTGCCACATGAGCCCTTGTAAAGGTCAATTGCCACATGAGCCCTTGTAAAGGTAGTAATATTTGAGATTGTTATAATAATCTAGAATAAAAAAAAAATCAAAAAAAAATCAAAAAAATTGCAGCAGATGGGCAAAATACCAATAGCTTGATGCCAGCAAGCAGCTCAAAATTGGGCGGCTCCTATGAAGACAAAGGTCGAATCGTGTTAAAAATTCGTTGCTTGAGTCCAATTCATCTATGAATGGTCCAAATTAATGGAATCCTAAATAAACATATGGATTGCATTGCAATGGAATTGGTGGGATGAAAATTTGAGAATTTTTTCGTTCAAGAAGCTATTTTAATTAAGGCTAGAAACCTGATGTGGTTCTTCTTCGCACATCATTCCTAGTTCTTAAATCAACTTTAAAGATTTGCTAATTGATTGTTTTGCATCAAAGTTCAAATCTCCATATTAATCAGTTATCATACTATAGTTATTGAACTCACCTCATCCTGACAATTTATTGAATTGAAATATATATATATACTGGAACAATGTTTTTTTTGTTATTTTCAATTTGATTCTTCTTTTTTTTTTTTGGTAACCCAGGGTGTCCGGGCCAGCTTACGCGCACCACAACCAATCCCCGGACCCACTGAACACCCTGCAAGCCTAGTAGGCAGGTAAGACACCGCGGAGGTGACAAGCATGTACGC
>Ga0307509_10007837_pt1 | contig 13808 bp, 13 predicted proteins | sample 10_EM_MG_FD_202245 | JGI IMG/M metagenome (GOLD analysis project Ga0307509, IMG submission 202245) | Populus trichocarpa ectomycorrhiza microbial communities from riparian zone in the Pacific Northwest, United States - 10_EM | ecosystem: Host-associated > Plants > Roots > Unclassified | place...
TTTCTTTTGTTGTGTTTTGTTTTGGGTTTTTATTTGCCATGGGATTTTTCCCGAATGCAGTGGTTGGACCCTGGGGAGTGCTAGTCATGTACCTAAAATCATACCAAGGATTTAACAAAAAAAAAAACCCCCTTCCTATTTCTCTTATTTTAACAACATTGCTTAGGCCCTTAACATTTATCTGCTCAGTCCCCGCCTACGAAACTTGAGCTTTGCTGCCGAGTTGAGATGTCAAAAGTACTAAATCGTGTTATTGCTCTATGGTAACGTAGTGGTAGTGAGCTTCTTTTCGTCGTCAGGTCTCGGGTGAGGATTAGGAGTTTTGAAATGTATTTATATTCTCGAAAGAAGAAAAAAAGATCAGCTGATTGACCCGGTGGATATCTAAAGAGTAGTGTCTGAAAAGTAATGTCGGAAATATCACCTCAGTGTGATGGCAGATGCGAAAGTGTTGGGCCAACTGCTTGGCCGCTTAGGAAGTCAGAGTCCAGGAGGTTACCAGAGTCATATTGATGTACATTCATGTTGCGCACTACTATAAGTACGACTGTCTTAGGCGCGTCTAGATACAATCAAGCAAGACAGCGACTATTCTTCTCCTTTCATTGATCATGTTGAAAACTGCAGTTCTATGGCCGCACTTGGTGCGGGATGTGCCAGCTCTCTCTGCCCGCAATGGCCGCAGTGGTATACGTACGCACTAGTGAGAGGACGCGTCAGCCTGTATTTTTGTTTCCACCCCCTTGTTTCCACCTTTCTTCCTGTCTTCTCTTATAACACAACCTTTGCTCCTGTACACAACTTTCCTTCCAACCTTCCTTTCATCAACTCAACACAATCAATTAACGATCTTCATCTCCATTGAAGCGGTTCCACTTCACTGCGTAGAATCCCAACCATAAATCATTTCCGTTACAACCACTATTTGCAACAGATCAGTCCCATTACTTTGTACTTCGACTCCGACCTCTATTGTGCGACCTCCAACAAGTGAGGGAGCTTTCATACGAGTGAGGGGACATGATGCAAGTTGCAACCTTGGAAAGAATACCAATTCCCCGGAATGTCCCTATCCCGGATCTGAACAGGAAATGAGCCCTATAGCTAGATTTAGGTGAGATCGGAAGTTGTGGTAATGTTTCATAAACCTACGGGTCAATCTTAAAGTCGGTATCTGTACCCAAGCAATGTTGTCATCCCCGTCCCCACTCTTAAATTCGTGTACCCGGGACCTATTGGGATATGAACTAAACAATACTATTTACAGAGACTACCACAAACCGTGAGCTGATAGGAACATCGGGAGCTGTTGGATGTGTTGTTCCAGCAAATCTTGCATCAGCGGAGGCGGAGGGGGAGAACGGAAAAGGAACGAAAAGGTCTTGGATTAGAATAAAACGAGCGACCTAGCACTCCTCATCTTCCCCCATTTCTAACATGTTTCTTCCCACCGTGCCGGTGATTGATACTCACTTGCTCGGATGCGCTTCGGCTCACGCGATGATTTCTGCCCCCCCCCAAAAAAAATGCTTTGCAATATCATACTAACACCGGGAAATAAAGGGCAATGATCTTCAAAATCATTGGCTTTACTGCTAACACCTAACCTACCGGTAGGTCTATCCCGGGCGCTGGGGGCAGATAATCAAAAAGAACCCCCGTGATCGAACAGCAGAACCCCCCCCCTCCCCAAGACAAAAATCGTGAAAGTCTTAAAGCTCCTTCCATTGCAGCAACGAACCATCCCGAGTACTCGAGTAATAAACGTTAATTTAAGTCTAACCCCACACTACCGGTAAGTTACGCTAATCTAAAAGCGGCTACACTATTTGTTCGGCACATGCGGAACAGGAGGGGCCACACAAGACCCCAGATCGGAATCCACGGGGAGAAAAAGAAAAGAAAAGGAAGGGTTCCACATGCGCGGGTTTGAGCACGTTTTTTTTTTTTTTTGTTTGAACCTCCCATCCCCACCAATGCGTCGTCGTGGGGGCTTTTTGCTAAGATAGACTAGTGTCTCTATCGTTGCTCAACTTACTTGGTCCTAAATATTTTTATTTGTTATTACTATTTATCACTACACCGGGCCTGCCTGCTCTAAATCATTACCGGGGAGAAATGCAATGCAACTTGAATTTCTTGGAGGGTACTGTACCGGGGGATAACCCAGGTTGCAGGTGGAACTGTCGGCAAGACCGCGTTAGTCTAGGGCATGATAGATCGGTGGATTTGGGTCGACTTTGTTCCCTACATCGATGTCATGCTATAGGTTTGTATGGTATGGCACTGCACGCACTGTTAGGAAGTTACTTGTGACGGCAAGGAAGTTAGGCTCGGGGTCGATTGGTTGGTTGATTGGTGAAGAGATGGTGGAGTGAGTTCTCTGAATGGGGTACGCTAACCTAGTATCCTGTGCAATTACTCGTACTGTGTGCTCTGGCTCTGCCGGTACTAAACTGTGTATGATACATATCATAATCAAACCCATTCATGGTATTATGCTATCTACCAAAAGAAGGTTATCATGGATGTGTGTGTGTGGGAGTCCTGGACCCGCAAACAATACAGCAGGATAGCGGCAATTTAGGTTTCAGAAACCCACTCATGTATTGTCCAGAATGCCCCCGCCCAAGATCGTATCATCTCACACATATTAATACAAAAGGTCTACACCCGCCAAGCTATCCAAGAATTCGTATATCCGCCGATTGACCCCATCAATCAATCCCTCCTCCCTCCTCACGTAACCTTTCCCTTCACTCACTTGACCTCTACAAGCAAACAACCAACCAACCAACCGAGCAAACAAATCCACCACCACCGCCACCAAGAAAACAGCCGAGGAAAAAATGAAAATCACCTCCACCCTCCTCACCCTCCTCACCATCCCCTTCTTCGCCAGGGCGCACTTCCAGCTAGCCTACCCCCCCTCCCGTGGCGACAATGACCAAACGCAAGCCACCTCACCCTGTGGCGGCCTCGACACCCCCTCCAAAACCCGCACCCCCTGGAGCGTGACGGGCGGGCAACTAAAGTTCGAAGCTGGGCACGACGAAGCAGACACAGCAGTGTACCTGGGCATTGGGAACAACCCGAAAACGAACGACTTCAACATCACACTAGCACCCAGATTCCAGCAGATTGGTCTCGGCACCTTCTGCTGGAACCAGCTGTCCGTCCCGGATGGCACGACAGGTGTTCGTGATGGGGTAAACGCCACGATTCAGGTCGTGCAGGCGGGACATACGGAAGGCGGACTTTATAACGTAGGCCCTTCTCTTCCCAATCAACTAGCAAGTGATAGCTAATGGAGTCGGGGGGTCTTTTTTTTTTTTTTTTAATAGTGTGCGGATATAACCTTCGTCTCGTCTCCGCCGGGAGGCGTTGGGACCTGTGCCAATTCTTCCGGTGTCTCGGCGGGGCCGGCATCAACAAGTAGTGGTAGTAACCCCTCCAATTCTTCATCCTCGTCGTCACACTCAGCTTCGGCGTCTACCACGGCCAAGCCAAATGATGGGAACGTGAATGTTGTTCAAGGGATTGTATTCGTGGGCGCGGGGATAATGGCTGTCATGGGGGGTTGGGTGCTCTAGAGGGGTTTTTAAGTTGGGTTCGTGAATGTTTTTTTCTTCTTTTTCATTATTACCTCTTATTATTCCTTTATTGTATTGTATTATACGGTAGATGGTTATCGCTAGCTCTTTGGCTAGTAATTCACCTGGATTGGATTGTAACTCAATAGGGTATTAGAGTTAGTAGAGTGTGGGTGGTAATGATGCGCGATACCGGTACGATGCATATGGTACCACGAACTCGAGCACCGTAGTTAGCGGGCCCACCAGAGAGACTCGCAATACCAACGCTATGATATTCCCTACAAAATTGTCGTTCTATCACACCATATGCTACGGAGAGGTGACTTCAACTCGTTGATTGGCTAGCTGGCTCCAAGCATAAATGTAGACTAACATAGGTTCTATCCTACCCATGTCCATCCATACCCATGTCAAAACCCGTAAGGTAAGACTTGCCCACATATACTCGAGTATAAGAAATCCATCACAAGTAAGCACGAATCCGGAGCATATAATAACAATAAACGTACCCTACCCGGTATACCTGCATATAACTCTATATCCATCCATCCGTCAATCATACCTCCTCCTTGTCCTATCAGAAAGTACAAATTCGAAAAAAAAAACCATTTTTTCAAGCCTGATTAATACTTGTTTGCAATCCATCCATCCATCATAGTAATACCGGTATTGTTAAGCCATAATTTATATACGGTGCAGTGCAGTATGTATTATATCATATCATACTGCGGATAGGTAATCATGAGAGTTTTTTACGGCGGGACGAAATGGATATGTTATAATAATCTTGGAGAGCCTGACATGACTTATGTGGAGGTGTTAATAATAACAATAATAATTATAGTTGTTGTTATGTACCGTATGATGGAGGCGGTCACTTTTTTGGGTAAAACTTTGGATTGGTCTTGTTAGGATTGCACTTGAGTTAGTGGTAGTGTGGTTAAGGAGCGGAACTGTATCACACCATCGTGAAGGGGATAAAAGTATCATTGATATAGAGGTTGGCGTGGGATTTCATGGTTTTTTTTTTTAAAAAAAAAAACTATAATACACCTTGGTTGGTGCCGCGCCAACTTCGAAATACGGTGCGCTACCGGTGGAAAGGTATCGAGAACTTGTCATTACTGTATGATATCATAATTATAAATTTATAGTGCCCCAAGCTCGTTCTCAACGGGCTAGGGATAACCCAACCCCTCCCTCCCTCGCAGAAGGCGGAAGGAAGAAAAATCTGATAACAAAAATACAATTATTTCGTCTGTCTATAGTATCATACATTGGAGATTTAATTTAATTAATGTTAATGTTCGCTCCCGCGGATCCACCGGCCAAATATTAATTCTCCGAAAAATATACCGGCGAGGACGGCGCAGAAGTAGCCAACGTTGAAAGTCATTACCGCTAACATGCTGAGTATCGGTAGGGTATTAGCCGGAGCATGGGGGGAAGGGTAGAGAAAACATACAGTAAATACCCGACCCCTGAAGTGACCATCTGCATCCAAGCCCTCGGTAAATCAACTGACCACCTCCACGGCTTCCCGCCCCAACTGCCCTTCGTCCTTCCTCCTTCTCCGCTAGTACTTCCATCCAGCCCCCCCGAACTATCTAGACTCCCGGCCTTCCCCGCTGCAATGAGCACACTCCGTTCATTGTCTTTAACAGCCCATTTGTGGTCCAGCACACTCTTCCATGCTACCAGGAATCTGTACGTGAACGCCAGGAGTACTAGAAAGACGATTGTGCCGGTGTATTGTGCTGGTGTAGTTGGCGCCCACGCGGACGAGTATAGTGGGTCTCTTATGCTCGTGTGGAAGGCCATGCTCATGCCCGAGGAGGGCATAGAGTGTGAGGAGGAGTGGTCACTGCCCATGGAGCTCATTGAGGAGTCGGTGCCGGAGGAGCCGGCTTGGTCATTGTGTCTTGTGAAGTCGGCCATTGTGCGGACTGTGTGTCCTGGGAGGAGCATGTTAGGGTTTATATCCCTTTGTATCGTGTTTGCTGGAATGTATTAAGGAGTGGTGGAAGGAAGTATGATACAATATCTCGCGCAGCGAGATGATGGAATGAGTGATGGATGGGACTTTAAAAAGAATAGGAAGTAGAAGAGAAGGAAGGAAGAAAGAAACAAAATACTCTTTCCCCAAAATAAGAATGGAAATAATAACAGACTCAGCGAAAGGAGGGAACGATGAACTGAGAAGAACTTGCCTAGAAATGTAGCTCCCGCCGGAAACTTATATGAAATGGCGTACCCTTCCTTCCCTCTCCTTCAATTGATAGGACCTAAGTTTAAGCTTAACTGCCCCCTTCCCTCCTCCCGTCTTCAGCCCTGTGACTTCTGTAACCTGGACAAGGTCCTTCGAGTGGTTGAGACAACTTTAAGGTAAAGCGTTGCTTGTTTGCCTGACCGATGTCAACCAAGCGTTGCCCCTTCAAAAGGAAAAAAAAGAAAGATAAAAAAGGGAAAAATCCGCGACGTCCCGACCTTCAAGTAAACCTCCGAATTTCGTGCGAAGAAAGGCCCACCCACCCACACAGACAGACATAAAACTTTTATGATACTGTATCCTACTTTTTTGGCATCCAAGAAGGCATGAAACCGAAGGCACGCGGTGAGAGAATTATATTTAAACCTGGGTGGCCGAGTGCGGGACGGTAGGGGTGAATGGGTAGGGGTTAGCACGCTCGCTGATGCTTGGAGGGAGGGGTAGGGTAATAGGGCAGTGTAGGACAGAGATATGATACAGTGCTCGAGCAGAGGAGGCGAAGATGGGGGGGAATGCGGGCTTTTGAGTGTATTATTAGGAACGGTGGTGGGGTGGGTGTTGTTTGTTGGCCCACACTCTACCCTAGCTGTTTGACGACTGTCTATCCCTTTGGTAACAGATTTAGACTATGTATCGCTTTGCTACATTACCGTATTGCTGTACGAGTACCGGCACTTGTACCCTGCAGACGGGAAAGGAGAGACAGAGACAGCAGGGTTGGAGGGAAGCTCGGGTGTCGATACTCGAGGACAGTACCGTATCATACTCGTAGAGTACCGTGGCTCCCACTCTACTACTACCGGTAGTCTACAGTAACCTCTACTCGAGTACTCGAGTACCAACACTCGTTGCTCGGGGGCAAGTTTTATTTTGGTGAGCATGTTTCGGACTAATTGGGTAAAACGCATGCGAGCAGGTTCTGGCCCGATCGGGGAAGTGTGTTTGTCGAGGAGGCTGCTCTAACGTGGGGTTATTTCCTTTTTTTTCTTTTCTGTCTGTGCTTGGAGGGAGAGGGGGGGGTTTCTTGGGTGAGAAAAAAGAAAAAAGAGTGGTTATGCGAGGTTAAAGTTTATTGGGTGAATAAATACAAGTACTGGGTTTGGCTGGATTTTTGGTTGGGCGGTTATTGATGACTGGGGTTGTACTCTACCATATTGAAGGTATTGTGGTACGAGTACCACTAATCTATGATGATAAACTGGTACAAGCATTGAATATGGTATGATACGGTGAATGGGAGAGTTGAAAGGTGGGGGGATGATGGTGGTGGTGATGATGATGGTGACGATGGGGAGGAGGAGGAGGCAAGGCTCGAGTGAGGGGAAAAGATAGAGGTAATTATTACGCTTCTTCTTTCCGCCTATGCGTGCGCAGCCTGTTTGATATTTCGAGTAAATAATCAATGAATGACTAAAAGAGCGAATGAGTGGTGTGCCGGTAGGTGGATGATGGTTCTCCGCCTTGCAGAAAAAGATTTTGATGTCAGTTCATCATTCTCGCCTCCTCCTCGCCTCCTCGCCTCCCTCCCTCCTCCCGCTAGCATCCAGAATCTGTGATATACCCTAGGAAACACCCTTGCCTTACTACCCTAACGTCTGCGTTCCTCATGCATATGGAGCCGTGATCTGAGGAAAGTCGTCCTACCTGCTCGTCCCCATTTCAATGTATCCACCCACTTCGTCTGACCTTTCTCACGCCTCCTGGTTTGGGTCTCCAGCAGTCCCTACTACTCGTACCGTACTTACTTATCCACCCCGCCCCCCGTGATCTAACAATAAAATCATATTATACTCGAGGACGGTTCATCACCTCCTGAGTTTCCTCGCTTCACCCCCCCGTGATTGGTTGTGCAAGCCCCGCCATTGACACCTCAAACATGTCACATTCGGGCCATGGTGGGGGAGGGGGCGGGCTTTTTCCTATCCCAGGAGACCCCTACTTCGCAAAGATCTACTGGATGTTCGTTGGCGGAGCTATAGGCGTCGGAGTATTGGTGCACCTTGGGGAATTATTGCTCTACCATCACAGGCTTGTTCACTCTCTGTTTGTATCAAATTTCCCTTGGCTGACTTGAATGCTTCTAGAATCTCGGCCGCCTCTAAAGCTCTCCCCGAGCCAGCCAGACCAAAAAACCTTCTTGTCAGATGGTATGCGACCCTCACTGCGGTGGCCCGTGAAGCGATATACTATACCGCCCCGTTAATAGATGCTCGGCGAATACCATCAAGCCCGGGCTCAAAGATATTGTGGAAAAAGACCCTGCCATCGAACTTGCCACAGCTTGGCCGTGTCTTGCTCATTTCTGCGAATCTCGCCTTGCTGCTATCGCTCGTTTTTTATGGCTGGGATGTGGAAGATAGACGGAATTGGGAGGCTATGGCCGTGCACACTGGCTGGATTACTCTCGCTCAACTACCCTTGGTATTCCTGTTGGCTGGAAAGAGGAACCTAATTGGGTACGCTACTGGCACTTCCTACGAGCGATTGAACTGGATTCACAGATGGGTCGCACGGTGCATGTTCATCACAGCTACAATCCATTTGGGCTACTTTTTTCGGACATGGGCCCAGTACGACTATATCAAACGCAAGCTTGAGATTGATATCATAACTCGCAGAGGGCTGTGTGCTTGGTGCATACTGCTGTGGATCGTGTTGTCGAGTTTCGCACCTATCAGAGGATGGAGATACGAGCTTTTTGTCGCCCAGCATGTAATTAGCTTCATTGGCTTCATCGTCATGGTTAGGCTGCACACTCCGAATAATGCGCATGTCTATGTTTGGGTACCGGTGGCAATTTTCTTCCTCGACCGTGCTTTGAGGATAATATATATGCTCTACACCAACCTAGCTATCTTTCACCCAAGAAGGTTGCCGAAACTCTCCGGACCCTTCACCTGCAACGCAACTTTTCATGCTCTGTCGGACAAAGCTACAAGAGTGGTAATACTCGACCCGCCGTTTGGTTGGGGCCCGGGACAGCATGCGTTTGTTTCCTGTCACTCGCTGGTGCCGCTGCAGTCCCACCCCTTCACAATTACCACTTTGTCGTCAGATAATTCCCTAGAGTTCGTGATCCGGACCCAGAAGGGTGGGACTGGGAAGCTTTTTGATTATGCATGTGTGTTGCCGGTCAATAAAGATAAATCGAAGACTGTTATCATTGATGGCCCCTACGGCCAGGTTCGCCCACTGGAGCAATTTGACACAGTTTTTCTGTTGGCAGGAGGCGCTGGCTCTACTTTCATCATCCCATTACTGAGGGACCTTGTACGGCTGAGGAGAGAGTCCAAGCCGATGGTGACAAGAAAGATCAGACTTGTCTGGGTTGTTCGGAGTAGTACACAGATTAGTTGGTTCGCAAAGGAGATTGCGGATGCAATGGCAACCCTTGAAAAGTTTGATGGACTGATTCTGGAAACTAGCGTTTATGTCACTTGTGGTGTGTTATCAGCGCTACCGTCAAGGTCCCCTAGTCAGAATGGATTTCTTGATGGAACAAATTCGGGAGCGATGGCTGCCGAGAAGACTGAAGACGCAGCAGCAGAAGAGAGCGAACTCTGCGGTGGCGACCGCTGCTGTTGTCAGGAGGTTCTCGAAGATGAAGACGCCATCATCGAGGCCAACAAAGCTGATGGGGAGAAGAAGCAAGTCTGCTGCTGCTGTTCGCAATCCACCGTGCCTCACCCAAAGATACCGAAAACGATAGGAGACACAGGCTCTGCTGGTGCGCGGTCTCAGGATTCTACTTCTTCGCAGAACAGCTTTGCCGCATCGCTTTACTTACCGCCCGAGCATATATTTTCCGGCCGACCCGCTATCAAAAATCTTTTGAACAAAGAGCTTGAGAAGGCACTTGGAGAGAGTGCAGTGGTGGTATGTGGCCCGGCTGAATTGATCCAGAAGACGAGGCAGGTTGTTGTTGCGCTCAGTGATGAGAGGGCGGTGCATAAAGGGACTGGTGCACAAGGCGTAAGCTTACCTTCTCTCATCTTTGTTTGGTTGGCTGGCTAGGGACTAACAGGGTTTAGATTTATTTGCATACCGAATCGTTTTCCTGGTAGGATAGGTGCTGCATCTAGCGGGTGGGTGGTTTTTTGTTTATTATCTGGGGCTATCCGGAGTCTGGGCTTCGTGTATATATAATACCTGCTTAGCTTGTTGGGGGGTGGGGCTGTTCGGCATTGGTCATCGTGATCTTACTGGTTGTAGTCTGTGGTTTGGTGGGGTTTGTATCGAGTACGACGGTGGGGAGAGGGTTTTTGGAAATGGCTGTTAGACTTATGATATGTTTTGAGAAGGGTGGATTGCCATTTCTGATGACAGGAGATGATTGACCCATGAATAGTTGGTAGAGGGAGGGGTAAGAATTTTAATTTCTTAATGATCAACTTGAGCTAAAGATCCATCTTGCCCGTTTTTGAATTCTCCGTAATTTCAATTCTATGACATTGTGCTGAACAGAAGCAGTATTGTGGGGCACATTACGACCAATTTCGTGAACAACTTTCGGGGCATGGCTAGTAGGTCTCCGTCCTATATCTATAGACCATTATTCCATCTATATCAATCAAAAAGGAGGAGCACTATTATCAGAGCAGTCTTCCGCTGCACTTCGCCGAGTATTCTCTCCATTACCATCCTTCGCAACATCTCTCACCCTTCCCGCACGACAGTGGGCCAAAAAAATCTTCCTATCATAGAGAATCACTCGTTACCCACAGTCTGCCGTCCTGCCCACAACTGACTCATCAAGGGATCCAATGTTACCGGTACAGTACCGTTATCCCCGTAAAATCCACCCGCTACGCCCCACTACTACCGGTATGCCAACTCTCAACCTCCTCTCCCTCCTCCCAATTTAACCCAATCCCCCTGACCCCTCACTGCACCCGAATAAAGAACAACAAAACGAAACAATGCCACCCCGACCCGAAAACCTCCCCACTCCCCCAAAAACTACCCTTTTCAACCACCTCCAGCACGACCGCTCGGAAATCCGCACCAAAAACCCGCTCGACGAATCCGAGCCTTTCCAGAAATTGTAACCCTTTCCTCACTGCCTGTCCCCGCCATTCCGCTTCACCGGGAGCTAATGGGAGTGATAGGTGTGAAGCCTGCCGCTGTGGCGACCTAGGGACAGTGCAGGGCTTGATCGCGTTCGAAGGCGTGAACTTGAACGCCGTCGACCGGTTTGACAATCTTCCTTTGACTTTGGTACGTATTTCGCATTCTCATGCGCGGGAGTGGTTGGGGTGGCTGAAGGGGGGAATGACAAGGCTAGTCTGTGTGGGCACTACGAAGTGGTCGAGTTGCTGCTCGAGAGCGGCGCTGTATGCGAGAGGGATACATTCCAGGGCGAGAGGATTTTGTACAATGCCTTGAATAATCGGATTAGGAATTTGTTGTTGCGGTATGATGTATTACCCCCGCTCGCTCTACGTACTCTCACCCTCCATGGCTGATGTTGAGGGGATAGTATTCGAAAAGTGCCGACCCAGCGCAGCCGTGGGCTGCCCATATCACTTCCTTGCTGTCACGGGAGCCGTTGGATACTACTGACATAGTCGTAACCGCGACTTCCACCGCTGGCTTGCAAACGGCCTTTCACCTGCACAGGTTCATGCTCTCAGCTCGCTCACCGTACTTCCGGCGGAAGCTCTCTCCCCACTCCACTCCCCCCTCCACCACCACCAGCGAGCACGAGCTTAAAAAGACCATCCAGCTCTCGCAAAACTTCTCCTCGCGCGCGCTCGAGACTGCAGTGAAATACATCTACCTCGGCGAGGTCTCTGCCGGCCCTGATTCGGACGGGGAGGTGATGGCGAATCTAGAAAATCTGAGCAGACATCTGGAGATACCAGAGTTGTGGAGGTTTTTGCTAGCGGATACGCCAAAATTACGGCGACAGCTACGCAGCGAGGGATTGAAGAAGGCACAAGAGGGAATGGAAGACTGGGTGCAGGAGAACGTGCTGAAGAAGAGGGTCGTGGTAAGGAAGTCACAGGTCGGGCGAATCAAGATATTCCCGGGAAACGACAGTTTCGCAGACGTGCTCATCCGCTCCGACGAGCCGGACTGGCACGACGCAGACGCGGACGGAGAAGCAGAATCAGAGGAAGAGGAAGAGGAAGACTACCTTGTACACATCTACCCAGCCCACAAATCCCTCCTCCGCTCCGAATTCTTCACGACAATGTTCACATCCCCCTTCCTCGAGGGCCTGCCCACAACTTCCACCTCTCCCCTTCCTATAATCCCTCTCCCCCTGCCTGCCCCCACCCTCCCATACCTCCTCCTACACCTCTACCTTGAAACCCCGACCCCGCCCCCGCTCCACCATTCCCTCTCCCTCCTCTACACCTCCGACATCCTCCTCCTCGACCGCCTAAAGTCCAAATGCGCACAAGTCATCGCCACCGCATCCAGCGACCTCCCCTTCCACATCTACGACGTCATCCATGCAGCGTGGGCCACGCGCGTCCCGCGTCTCGAGGCCTTCAGCGCAAAGTACATCGCCGAGCGGCTCGAGGACTTTCTCCACGACCCGGAGTTTGCAGAGCTGGTCGCCGAGAGCGCTGGGAGAATTAAGGGTCGGCAGGAGACGGATACTATAGAACTCGTGGACGACATTAGGTATTACCTCGACGAGAGGTTCAGGATGAGGGTGGAGGATAATCTAGGGTTCTGTGGGAATGGGGAGGAGGTGGTGGTGGGTGGAGTGGATCCCAGTCTGAAGACGGAGATGGGTCATGTTTATGAGGAGTTGCTAGGGAGGGTTGATGCGCTTTTGGAGGGGTTGAGGTTGGATGCTTAGATAGTTAGAGCTGTGCACACTTACATATTCGTTCCTTTGTTTGTTTTACTCTCATTTTCGCGAGGTATATTATGACACCGAGACACATATGGGGATGCATAGAGCTCTAAGATTTCTTATCCTATATCTACAGTACGGTAGGTGGGCTCTCAGGCTAGTCAAGTACAGTAGGGGATGGCAGAAAATCCCGCTTCCAAGTCTATGCAATGGGATCCTCCATCTATCCTTCAATCCATTGGAGAGAGGATCATGACAGTAGGAAAAAAAAATGAAAATGAAAATGGATATCCGGCGAATCGAACGCCCAACCACCTCTATCATAAAGTGGTACCATACCACTACACTACGAAACCAGTTCACTATACCCATTCCCTGCATGAAGAACCTAAACCCAGGGTTCAGCAAACCCGGGGAACAAGGGTCAGGACAGGGGCAGGGCGGTGGTATGATACTTGTACTGGGGTAGGGACGAAAAAATCGGAAAAAAGTATCAGCAAGATCTCGGAGTGAAGGAAGTAGAGAGTGAAGCAGTTTGGAAAGAAAGTGGGATCGGCAGAGGTTAGAAAGCCGGATGGTGATTCAAGGAAGATAAGGCTCTAGTTTGCTATACCGTAAACTTTACAAATACCATTTGCCGCACAGCCGGCCTTGTTGTGTTCTTGAGCAGCCATCATCCTAATACAAGTACTGTACTTGTATCTAGTAATCTTGTGCAACAGCCCGGGTCCAAGATGTTTCGCAACCTGATCGCTTTTCACCCGCCGCCACATCGATCATCCCCCTGTTCCTTGTTTTGCCACCAAAAGTTTTCCGATCTTTTCGTCCATCCACTAACCGTGCCAAGGTTCCTGCCGATTATGTAACTGCTCGCATTTCCAAAATCTTGTAGCACGTCTACGACGTGCCCAACAGCTCAATGTCAGAATCAGCTCAACGTCAGTTTTTTTTTTGTATGTGAATTTAGGAGTTATCGGCCACCACCAAACATCTCTTAATGTATTAAGGCCCTGTTCTTTGCGCCACTTTTATAGTATAAAAGTGACTTTTACGGCATAAATTATGGTAACTAAAACTTTTTATATGGGGGTGTGTTCACTGCATACAAAAATATTGTGATATATTTTTA
>Ga0307509_10007838_pt1 | contig 13807 bp, 8 predicted proteins | sample 10_EM_MG_FD_202245 | JGI IMG/M metagenome (GOLD analysis project Ga0307509, IMG submission 202245) | Populus trichocarpa ectomycorrhiza microbial communities from riparian zone in the Pacific Northwest, United States - 10_EM | ecosystem: Host-associated > Plants > Roots > Unclassified | place...
CTTCCCTTTACGCAACCAGTCCCCGTACCCAATCTCTGAGACCAGTTAGGGTTCCTAGTGACCAAAATACTAGGTGGCGACTCCCATTCCATTTCCTTCCAACAAAAGACAATATTTTCTTGTCTCCTCACATTTGTCATCCCTAGATACCATACACACATCCTAGATTCTAAAAAATGGAAAATTCGCCGCGACGCCGCGCACCCGCGACACTTGCCATCCAAGTCATTGTCCAAGTCAAGAACCACACCAACATTCACTGGGATTATAGATGTTGAGTTCTTGGCCATTCCCATTTCAAAGAAGAAAATCTTCAAATAAAGAAGGGAAAAGAAAGAAAGAGCAGGCTTTGAAGGGTACTTTTTCCTGATCATATTGTTGTCTACTTGTGGTTGAGCTGATTCCAGTTTGTTGGTTTAAGCTTGAAAGAACTCTCTCTTATTTATATAAGGCTGTGGCCTGTAGGGTACTTCAAATATGTGGATCCTTAAAGCCTAGAAGAAGATCTCAGAACAGTGGGTGGAGAGGGCCCAATCATTAATTTAAGCTTTCAAAAACAGGAGAGGTTTACTGAGTTTTGTTGCAAGGAAATTTCATGCTTTGAAATTTCCTTGAGAACTATCCCTCCGAGGGCCCAACCATTAATTTAAGCTTTCAAAAACAGGAGAGGTTTACTGATTTTTGTTGCAAGGAAATTTCATGCTATGAAATTTCCTTGAAAACTATCCCTCCCCTCATGAATTGTAATGTAAAAGAAGTCCAAAACATGGAAGGATGTTGGGATATGGTTAAGTAAATTAGATTTAGAAAAATATCTAATAATTGCTTAACATATATAGTTCCTAAAACATTGGAAGCAAATCACACTTCATACGAAAAGAGATTGAGAGGACAGGAGGAACAAAAAGTCATTTCCCTTTTCTTATTTTTCTTGTTATACATGTCAAGATGACAAGTATTTGTATGACTTTTCCCCCTGGCTTGTCTGCTGTTACCGATCAAATATGTTCCTTGTCTCTGATTTCACTATCGGTTACCTTGACTAATTAAATCAAATGGACGTATGGTTGCTTCATACTTGTTAGACTTTTTGAAGTGTTGGCTTAAATGATAAATATTTTTGTTTTCAGGATTATTATTTTCAATTCAAATCTAGAAAAAATTTCAAAAATAAAATAAAATATGAATACTTCAATCCGACTGTGAATAATTTATTTAAAACTCGATTGAGAGGGAGAGCTGACAGAGAGTGCCCTAATCATACCTATAACAACAAAACAAAGAAAGAAAGGTATCCGATTCCTTATTCCTTATTGCAGCCAAACAATAGCTTTTATGGGAAAATCTAATTCAATAAATTAATTATCATCCCATTAAGTCTCAATCCTATTATATTATTTTATGCTTAAAAAACACTAATGTGTTGTCTAGCATGCATTTTCTTCCTTGCATCATCATATTGTCTTGGATCTTTTCGAATTTTTTCTTGTCAAACAAGCATCAAACAGTGCACGCTTGATTTTCTTCAATTCAAGACAAGATTTGTATATGTAAGTCGTCTATTTCACTTACTAAGATAATAAATAGCATCATTTCGACGAAGCATCCTTTGTCATGTCACAAATTTGTTTTCAACACACTGCGCCATCTCATATCAAGTTTGAGCTGTCTCTGATGATATTTTTTTATAATTACATTAAAATAATATTTTTTATTTATTTTTTAAAAAATTATTTTTGACATTAACATATGAAAACGATCTGGAAACACCAAAAAATTAATTTGAAATAAAAAAATCATTTTTTTCCAAAAACACTTTGAAATACAAAAACAAATGGGGGTTATACTATCACCTACTTCTTGTTTGCTATCTAAATCTCAATCATCCATCTTCTACACTAGCTTAAGATATTGAAATACTTCATATGAGCTCACATTAAGTATGCTAATGAGTTTGTAGTTTATATATATATCATGTACATATTTCTAGACACGACTCACGGGTGGGTACCCGTGATGGCCATTTCAAGAGCCAAACCACTAGAAAGAGCCCGCCAACTCGAGGTCCCTAATCAATTACACACTTACACGTGGATTGGGAAATTCAAGTGGTGGGATTCAAACTAGGGATGTCATCTCCCCCTACTTGACTCTTTACCAATTGAGCTACTAGCTCACTTGCAGTTTGTAGTTTAATTGACATCCCTTTCTCCTTTCTATCATGAGAGACTTGGGGTTCAAGTGTGTAAGAAAACAATTAAGAAAAAAAAAAGGTTGGATAATTTGTATTTTCATCTCAACTCAACTCAAGTTATTAGATGAAGTTTTAAAATATTATCATCTAGCTCTCTTCATTTCTTCCTTCTTATTGTGACCTACACCCATTTACACAAAGAGATTTTCATTTTTAAGCTTTAGTTTAGTTCAAGAAAGGTTGAAGAAGCAAGTAAGTGGTTCCCTCTCATATTATTTTTTATTATGGTTTGTTTATGGAAGGATTAAAAAAAAGATTAGGGTTTTGTTATGATTTTGATGATGTGTTATGGGTTAAGAAATTTGTTTCAACTTTGGTGGAAAATATGGACATAATGTTCTGGAGGTTAAGGATTTAAAATTTAATTTTGGTCATTGATTTATGAAAATTTCTATTAGTCCCTAAACTTTGAAAAATTATAATTTGACCCTTGAAATGTATTTTGAAATTATAGGCAGTATTCTTATTAGGTTAACGGTTATGAATCTTATTTTGATAATTGATATGTGGAATTTATAGTTTAGTCCCTCAATTTTGGAAATTTATAGTTTAGTCCCTGAACTTCGAAAAATTTGCAATTTGGTAACTGGAATGTAAATTGAGATTCTGGACCGAGTTAAGGATGGATTATAGGTGAAATTTCAGTATGGTTATGTATTTACAATTTGGTCCTCCAATTCTGGCAAAATCACGTTTTGGTCCCTGTTTTTGGATATTTATCATTTTAGTCCCTAAAATTAGGAGACTAAACTTGATTTTCTTTTATGCATTTGAATCTTTTATTTGTGTTGTTTTTTAGTTTATTATGTATTTTTGTTGTAGGTTCTTCTAACGATTTCAATAGAATTTTCAGGTCTTTCATCTCATATTTCTTTTATTTCTATATTTTTTCAGGTGAGTAGGATAATATTTAATATACATGTAATATAAATAAATTATGTATGTTGATTATATGATGAGTACGGATGATATTCTTGAATATCTATATATATATTGATTTATTTTCCAAGTTCTCATTAGTTTCTTGAATATGTATTCGCATTAAATTATATTTGATATAACATTCAGTTGCTTTGATAATTATATGAATATCTGTTATGTTTGGATATCAAACTTGTCAGTAACTCTATACTAACAGAGTGTAGTTAGTCTGTGTGCACATCGTATCTGTATTCCTAACTGGTGAGAGAGGCACCAGCCTGTGCACGACTAATTATCCCAAAGTGGTCACCTTCAGTGTCATCTGATTATCTTCGGGTGTCATCTTATCTCTAACATGTATTCCACTACCATATGTTAATATGCTTAGTATATATATTTATATCAAGATATATACGACTTACAAATTATTAATATCTAGGATGTATATTAAATGTTATTTCCTCACTGAGTTGGTTGAACTCACCCCTCATTTTATATTATTTTCAGGTTCTTAGTTTATGTTAGCAGGTTGACCTTCTTGTTTGTTCCTGCTTCTTCGCTTTTGTTTGGCATGTTTTGCTTGTTTTCGCGAGGCTTACTTTTAATTTGTCTTAAAGTGCTCCACTATTACACTATTTTATTTAAAGTTTGGGTTTTATATAATGTAACACGTATTATGAACCCTCGTTTTGTTTTTATTTGATGAAGAGATATTTTGAAAGTTTATGAAATGCTGTGTATTTTATATAATTTGTTTTATGATATGTATGTTCTGAGGTTTGGCGTAGGTGTGGTGTCCTGTTGGCACCACTCTTGCGTTGCCAGTCATAGATCTAGGATTTGGGTCATGACAATTAGTTATGCCTAGTAAATTAGAGTGGTTAATTTATGATTAAATCCATGAATTTTCCTTTTGTGTTGAACCATTGAAATTACAGTCCCAACTATCGACTGTTCTAAGGGAGATTTTAGGAAGGAATATACAATATAAAATATGCCAGTTTTTTTTTTTACTTAAATTGAAATTAAGAATAAAAAAATTGAAAGTGATTGATGCCTAATCTCCAACTGACAATAGAGTTATTTTTCATAGACTCAAGTTTTTTGAAGCAAAATAAAAAATAGATGGCTATTAGATGATTGACATGCGCTACACTGCAGGTCAAGTAAAATTTTTGTTGAACGTAAAAACAAATATTCAAATGTTGCTAATGTTTTTTTCCTAGCAGAAAAAAATTAAATTGTGTGAGGGTTTACCCGATGTAACCCGATTGATTTTATTAGGCCAAAAACAACCCATACAACTCGTGAAAACAAATTTTGACTAAACAAAATTTTAAGATGATATCTTTTTTTAATATTAAAATAACAACATATTGGATTGACCTTGGACAACCTAGGTTAACGTGTTAAATTCGTGACCCAGGTTATGAGACTATGATAACTCTATAAAAAGCAAATCGAAATAAATTATTAAGCCTAATTTCCAATTAACCTAATATTGAAGGATGAAATTGGAAAAAACAATCAATTAAAAAAAGGACCTAAAAAACAACTCGGGTTAACATGTCAAACTTGCAACCCAGGTCATAAGACCGAGATAACCCCATGAAAAGCAAATAAAAAATTACAAATTTCAATCCCTAACCGACTCAATATTGAAGGATGAGATTAAAAAAAATCAATTAAAAAAAGAATATGAAAAACAACATGAGTCAATCTACCAAACTCATAACCTAGGTCATCAAACTAAGATAACCATATAGAAAAATATTAAAAACAAATGATCTAATTTAACCCGGATTAACCTGTTAAATCCGCGACTTTGATCTTGAACTAAGATAACACCATATAGAGAAATTCAAAACAACTTATAAAGCTCAATTCTCAATCGCCCTTATCAGATCTAATGTTGAACGATGAAATTTGTAAAAATCTTAATTAAAAAATTGACATAAAAAATAAGTCGAGTTAACCGTTAAGCACTATTATCGAGTCATGAGACCAGGATAACCTAAAGAAAAACAAACCAAAATAAACCATGAAGCCTAATTCCCAATTAAACACAAAATTAATTGAGGAAATTGAAAAAAAAAGTCAATTAAAAAAAAGAAAGAAAAAATGAGTCAATTGGGTTAAACCGCCAAACTCATGACCCGGGTAATGAGACGGGGACAACCTAATAAAAACCAAGTCCAATGTTGAAGAACTCATGACCTAGATAATGAGACCGATATAACCTCTTAGAAAGAAACAAAAAAATGACTTGATTTAATCTGGGTTAAAATCCCAAAACCTGTGACCTTGATCTTAAGACCAAGATATTCTCATAAAAGCAAATCAAAATGGATTATAAAGCTCAATTCCCAACTAACTTAATGTTGAATGATAAAATTGAAAAAAAAAATAATTAAATAAAAGACAAAAAACAATCTGAGTTAACTCGGGTTAATCTGTTAAGCATTATTCTCGTGTCATGAGACCAAGATAACCTAATGAAAAGTAAATAAAACAAATCATGAAATTTAATTCTCAATCAAATCAATATTAAAGAAAAAAATTAGAAGAAAAAAATTAATTATGAAAAAAAAAACTGAGTCAACCGAGTTAATCCGCCAAATCAGGTTAACCCATCAAACCTAAGATCAATGTTATGAGAGTGTGATAACTATATAGAAAAAAAATCTAATATTAAATGATGAAATTTAAAAATATATATATATATTAATTAAAAAAACAAAACAAAACAAAAAAGCAAAACAAAACACTAGTGATTTGTGAGGAGGGGTACACTAAAACCCCCTATTTTTTTAGTTTATAGTTAATTAATATATGGAATGAGAAAAGCCTTGAACCAGATGATAACAACGACTTGAAGGGGAGAATTTGTAGGAGGTTAAAACACCTGGAAATTGGTGCACAAAAAGGTTCTTATGGATCAAAATCGTCTGATTGGTTGGTGCATTTGACCTGTAATGGATGGCTAATGTGATTGGTTGGGTAATGAACCAGCTCCGTGCTATAATTTCTCACTGCTAGCTAGAACATAGAGAGGAAAAGGTCCATATGCACGTTATTGGGTGGTGACTCAAACTTCACCTTAGTTTACCAGCTCCTTCACCATACAGAAACATGCATTGCAAAATACTCTTGGTTGTTTTTCTTCTTTTTTTTTAATATCATGGACACATTTTTGGACATAATCCACTGGTAAATAGTTACTTTCAAGAGCCAAACCATGGGAAAGAGCACGCTAACTCAAGAATCTCAATCTATCACACACTTATATGTCGATTGAAAAATACAAGTGGTAAAATTCAAATCAGCAATATTCTCTTTTTCCTAGTTAATTCTTTACTACTTGACTATTGCTTGCGTAGCTACTAGCTCACTTACCAGTATTGGTTCATTACATTCACCCCACACTGCTCATTAAATTACAGAAAGGAATCAACATTAGATAAGCAAAATATGTATGTATAAGGTTAGTACTTGCATTTTCTCAAGCAAAAACTAGCTTGTTTACAGTGTTTAAATAAATGGTATTATAAATGTCATACAATCAAAGTGCTGATATACAAATCAATTGTTTCATGGTTTACTTCAGCAGCTTATAGTCATTTTGATAGTCATTTCCCTTTTCTTATTTTTCTTGTTATTCATGTCAAGATCGATGACATGTATTTAGATGAATTTCCCCCTGGCTGGTCTGAGTGGGCCTGTTTCTGATCAAATATGTTCCTTTGTCTCTCATTTCGCAATCGGTTAGACTTTTTGAAGTGTTGGCTTAAATGATAAATAGTTTTGTTTTCAGGATTATTACTTTAAATTCAAATCTAAATAAAATTGTAAGAACTTTTTTTTTTTTATGAATACATCAATCCGACTGTGAATAATTTATTTAAAACTCGATTGAGACGGAGAGCTGATAGAGAGAACCCTAATAATAATTACAACAACAAAACAAAGAAATAAAGAAAGAAAGAAAGGTATCTGATTCCTTATTGCAGCTACTTTTCTGGGAAAAATGCTAATTCAATAAATTAATTATCATCCCATGAAATCTTAATCCTATTATTTATGCTTAAAAACCTCTAATGTGTCATCTAGTGTACATTTTCTCCCTCACATAATCATATTTTTTGGAACTTTTCGATTTTTTTTCTTGGCAAAGTACAATCATCAAACAGTGCTCGCTTGATTTTCTTCGATTCAAGACAAGATTTGTATACTTTAGTCGTCTATTTCTCTTCCTAGTTAAGATAATGTAGAGCATCCTTTCGACGAAGCATCCTATGTTGAATGGCTACTGTGGAGCAATAGGTGCTGGAAATGACAATTGTCAGAAGATGGAAATGGGAAGGCACATATATCTATAGGAAGAAGCAAGATAGTTGAAGATAATACTAACAGTAACAACCATTTCTGTTTCTTTTGTTGCAGAAGCAACTTCAAGTACTTGTTGTTTTCCATTCTTTAACTTCGTTGACTTGAACTAGTTTGCAGTAGCAGTGGTTGTAGGAGTATAACCCAAGACCTAGACTAAAATCGATGAAATCTTATATTTTTAAGGATTAATGTCAATTTTTTTATTAAAAAGTCAAAATGGATGAAATCTCTTGTTTTTAAAACCAGATGAAATCTTCTATTTTTAGGAATTAATATCTAATTTGTTTTTGTTAAAAAACCTAAATCAATGAAATCTCTATAGCCTTGTGATTCCTGTAGTTCAGGAAAAAAAAATGGTAATATCCATTCAAATAATGGTTGTGAGAAACACAATAAATTTAAAGAAAACTAATAAAAGAAAAAATTGGAAACAAGTCCAATTACAGTATATCAGTAACATCAAATCTAAGCTTCATTCCTTGCACGCTTCTTGTCTATGTTTGTCCAGAGATAAATGCCTTTAGCACTTCAAATGAGGTCACTTCCTGTCTATGAAATCAGACTTGATAACCTTTATCCAACAAGACAGACAATGTAGAATCAAGCCTAAGACCGCATCCCAATCCACTGTTTTGACGTTAAAATTAACTTGATTACGTGTGAGCCAAATTCCACAAGCTACTCCAAAAGACAAGGCCTTCCAAAATGTTTTCTGCATCTTTCCAGTTGCAAGCGCCTGCCATTCATACAGTAGATTATCTATTTTCTTTGGGATACACCACACAGCTCCCCACCAGGACAGGTATCGTCACCATAGTTTCCATATGGATGGACATTGCAGCAGCAGATGGTCTGTGCTTTCCAGTTTTGTATCACAAAATGGGCATAAGACTGCTTCATACGAGAGTAAACAACGTTGCAACAAGAAGAATTTTGTGCATAAACAATTTTGAACAGCCAGCCAAATGAACATTTGAATTTTAGGAGGCGTTGCACTACACCAAATATTTGTCAGGTAATGCTTATTTCCATGGTAGGCACACAAGATTTAACAATATATTTCCCATCCTTATTGACAGTCCATAATCATTTGTCTTGCTTGTACATATTCAATTTGATACCTGACAAGTGATTAAGAAGAGAGTCTACTAATGACTCCTCATAACTCAACAAATTTCTTCGCCAAGTTAATTTCCACATCTAGGTACCATTTGTCCAGCAACCCATTGCACTAATTTGTAGGAGAGTAAAACTGCGGGAAATTATTACACAACTAGGTATTTATGGACCAAAATTGTCTGATTGGTTGGTGCATTTGACCTGTGATAGATGGCTAATGTGATTGATTGGGTAACGAACCAGGTCCGAGCTATAATTTCTCACTTGCTAGAACATAGAGAGGAAAAAGTCCATGTGCATGTTATTGGGTGGTGACTCAAACTTCTATTCTTCCTATCTTCACCCTGGTTTACCAGCTTCTTCACCATACAAAACATGTTTTGACTTGAAGCAGGATCCATCCCTTCTTATTGAATATCAGCAAAATACTCTTGGTGCTTTACATTCACCCCCACGGTACTGCTCATTAAATTACATAAAGGAATCACCATTAGATAAGAAAAATATGTATGTTAAGGTTAGTATTTGCATTCTCTCAAGCAAATACTAGCTTGTTTACAATGGTATTATAAATGTCATACAATCAATATGTTAATCTACAAGTCGCGGCTGTTGTTCTTGTTGAAAGTAAACCAGATTTTTGTTTTTTCTGAAAAACAGAGGAACCGGTCTACCGGTTGAGAACTGCTCAACCGCCTGAATTAAATGAATCAGTTGATCGGTTTAGAAACAGTGACTGGTTGAGGTGGTAGAAAACTTTTCTTTATCAATTTAGGTTTTCCTTTTGTTAAATTAATTCATTAACTATCTTGGACTTTGTTGCACATGGACACACGGAGTCAGGGGGTCAAAGGAGTCGCCACCTAGTTGTTTGGTTTAGTGTTGCTAGGAAACCCGAGTATACTAGTCTTATCAGAAATTCTAAAGGTAAAGGACTGGTTGTGGCTAGGAAAGGTATTAAAACCCCTAACACACCCTACCTGAGGTAAGCTGCATTGTGTGGTCTGAATGTGGTTTAAAGGTTTTGATGGGTTCCTAACTGGTGGTCTATCTATGGCTTAGGATGAAAATTTATTCGTGTGAATAAATCTAGCATTTCAAATTTATTATTGGCTCGTGTACCCAAATGAATTCTTATGAAAATGATCCATGTAAGTGCCCCGACAAGGTTCACCTATCGTGGAAGGCAGAAGGGTTTTCCACAACTCGTGTGTTGTGGTGAAAAATACTCCAAATTAAAATTGGTGAATATCCAGAGTAATTCTGAGAATTTTCTGGTCAACTCCTCATATTTAAATACCAGCCTACTTGTAGGTTCAATATTTATACTAGAATATTAACCATTAATTCTCATGAGTTAATGGAGGTATATTTAAATAATGGCCTAGTCCTTGTTGGTCAAATAATGCAATTGATCCTCTTATGGTGGTATCTTTCTTTGTATAGTGGCTTGTTCATATACCTCTAATGAAGCTTTCCCTCGACATACAGTGCTATAGTGCCCAAACTGATTGCAGTTATAACACTGGATATTCCTCTTCTCATGATTATTATAACCACCTCATCTTCCTTTAGGAGTAAATGCTTGTTGTCCTCGTTCTTCTCTAGTTGTGTTTCTACCACCTTTTCCTTTGAATCTTGTATTCCAAGATCCTCTTTCTTGAAATCGTTAAAATCCAGCTCATTGTCCTTGTTGATTTCTTCCTCAAGTGGTATATTCACATGTTGAAGTCCCCCTTGCTCATACATGTCTTTTTTTAGGGAAAATTTTGATTGCAAGGCATGCTCTATTACCTTATCTCCATTTTCTTTCACAATCTTTTGTTCATAAGCTTGTAAATAACCTATAAGCTCATCCACCGTCAACTTGTCAACTTCTTTGGACTCTTTAATAGCGATAACATAATCAAATCTTGGATCTAGACATCTCAAAATTTTCTCAGTAATCCAAGCATCTGTGAAGGCTTCTCCATTTCTTCTCATCTGATTGACTATCACCATAATTCTTGTGTGATAATCAAAAATAGTTTCCAAGGACTTCATTTGCAGTGATTCAAATTCACCTCGTAATGATTGGATATGAATTTTTTTTATTCTATCAGCACCTTTGTATTTTTATTGGAGAGCCTCCCATATTTCTTTTTACATTTCTTCGAAATTGATGGTCTCATATATGGTTTCATTAAGACCTTGATAAATGATGGTATTGGCTTTGTTGTCTTTCTTTCTATTGGCTTTCAGGACTTGCTTTTGCGCCTCTTGTAAAGAATCTTCTGCTTCTTTAGAATTTGTTTCATCATAACCATATTCCATAATCTTTACACACTCTTGTGAGCCAATAAATGCCTTTAATCTGATACACCAATTATCATAATTGTCTTTGTTCAGCTTCGAGATGAGTGTTTGTGCATTTTTTGTAGTCATTTTATTCTTTGAATGACTATATCACCTTCTGGGAGTTGAATTTTGAAAAATTAACACCATTAACGAATCCAAAATAGTCAAAATAGTAGGGAACTGGTCTGACCTGGTTGAATATAAACCAGAAATGACTATATCACCCCTTGCTCCGATGAGGCTGATTTTTACACCGTTGAGTTCGTATTGAAGAAACCTACACTATGGAATGATCAAAATGTGTTTTGACAACTTTGAAAATTTGGACGCATCTCAAAAAATCCTCTATTTTTTTTACGAACGAAGCTCTAGTACCAATTATTGGTGGGAGAGACCACTGGTGGTGGTTTTAAAACACTCAGGAAAGATAAAACAATATGTTTATATCATAAACAACAAGTTTACATAAACTACAAACTCTAAAACACTTACCTTCTCTTTCTCTCTATTGTTTCTCTCTTTTATTTCTCACACTCAATAGCATAAACTTAGTTGCTTATTTATACACAAAATAAAAGTATGAAAAATCATATTTCAAGTGTGAACACAAATGGTTGGTGGTAGTGTGAAGCCGGCTAGCGGCTGCGATTGGTGGCAGCCATCCTTGTCCTTCTAGAGTGGAGGTTGAGTTTACTGCAACATGCATTGATGGTTATTTCTTAAAAAATGGATTTGTAAATGTTCCCATGAATATGTCATCTATGTAAAGATAAAAGAGAGTGGTGATACTCTTATTGTATGCTTGTATATGGATGACATGATCTTTACAGGAAATAATCCAAAGATATTTGGAGACTTCAAGCAAGAAATGATCAAGGAGTTTGAGATGACGGATATTGGTCTTATGACATACTACTTAGGGATTGAGATCAAGTAAGGAGAAGATGGAATTTTTGTGATTAAGAGAAGTTTACAAAAGAGATTCTCAAGAAATTTAAAATGAAGGATTGTGTAAAAGTGAATACTCTAGTTGAGTGTGGAGTGAAGATGTCAAGCATGATAAATAAGAGAAGATAAACTCTACAATATTTAAGAGCTTAGTTGAGAGTTTGAGATACTTGATTTGCACTCATCCAGATATTCTCTTTGGCATAGGATTTGTGAGTAGATTCATGGAGAGACCAACTATAACACATTTCAAAGCATTGAAGCGAATCCTTTAGTATATTCAAACAACTTTGAACTTGTGGGTTATAGTGATAGTGATTGGGTTAGAGATATGTATGATAGAAAAAGCACTACAGGTTCTGTTTTCTACATAGAAGACACATCATTCACATAGAGTTCAAAGAAGCAACCTATAATCATATTATCAACTTGTAAAGCTGAATATATAGCTATTACAACATGTGTTTGACATTTTATATGGCTAAGAAAATTATTGAAAAAGTTGTGAATGCCATGAGAGAAACCTACGAAAATTTATGTGGACAACTCATCAGCCATTGCTTTAATAAAGAATCCTATGTTTCAAGACAAAAGTAAGCACATTGACACAAGATTACATTACCTACAAGATTGCATGACAAACAAGAAAGTTGAAGTCAAGTATGTGAAGACCCAAGATCAAGTCGCAAACATTTTCACTAAGCCTCTCAAACATGATGTTTTTGCCAAGACAAAAGATATGTTAGGAGTTATAAAGAAATCAAGTTTAAGAAGGGATGTTGAAAGTAAATCAAATTTTGGTTTTTCTAAAAAATAGAGGAACCGGTCGACCGGTTGAATTAAATAAATTGGTCAATCGGTTAGAAATGGTCAATCGGTTAAATTAATTCCTTATCATAATATTTTTCTTTATTAGTTTAGGTTTTCTTTTTGTTAAATTAATTCCTTGATTATCTAAGACTTTATGCCTATAAATAATTTTGTAATCAGAACACGAGAGATGTAATACAAAAGAGAAGAAGAATGTATCTTCAAGAAAACACTTAATGCAAAAACATCATTTCTCTCATATTTTTCTTGTTTTTTAGTTTTGCTTTTTTAAGATTATCTTCTATCGCTCCTAGAGTTTCTTCAAACAGATCTTTCTTGATTTTGGACGACAAGCTTAATTATTGATATTTTGTACTTCCTCTTGATCGGGTTGTTGTGCATTTGGATCTTGATCATCATCATTGTCCGCCGGTGGAAGATCTCCAGGTATAGCTATGTGGATCGGATTCAGTTCACTTCTACTGGATGTTAAGTCCATTTGAATGAAGATTCTGAACAAAACAAGAACTCTGCTCCATGCTGTTGCTCTTAAATCAGAGGGCTGCAAGAGTACTGCTCTGTGCTCGTAAACAAATATGGTTGTGAAGATCATGAGAGATGAAATTGAAGCAATGCCAGTAATAAGAAATAATCCCCAAAAACTCTTGAGACTAAGGCTATTAGATGAAACTAAGGTGCTGGATTCTTGACAACTGCTTTGTGTGCCAAGCCATGCATCCTCAATTTCCTTCATCTTATCTCCTTCGGTCACATTTAGAACAGCCCTTGATACATCAGCTACAAGAGGAGAACCTTTAGGGAAGACCTGAAACGCAAAAAAGAATGATCCCACATGAGAATTTTTGTGTGCTCATACACGAATGATATATCAGACAGAGACGAGAAGAGCAGGAGGAAGGAAGAGAAGTGATCTTACAAACCCGAAACCGCCTGTTTTAAATGTAGGTTCAATTATTGTATATTTCGAGCAATACATAGATAGAAAGAATTTCATATATGGCACTTCAT
>Ga0307509_10007839_pt1 | contig 13807 bp, 15 predicted proteins | sample 10_EM_MG_FD_202245 | JGI IMG/M metagenome (GOLD analysis project Ga0307509, IMG submission 202245) | Populus trichocarpa ectomycorrhiza microbial communities from riparian zone in the Pacific Northwest, United States - 10_EM | ecosystem: Host-associated > Plants > Roots > Unclassified | place...
GATCAGCGGTAAACACGCTCCGGGATCGTCTGGTGACTCACTGTGCCGGGTCCATCGAACCGGGCGCTTCGCGCCCGTTCAACAATGATATCCTCAGTGCTTGCAGAACCCGAAATTCATGTGGGCGTGGGGTGTGCCGTGTGTTTGTTTTCGGGGCAAGTTTGAGTGCCACCAAGAAATCATCTTGTGTCAGATGGATGAACATCGGGGCGGAACACGTAGGGTGTTGTTCGGCGATGTGGAGCGAAGAAGCGTATTGATTTGCAAAGAACGCCTCGAATTCAAAGAAAAATGAATGGCACTTCCAGACCTGTTGCGAATTCCCTCGCGATACTTTTGTGCACGTTGCTCGATGGTCTCTGGCTGAGGGGGAAAGTACCTGCTTGGACGTGTTGGAACGCGTCCACCAACATAGGCTCGAGATACCGACCGGTCATTGGTAGCTGGCGCCCATTACTGGATGTAGGACTGCCGCGGGGTGGGAGGGTCGCTTTCCTCCTCACATTCCAGACCTAAGCTAGAGACAGTTGGGGAATCAGAGGTCACATTCGGTTATGCATGGAAAACTGACAACCGCGCAATGGAACGAGCGCGACAGCGGCCAGTGCTTGCTAGCCATGGTTTGACGTTGAGGGTTGGGCGTTACCGGGGGGCTGACGACAGGGTAGGGCACGAAGTTTCTTGTTGCCCGAAAGGGATCCTAAGGGATCCTAGGGTGCGGTTTGAATCGGTCGAGCCACGTGGTGGACGCTAGGCTGGTGACCATCCCCTAGTACGATCACTTCCTATACAAGCGAAGCGATCGTACTAGGGGCTGGTTACCAGTCTAGGTGGACGCATGGTGGATCTTGTTGGACTGACACAGAAGCAGGTATCGTTTCTCTACTGACTCGAGTCTTCGATACGAAATGAGGACCGTGTCGCAAATTTTCCCACCGAATGTAATTGGGTTCCAGTTGCCAGGGTGGAGGGTTTGGTGTCGGCGGAGTTCGTTGGGTTCGCCGAACGTCCTCTCGACCGGACGGGTGAGCGAATTCCAACGTGGGGAGAGCCATGGTTAGGTTTTTATACCACCTGGATTGCTGGTGACGATGCGGCAAGGCTGGCGTGCGGTAGATGACCATGACGGTAAATTCGAAAAGGAATACGGACGTGCACCACTGCCTCCCTGCTTTCTTTCTACCAGGCCAGAGGAATTCAGATCGTTCGACCCTTGTTCGACCCACAACTTCTCAGGAAACCGCTCGAGGAGTCAATGATCCCCCTCAATCGTATGCGACCACGACCTGGACGGATAAAACGGGGGACCTAGGATCGACTCAGGAGCTCGATCGTGTGGTCCCTGACTCGATCCACGATGAAGACACTCACATCCTCACTAAAAGGCGAGCCCATACGCCATTTGTTATATAACCGTGCCGGTTAACGATTGTATCGCGTTGGCACTGCTACAGTACTTGCACTTCTCGCTGACCAACTCTGGTGCCGAAATAAGTGTTGGTACCGAAACAGGGTTAAAATCAAGCAATTGCCCACCGTCACACGTCCACCCCAAACCACTTGGCTTCCACAAGATCTCGTGGAAATGATCATCTCCTACTTCACCTACGACACCTGCACCCTTCTTGCGTGTTCCATGACGTGTTATTCATGGTACATTGCAGCCGTACCCCATCTCCACCACTCCCTCACCACTGACAACAACCCCCTTCCTTGGGTGGGCGAGAGATATCTGTGGCCTGGACCACTTCAAAACTCATACGAACTCGGTTTGCTTCCGCTCGTCAAGCGATTTCGTATTCGCCTCGACGATTATCCCTACAACAAGTTCACTCTTGACGATCACACCCTACGTTACTTTTCCGCTCTTACAAACCTCCAGGAACTCGGGATAGATCATCTCCGAATACCTGACTTTATGCCAGATATTCAACGATGCTTCGGACACTTGGCACCGACCCTTCGTTTCCTCGCTCTGAAGGAGCCCGAAGGTTCTTGTCGGCAGATCTTGTACTTCATCGGCCTCTTCCCGAACCTCCAGGACCTTAAGCTCTTCTATCAATCCCCCATAGAAGAGTGGGAGGGCACAGCCGATGTGGAACTTGTTCCACTCTCCACACCCCCGCTGTGTGGGCGGCTGACACTCACTCACTTCACAAGGGCGAGACTTGTGGAGCTCATGATTGCGCTTTTTGGCGGACTTCATTTTCGCCACATGGACCTCTTCAGGGTGAAGTGTGTGCGGCTCCTCTTAGGTGCTTGCGCAGAAACCTTGGAGACATTGCGGTTGTACTCGACAGATTTCTCTGGTGAGGAAAGTCTTCTGGAGGAAGAGAATAGAACAAGCTCAAGTTCATGATCCACAGGGAACGACAATCCCGTGCATCGTTGTTTCGATCTGTCACGGAACAAATCCCTTCGGACGCTTGAGACCACAGCAGAATCAATGGTCGCTGAAGATGCTGATCCGGGCTTCCTCCGAACTGTGCTCTCCACCGTTACATCCCCTCTGCCGCTCGACGTTGTCATCTTCTACCGGTACTACGATGTTGGTTATACACTGCGGTGGACAATTCCCCCCCCCGAGGTGCAGTTTCGGGGAGGGATGAGGGCCACATATGACTCACACCAACAGCGGTTCAAGCAGTTGCACGAAATGTATATGGTGCGGGAGTTTCGGCTAGTGCTTTGTGCCCGTGACATTGAATGCGCTGTGGAGCACATCATACGAGAGCTGGAGTCCATTGTGAAGGTGGAAAGGGCGAAGGGAGGGCTTGATTACCTCCTCTGTGAACCATTCGTCGTTTCTGAGATGCGGTCACCTCGTAACCGTGTGCATGATGACGATGTGGGGGGTTCAGGGAGATTGAGAGTTCTTGCCAGCGCACTGTGACGAACCTTATATTCGTTGGTCCGTGGTGTGATAGTGGGCTCAGTTGAGGTGGAGGGGCGAGAGAACAGTTGTCCAGGTCGGGAGGGTCACGCCTTTCCACCAACGTCCCCGGAACCCCTCCTCATCAACAAGGCCGTCGCCCGGTTCGTCTTTCAGTCGTAGATCTTGCGGTTATCCTTGACACGTTGTTCCTTCCAGATTCGTTCCAGAATTTCATCTTAGGGTAGTGGTGTCTGAGCCGTGTCCGACCGACACCAATATGGATGACTAACACCCAACCGCCTCCGTGATTCGTGTGCACACCATCCAGTAGATCCCGGCTCCTCGACGGACCGCGTGTCACTTTCTTAGAGTCCACCAGGTCTTTTATTGTCGCTATCGGCACCCGATTGTGCTGGATCCGATGAGTGTATTATGCGCAGTGCATTTCTGAATCGCCTTTCCACCACCTCTGGCCTCCCGTGTACCGTCACTCGGATGGGTCCCCTGCAACGCCATGGCCGCTGTTTTCCGATCTCTTGCCACATCTTCGACGGATCCGGACCCCCGTTTGTTTTTTGAGTGGCTTCCTCACCCGTTCATTCGACACCGCCCTAAATTGTTTTTGCTGTGGCTCGGTTGGGGTAACCTCTCGATCAGCTTGTTCCTATGTCCTGCGTTTCTAGCTCAGAGCATTGCCGCTCCTGGACGGATCCGAGACCCTCGCCAGGTTTGGTTCCATCCACGACCTCGCCCACCTGAACACGTCTGCCGAATATTTCGCCCGTGCAGCCCAGCAACGCCTTTTCCCGCGCGCGCGATAAATTCAGGGTGCTGGCTTCGGATTCTCCTTCGTTTTTTGACTAGCACTCCCGAAACCCCTTCCAGTAGGTGGCCAGCACGACAGCCTAGCGGTGGGATAGTTGTATCATAAGTACGTGGCGGTACTTCCATTGCACCACTCACGGATCGCGTTCGGGCGTGTGGTTATACTACAGGGTCTTCTCGTTCACGGTTTGCTCAAAAGGTAGGTAGGGTCACACATCCGCATTCGGCTCGACGTATTGCTCCTCGACGTTCTCCGTTCCCAATCACCCTATCACCATCAACAATTCTGGGACCGCCCGCCCTGTCACCGTTCGTTGCGCCAGTTGTGGTCGAACCAATCAAGGATCGAAGCGTGGGGATGTCGGTTTCAAGGGAAGGGGTTTGGTTTAGTCGATTCGAGTTTTTTGTCTAAGGAAAGGGCATGGCGACCGTGAGGGTTCCGCCAAGTTGCATGCTTCGTCGAACCGTTTGTCGTTTCACCACGCTTTCCATCACGGGCGGAATTTTTGAGGGTGCTCTGTTACCCGATCGGCCTCGCTTCCGGAAGCTCGTGCAGAATTTCAGACCGGAACTCGCCGATCACCGCTGCTTTCGGTTTGTCCTTTTGACCACGATGTCAACACCAGATCGTGAGGAAAGTCTCCTGAGGAGTCTCAAGTCCTCGCTGTCAGGTACCTAGAACGTGTTTCTCCGCCCTCAGTTGCCGCGCTACATTCCATTGCTTATCCCTCGCAGGAATCCAGCTCGTTCCAGGCATCGTTCGGCACTGGACCAACATCACAATTGGAGGAACACCTGCACCTGGCACCTCAGGCACACGCATGGCGGATCGCCAGACTCACAAACTTCCCACAGAGATCCTGGAAACAATTATCGCCCACCTCGTATACGACACCCAAAGTCTCAAAGCGTGCGCCGCGACTTGCTTTGCGTGGTACAACATAACCGCTCCCCATCTCCATCACACCCTAACTCTCCACGAGCCACACACAGATCCAACACGTGGGGGTCCCAACCCGCTCATGGCGTTGGACAAACTTGGTCTGTTGCGACTCGTCAAGAAAGTTCAATTCCAAAGGGGCATATCCAGAAGTCCTTGGGTGGTGCCTGACTTTTTCGATCCCCAGAGTTTGTGTTATTTCTCCGCGCTCACGAACCTACAGGTCCTAGAGATTGCGAGTTTGGATTTCTCCAAGTTTGCTTCTGGGACCGAAATGTACTTTGGCCGATTTACACCCACACTGCGATCAGTCACCTTGACCCACCCGAGCGGTCCTCATCAACAACTCCTGGACTTTCTCAGGCTCTTCCAAAAGTTGGACGACATCAAGATCGTACGTTATCGACCCACAACCGAGACACGTTACGCGACCGACGCCCCACGCGCTCCGATCCAAGGGTCGCTGCGAGGCAGGTTAACCCTCAGTGGCTTCGTTGAGGAGGGGTTGTTGGAGGATATCATCGCCGCATTCGGAGGGGCGCGATTTGTCTCCATGGATTTGGAAGACGTGCTGGGGGTGCAATTTCTTTTGGACGCTTGCGCGGAGACTCTACAGACACTGCGCGTCTATCCGGAAGGTCCGCATTGGTCTCATGACAGGGCTACAGTATCCGTACTGATTTGACGCGGAATCGCCAGTCGCAGGATCATCCCAGAGCCTCAACTTATCGCGGAACACGAGTCTTCGATCCCTGGAGGTTCGAGCTTCGCACTACCTGCGGGGGTATGGCGAAACTCTCAATGAACTGTTTCCCACCATCACGTCTCCAGCGTTCTCCGAGATTGTTGTCGTATTTTCCGAGGAGGAAGTGCGTTGGCCGCCGGTAGGTTTGACCGGTGCCCTACGCGAGATGCACAAAATCAGGGAGTTTCGTCTGTCATATTGTTTGGAAACAATGGAGCGAATTAGAGCGCCGAACTTGCGACTCTTGACCCTGGCAACCCAGGCGGAGGTGTACAAGGGTTCTTTTGACTTTCTTTCCCACCCCCCTCTGGTTTTTTCCCGTACTTTGACGAAATACGATTGCTTCAGAAACCTGTGATCTACCCCAACCTTCAATTTCGGGTCGCGCGTATACACACTCCTCTATCGTTGATGCACATAACCAGTGGCAATCAACACCTCCGCCCGACTTTGGTGGTTATGAGAAGAATGGGAGAACACGCAGTGCACAATGTAACCATGGCTTCCCTCCCCCCAATGTCGAGCGAAGTACCATCCGGTCCGTTCAGCAGGATCAGAAGTGAACAGTGCCGGTCGGCTCGCCCTGAGCGTCAACTCCTAGCCTCTCGGGGATGAGCGTGCGTAAAACATTCTTCTGGGGATCTGAACCAAGACAGAACTCCGACGGTACGAAGGCGGTACGATAACACATGCCTACGACGAACAAATCACGCGGCGAGGCCGCCGTCGAAGGCCATGGCTAACGAAGCGTCAAAATGGTGATCTCCTCACCTTCGATAAAAAAATACAGTGAGTGACTGTCCGTAAGGCCAGGAATATCTCTATCCGTTGTAGAAGGGTGCCATCAACCGAGGTTTATTCCTCAATATTTGTTGCCCTCCACGTAGCGTAGGTCGCTGAAATTGAGAGTTGAAGGATGGGGACAGCACTAGGATTTGGTGAGCCTGAAGGCGGTGATGTTGCAATCCTTCCCAGGCCCCATAATTTCATCGGTTGTCCGAGTTCCAAACGAAATGACCTCGACCATGCGGTTCCAGATGCGCGGTTTGGAGCAAATATCCAGGACCCGACACAGCGGATGGGGTCCGGACAGTTTCCTTATGAGGGCATGGGTATTCGTCTACACACCGTGTAGCCTTACGGACAGTCACTCAGTATTTCCGGCCTGGGGTCTGAATAATTTTCGGGGCGGAGTTCATATCCGGGGACTGCCACAGAAACAAACCCACACTTCTTAATCGATTTCTTGAAAAAGAAAAAGAAAAGGAAGAGAATTTCTCACCGAAAGTAATTAGCTCCCATTTTGGAGGGTTGGTTCCGCCGGTGTCCTCTCGACAGAATGGGTAAGTAAACGATTCCGGAGAAGAAGCAGCCACAATTGGATGTGCAAATCCTCCTGAACTTCAGTGCGGGGGGGGCGACAGAAAATCGGCGACCATGATGGTAAGTTTGGAAAGCTGCAGACGCCTCTCGCTGTCAATTCTAACTTCAGACGCACTGACGCCCCGATCCCCCCTGCCTCCCCTCCCACCTCCAGGAGCTCCAGTTCACCATGGTGTACGCCTGTTCCGTGCATCCGGTTCCATCATTTCCCCCCTTCTTCTCGACCATCCGCGCAGTCTCAACCGACTGGTTGCCCCCACCAAGAGTTAGGTCCCAATTGCCAATTGTGGCGGGGGTTCAAATTTGTCCATCGGTTTGAATCCACCGTGCAAGACAATTTTGGGGGCAATGCGGTGGTTCGGTCTCCCACCTCCGTGCCCCCGTCGAATCCGGTCGTTGGATGCGGACCCCGGACGACTCCAGCCAATAAACGGCCAAATAATATGTTTCGGGCAAGCCATCCCATCCTAATCTCGTAGAAAGGAAAACACGACCGCGTTTTATTCGATAGCGCAACAGGTCAAGGTATTTAAGTAGCCTGGGATGTACGGTGTGCTTTTTCTCACCAACCGCCCCCCTCCCATCTCATCCCCCTCCTCCTTCCCCTCCCATCCCTCCATCCCTTCCTCCGGTTTCTCCTCCTCCCCTCCCGTCCTCCAGCTATCCTCCCCACCCATGGAAAACTCACAAGCTTTCCACTTCAATCAGAAGTCTCAGCTCACGAAATTCGTCGGCAGGTACGTGATCCACCCGCATACACGTTTCTCCCTCTTACCTTCGTGAACTGCGGCTTCTGTCACCGTTCTAGTTCTCCCTCCCCATTGAGTACGTCCATTCCTCCATTCCACGCGACGCGTGTCGATTGGCCGAGAAACGAACTGATTCACGCTTTCCGTTCCCAATCTAGATCACGAGAGCACACGGTTAGTACGACGCTCGCTCGTGGATCTGCCCAACGAAACTGAAGTATACCTCCATTCTTAATTAGCAGTGCTGCCCCCGCCAATGCGGCTCTCCTACAGGGTGGGCAGGGACTACCTCATTCTCCAGGGCTGCGAAGGCTGGTTCCAAAGCCAACTGGGCAGCACTCCGTGTGTGTAATGCTCCTCATTCTCATTGAACCTCTCATCTGAGTTGCATAACCCGTAGCATCTCAGCTGCAAATCCACCCAGCGGGTTAAATTTCATAATAAGAACCCCAGCAGATTACGCGGCGGGAAATAATAAGGGGTGAAGCTCCCGGCCATCTCCAGTGCCCCCCACCCCAGAAGAGAAAAAAAAGCAAAAAAAAAACAACCGACATCACATTCATCCATAGAACTGGACTCTACGCTCACTCGCACAATTCACCCACGCTCTGATCACTCCCACCCTAATCACCCCCGGCATCGAACACTCCCCATATTTTATCAATTCCCCACCCTAATAATCTAGAATACCCTATCCCCTCACCATTGTTGTACGTCGATACTCTCACGACCCCCTCACACTCCCACCCTGTTTGTATTACCCTTGTTCGGCCCCTTCACACCGGTGTCCTCGATCGATCTTGTAATGATTCGACGTAGCACCGACGATGTTACCTTCCTTTACTTAATCCTTGTAACACAGATTCGCCAACGCTTCCGACGGTTCCTATCCGAGGGGGTGCGACCAGCAAATTGCCGTTCCGGCACCGTGCTATGTTGAATGGTGGGCTTACACCCTACCAGGTCGTTGCCGACGATCCCAGTCACCTCGATTCCCCCGGTGTCACCCACGAAGATCTCGAGGGGTTCGTGAAGTTCTGGGGCATCTCCCAATTGTACTGACCCGTGCATTAACCAAGTATTCTCGTAGTCAAATGACCACGTCCATGTCCGATGCTATCCTCACACTCCAATGGCCAAAGGACCCACAGAGGCTACCACCTCTTCCATTCACTGTTGACGAAGATTCTCCTTCAAGGATGGGTTAGGTGGTCCCACGTTCCCATCTGTTGGCCTTCCTTACACTTTCGTTTTTAGAATACATACGTTTTCCGTCGGACGATACAGGCCGTCCCCTGTCGCCCCAGATGTTCGTTCCACCAAGTCCATAACAGACGGCCGCGCAGTGCGATGGATAGCGCCGGTCAGCAAGAGGTACTGGCACGCAACCTCACCCTATCACAATTCATCCCTCATCGATAGGAGGTGTTCGCTGGAATGGCGCCGTTTCACAGTGGTCCGCCTACTAAGGGGCCATCGGCGTTGTATCTGGAACCCGACAAGGGCGACCGGCGCACCCGAGCGTAAGGTTACCGTCGGAGTCTAGAAGGCCCGAACAGACGAGAAGATGAACCAAGAATGACGGGTCGCTGGTCCCGTCGAGATGCCAAGAGTAGAACGGGAGCCCCGCAAAGACTCAAACGGACCGTTCGTCGAGAAAGGTTCTGCTTAAAGCTCGGGATGGGAGATGCGGCTCGAGCTGTGACGTGTACGTGGGATCACGACGATCTCTGGCGGGGGTGAGAGATCGACTGCTTTGGTGCGTGGCCTGCGACCGGGCACAATCCGGAGTGGCGAAGCGGCGCCACGAAGAACCTGGGCGCACGGAATGGTGTCGAACATAGAAGACACGGGTGGCATTCTTGAGTGATGCATGAGTTTGAGGGAGAGGCAAAGTGGTCTGCACCAATGCGATAACGTATAAACCAGTTCCAATGCGGGTCAGCCAGCTTACACGGTGGTATAGGCTCAGATCGACGATCCAGCCAGATCGTGAGTAGGACTGGAAGGTTGCGTGGTTTGACCGCACCCCAGCCTTCGCTGTTCCCTCCTCGCCTATGGTGAGTCCAAAGGCTACGCCATACAAGGAGATAGCACTCTCATCCGGACGCTATTGTTCAAATGTGAGCAAACATTTCGACCCCGCCTGATGACCACCAGCCTCCGCTCGGGCGATTAGGGTCCCCTCGCTCATCGCCTACCCCGTCATACCGTCCATCTACCACATCGAAGCTCATCGCGGGGGCGGTAGATGTGTGATCGTCAACACGAGCCATGGACCTTTGGGACCTGGGCGGAACACAAGATCCCGTGCGGTGGAGCGCGAACAGGGAAACGGAATCACATACAGTGGTGCGGCGTACTGCTCGAAACCCTGGGACCGGGCTGGCCAAGTGGGGGTAGAGGAACAAACGGTAGACGTCAAGGCAGCAAATTTTAAGGGGAGAGATGCAGACGCCGGGTCACTGTCACTTCCGACTGATCCGATCGACTCTGCTCTCTTCTCCCACTACGTCCTCGAGAGTCCTAGTTAGCTGTGGCGTATGTCGATTCCGTGCATCTGGCCTCACCACACCTCCGCCTCCCTGATCTCCCGCGCGACCCCAGCCAGCCAACCGCTACTCCCAAAAACTCGTGCGTTTGAACCCCTTACCGATATCCCGTCACTAGATCCGATTGACAACTCTGCACAGGACAGCCATGGACAATTCAAGTATACGGGGTGGGCCGCTCCCGAAGACTCGAGTACAAAGTAGGCCGCTTCCTATGACAGAGTGGTCCGCTCCCGCGAAGTGGGCCGCTCCCGAAGTCTCCCAAAAATAGGTGGGAATGTTTGATCGGTCAGCGGGGTCAAAGCTTCGGAGACAAATTAGGGAAACTCACCAACCTCGGACATCCCCCCCAGGAATGGTCAATAATCGTTCGGACAGGATCGGAAAACTTGTATCTTTCCCCACCAAAACTTCAGGCGCTCGAATCCGTTCGCGCATGGGCACAGAGTTCGGGAGCCGGCCTCGATGGACAGGACTTGGGAGTATCGGCGGTGGAGTCTGTTGGAGCATATGAGTGTGACCGGTCTCGGTCTATGTGGGTCTGGATTGTCTGGATTGTCTTCTGTGCTTAACGTGCTGGCCCCAGCGATCGCCAAAACGAGGTTTACAGCCAAACGCGGTACCGCCACGGTTATGAGTTTATGCGCACGCTCCGCGTCCGTGTCGACCAAAGAGGGAGATTTAAGCCGGCTTGGTGAACGGTACGTTCCCCCAGAGACTTTCCTCTAACCCGCCATCCACCGATGCATAACCAGCAGCAATTCCACTACAACCAGGGCTCCCACAAGCCCATAAAGTTCCGAAACACTAGGTACGCAAGCCCCTGCATACAGCCTTCCCTCTCTTACCTCTCCCGGCGGTTCCAGTTCCCCTCCCCAGCCAGGTACGTCCCTTCACCTTCCCCAAGTTGACTGACTGAGGGTTGCAACCGATCCCCGCGTTTGCGTTCCAACCTAGACCCAGGGAACGCTTCGTGAGGACGATGCTCATCCATGATCTGTACCACGAAACTGACGGACAGCGCGATTCTTGATTAGCAAAACCGCTTCTACCAAAAAAACTATCTCTACCAATAAAAAACCCATTTCTACCAATACAACTCCTCAGCCGGCCTCTCAGCAGGGCGGCAGGGGGCCACAGTTGGCCCTCAAACCCAGTCAGGCTCTCCCTAAGTGCGTAACGTTTATTATTTCTGGTCTGTTAGGCGTTTTGACTAATGTGGATAATTCTCTGCAGTCCAGCCCAGGATACTTCCAGTGTAACGAAGTTCGTGAACTACGGTCCAGCGAACTACAATCCGCTCAATTACGCCAAGAAGAAGTAGTCCTTGGGGGGGAGGGGTTGATGCAAAGAGAGGAGTTGATCACCAGCAGGTCGGTCCCTATACCTAATCGTGGAGGTAACTGGCTAACGGTTGCGCTCCCCAGATATCACATAGACTTCACACCACGCCAACACCCATGCTGGGGGTAGTTGGCTAGTGCACCGTAGGGGGAAAATTTAGACAGTGACCATCGTGAAGGCCCACCACACAATCCCCCTATCGACATCCAAAGAAGAAAAAAACACGATTTGGTCACGATCGTGGTGGGTCAGGGTAGCGGTTAAAGCCCTCTGATGAGCCCCTTCGCAAGGGCGAAACCCACTCAAAGTCTTGCACCGTATCGTTCGCCCGACCGTTAGGTTTCCCACAAGCTCGCGTGCATCGTATTTTGGTAAGTTCAGAATGTACACGTCGCGGGCACGCAGCACCATCCAGAGGAAGACTGACCCTCGGTAACTTGAAAGAAGATAACCGCCACTGTTGTGATGAACGGAATGCTCGCCAGGCCGGGAACGGGCGTGGGCAATGATCAATGAAGAAGCGCTTTAAGGTGACGGCGAGAGCAATCTTGAAACAAAAGCGGCTCATCTTCATTCCAACCTAGATCGCGGAAGCATACAAGAGTTGTTTACGATCGGCACTGTGGAACTGAAACACGGCTCCATTCTCGATTACTCGTCGTGTTAAACGGAATAAATCGGTATTGGGCGAATCTAACGCCCGAAGTCCAACTTCTCCGGCACCCAGGCGGTTACCAAGCATAATACCTTCAAGGTCGCAGCCCGTCACCCGACTTTTTCCTCATGTTCTCGTCCGCGAGCGTCGCGGGGTCTAGGATCGACGGAAATGGCACGATCGACCCGCCATGGCCTAGTGGAAGTTCCGCTTTCTTTTGCAAATAAGGACACCACGGCCAAACCGTTCTGCGTTCGCGGAGTCCGAACTGCCATCTGCCAACGCAGCGAAGTTAAATGGTCTTCAAAGGGTCTTTGCGCGAATAGTTAATGAATCGCGCTTTGGTGTGGAACGCTTTGACGGAGTGACTTACCGTGACGATCTCGGTGCTTACAGGGAATTTGAAATTCGTCTGGGTATAGGAGTACGTGTCGTACGCTTGTCGTCGGGGTGAGTTCGAGTGCCGCCGGGAAAGTGTCTTGTGTCGGACGGGTGCACATGGGTGTGGAACGCGCGAGACGGTGTACGGCGATACGGAGCGAGGGAGCATGTGGGTTTGCAAGGAAGACGGTCTAGAGTTCGAAGAGAAATTAGTGGCATTTCCGGAGCTGCGGCGAATTCGCTCGCAGTACCTTTGTGCGCGTCCCCCGACGGTCTCTGGCTGAAGGGGAAAGGACTTGCTTGGGCGTGTTGGAACGTGTCCACCGACATAAGATAAGCTTGAGTTACCAACCGGTCGTCGGTAACTGGCGCCCCGTTACTGAATGTAGGACTGCCGCCGGGATGGGGTTATTGCTGAGGTTGCCTTCCCTCTCGCGTCCAGAACTGAGCTAGAGACGGTCGGGGAATCAGAAGTCGCGTTCGGTGGTGCATACAGAACTGACGACCGTAGAATGGAACGAGCGTGATGGTGTCCGGTGCTTGCTAGCCATGACTTGGGATTGATGACGTCGAAGGTTGGGAGTTACCGGGGGGTTGACGACAGGGTACGGCACGAAGTTTCTTGTTGCCCGAAAGCCTGGGATCCTAGGGTGCGGTTTGAACCGGTCGAGTCGCGTGGTGGACGCACGGTGGACGTTGTTGGACTGCCACAGAAGCAGAGATTGTTTCTCGACTGACTCGAGTCTTGGATACGAAATGAGGACCGTGTCGCGAATTTTCCCACCGAATGTAATTGGGTTCCAGTTGCCAGGGTGGAGGGTTTGGTATCGGCGGAGTTCGTTGGCTTCGGCGAACGTCCTCTCGACCGAACAGGTGAGCGAATTCCAACGCGGGGAGAGGCATGGCTAGATTTTTTATCCATCCAGATTGCTGGTAACCAATGCGGAAAGGCTGGCGCGCGGTAGACGACCATGACGGTAAATTCGAAAAAGGAACGCGGACGTGCATCACAGCCTCCCTGTTTTCTTTTTCTACCACCGCATCCTCAATTCCAGTTACCCATGGCTTTCCCCCGTTCCACACATTCGGTTTCGTCGTCCCCCCGCCTTTCCGACCCTCTCCGTTATCTCAAGCAGCTGGTCGCCACCGCCAAAATTACATTTCTGGTCGTGGCGGGTGTTTGTCTTTCTGTTGGAACCACAGGGAGGCCGGTCCATCTTTTCGTCGCAGAGCTAGCTTTACCTCTAATCTCTTCCAGGAACGTCCAACCTCGGCTTATCCAACCGTCGGTCTTTGCACAGGACTGCAACCAATAACACGGGGTCCTTGGAACAAGAGATTCATGTGGCGCTCGTCTT
>Ga0307509_10007840_pt1 | contig 13806 bp, 8 predicted proteins | sample 10_EM_MG_FD_202245 | JGI IMG/M metagenome (GOLD analysis project Ga0307509, IMG submission 202245) | Populus trichocarpa ectomycorrhiza microbial communities from riparian zone in the Pacific Northwest, United States - 10_EM | ecosystem: Host-associated > Plants > Roots > Unclassified | place...
TTTCCCCTTGTGTGAGGTCGTGTTCGGGGTGTTCGTCTGGGGGTGACCCCGCCGTGGTTTCTTATTCGTTAGGCGTCGCTTTATAGACGCGACCAAATGTAACAATCCTACACGGGTGCAATTATTTATGCGACGAGTAACGAATTACTTGCGGGGTTTAGACTATCCTTATAGTCTTCAATCGTTCTCGGATATCCGAGAGAGTATTCTTCTTTCCGAGATTAACTTATAATCTCTTCTTCGTTGACAGGCTATCTTATAGTCTTCGTATCTCGCTCCAATATCTTATTGGGGAGAGGTGTAGAGGGAACTTCTTCGTATCTCACACCAATATCTTATTGGGGAGAGGTGTAGAGGGAACTTCTTCGTATCTTAGTAAAGTCTTGGTTGCTCTGACGCTAAGAGCTCGAGTGCTTGCATACACGCGAGAGATAAAGGTAAAGATAAAGGTAAAGTTATATTGTAAGAAAGTACTTAGATGGTCGCGTAAAGATCCTATATCTACGGCCCGTCGTGATCCTTTATATAGGCCTCTTCCCGCAACAACCCTGACCCTGGTGACTCATACCAATCATAAAACATAAAACATGTCAGGTGCGCAAAGCGCGCCACCTGCGTAAAACTCGTGACTCATAATGTGAGTCACGCGCAAAAGTCATTACATCATTATGACTCACAATCGTGAGTCATAGAAACATCAACCAATCATAACGTAACGATGACACGCAAGTGCGAGTGATGTGAGAATCTATGAGTCAAACGACTGCATAGCGTGAAACATAATTATGACTCACAATCGTGAGTCATAGAAACATACCTTATGACTAATAATTATTAGTCATGTGAAATCTGTCTTGCTTAGTCACGATTTGTGACATGGGCCTACGGTCGCTACTTCGCCCTGCCACACACTTCCATGTGTGTTGGTTTCGGTTACCGATCTCTCTCTTGGTGGTCTTGTCTGCCCTTGGGTCCGGGACGTAAGAGCCCCAGGTACATATATAGGTACCTCTTAGTATGTGATCATTGGCCTACGGCATTGTCCTGCTGGCTCCTTGGCCCCTCCCCTGCTGCGGCAGAATGGGGTCAGTTGTGGGCTATGGGTGGGTTGCTTCTGGGTTCGGCTGGGATTTTTCTTCCTTGAGTTTTGTGAGGTTTCTGTACTTTCATTGGTTGTTCACTGTTGGGGTGGGGGGTTTTCTCATGAGCTGCACGACTGTGGAGGTTTTTTGGTTCGTTGTATTCAGGCCTGTACGCTCTTCTGTAGTTTCTACCCATAGTACCAGGCGCTTTGGTGTCGGGCAGGGTCAGAGGGTTTTAGCACGAGGGATGCGGGATGGACTGTAGGTGGAGGTTTTTCCTGTCTTAGAGCGATCTGCATACTGGAGTTTGTACCTTAAACAAAACTAAAATAATACTAAAAAAAAAAAAAGAGAAAAAAAAAAAAGTACAAGAACTCGTCCTCTCGTGTTGCTCCTCTCTCTTCACACCGCGCCACACAAGTGTCACCCCCGCTACCTCAAGCGCCACCCCCTCCCGCCCCTGCTGTCCAAGCCAAACCTGCTCAGCAGAAGAAATAACTCGCCACCTGCCTCAGGTCTGGCACGGTCGCCGCGCCGGATTTTCCTTTCCTCTTTGAGGGAAAATGGTATGGCAACCCGGACAAATACGCCAAACGCTACCTGGACTCACCCCAAGCGGCTATCCTTTTCGCCTCTCGCCACCCCCTATCAGAGGAACCCAAACTTTACTCTGAGCGCTACCCAGCCACTTCACTCTTCGATACCGGTCCTCCCCCCTGTTTCACTGTGTCTGATCCCCCGCAGCCCCAAGAACAAACCTGGGCACAGGTTACCAGGAAGGGCGGTAAGGGCAAGAAGAACGCCACTACAGCGCAAGTCACTGCGTCAAGCAAGAGTAGTGTCCCAAAAGGACCCCCACCGCTCCAGCTGCTCAATGTCGTTTCTTTGCCCCCCGTACCTCTCCAACCCTCCCGAACGATTCGTTCATCATGACTGCTACCCTTCCCGACATCATGGCCGCTGTGCTTAAAGAGGCCAACTGCTCCCTACCCCTCTCTCTTACTCCCTCGGTGAATCGCAATGGGGCTGTTACTCTCACAGCCAATCCCTACACCCCGTCTTCCGCTTACTCTCCTTTCTTTGATGCAATGACTAAGAAGCTCAATCAGAGTTTCCCGGTTGGAGACAATCCTTTCCAGGTCTTCAGGGAAGCACCCACAAGTGTGGAGCTTCTCATCCACAATCTCCCTCTCTCTATTCTCCCGCAGGAGCCTACTAACCTCTTCCCCTCACTCCTTGAATCAATCAGCAATGCTATTGACGTCCCTATATTTGGGGCTACATTTTTACAGTCAGATCCGGTAAAAAGGGCTGAGAAGCGCACGACCTCGGTGGTCGTGGCAGTCGACCCACTCCATGTTTCCCGTTTCGGCGAATCCATTCGACTCTTCTCCCGCGCCCGCACAGTCGCCCCCGCCTACTCTGCCTGCAAATCCACGCAGTGCCGAAAGTGCTGGCGTTTTGGTCACTCTGCTCCTCTATGCAAGAAGAGGCACAAGCTTGCCCGATCTGCACTCTCCTCCATCACTGCTCCGCCCACAGATGTGCTAACCAGAGCTGCCCAAAAGGGGGCTTTGAGAAGTCGGTCGTGGGTTGCTGCAACGCCTCACACCGTCTCTGTATCAACTGTGGTGGTCAGCACGCCTCTTTCGATGGCACCTGTCCCATCCGCCGCGAACTCCTCTCCGCTCTCCGTCCTCCTAGGGACTAAGACATTCCCGATGCCCCCAATGTGGGCCCCCCCCAAACCACCCCTCAGGGTCAAACTGTTCACACAACTGTACTGGCTACTCCAGCCAGACGCGGTCCTTGTCTCCCTCCCGCTAGCGAATCTACCCAACCTGAAACGGTTAAAATGGTTCGCAGCTCTTCCGCCCACTCAAGCCTTGCCGCCCCCCTCCCCCGCAGAAACATCTTTCGTGCAGGCAGCACCCTCTTCAGAGCTAGCACCGGGGCCGACTGGAGCGAGCCCGTGCCGACCGACGTCCACATGGATCTTCAGATGTCGAGAAGCCCAGCCCCAACACAGAGTCCTTCACCATCTCAATCATTCCATTATCCTGGTTGTTTAAATGTTTCCATTGTTCAGCATAATTGTCTCAGTAGCAGTAATGTTTTTCAAACTCTTTTTAGTTTTTTTACTTCTGTAGAAAGTTCTCCTCATATTGTGGCTCTTCAGGATATTCCTCTTTGGAGGAACTGTCCTCCTGTTTTTCGTAACAATTAATGTTTTTTTCCTCCAGCAACTGACAGTTATAAGCCTCAGGTTGCAACCTATGTTCACAAGAGGCTTTTAAGTGTTATTTCTATTCTTCCTGTGTTTTTTGAAAAGGATGACCTCATGGCAGTAAACTTTCACTCCCCTGAGGGACTTTTTGATACTTCTCAGAATTTGTTTCGCTTGTACAATGCTTACTCCATCCCTAGTGGTTTCACTAGATCTGTTTCTCCTGTTGATTTGTTTCCTCAGCATGATTTCCCTACACTTGTTCTTGGGGACCTCAACATTTATCACTCCGCTTCCGACCCTACTCGTTTGCTTTCCAACCATGATCAGTTTATAAGTTCTCCTTATTTCGACAGAGCATCGGGGCAGTTGTTTTCTCTCCTCAATACACCCGGGGTCTACACTAGGTTCCCGTTCACCTCCAATCATCGCCCTGCAGTTCTTCACTTGTCTTTTGCCAACACTGCCTTGCTCCCGTTTTTCTCCTCCTGGAACCCCTCCCTCCCGCCAACCGGTTCGGATCACTCACCCCTCACAATTATTCTCTCCACTCCGCTCCTGAAGCCCCCGCCCAAGGGCCTTAACTGGAAATTGACGGATTGGGATCACATCTCCCCGCTGCTCGCCGACCTTACGCTTGCAACTCCCCCTGCTCTCCCAACTCCGCACTCACTCGACCTATGGTTCGATGACTGCCTCGCCAAGATCATGCACCTCATCACCTCCAACACCCCAACCAAACGCCCATCCTCCTACTCTAAACCATGGTGGACTCCTGAACTCACACAGCTACAACGCATCCATCACCATACCTCCCGTCTCTTGAGAAAGAATCAGACCTCGCCTGCCCTGGCCCGTGAGGCTCGAAACACATATTTCAAGGCTATCCAATCTGCCACAAGATTCCACTGGTCGCAGTTTCTGGCCAAGGTTGACCCGCGATCAGTCTGGGATGCCAGAAAGATTGCGTCCCGCAGAGCCCCTGATCGGTTCCCCACACTCGAGAACGCCTCCTCCCCCACCGAAAATAACAACCCACTTCTCCAACATTTTTTCCCCCCTAGACCCTCTCCTCCTCCTCCCCTAATCCTTCCTGCGTTTAAAGACGTCCCTCCGGTTCTACCAGCAGAAGTGTCCTCTGCACTTCGAAAATCCTCCAACACGTCAGCCCCGGGCCCAAGTGGTATCCCTTTCTCTACCTGGAAGCAAGTCCATAGAGCCAACGAGCGGCTCCTTCCATTTCTGTTCACTCCCCTCCTCACCCACGGTTACTATCCACTAGCGATGAAGAAGGCCAACAGCATTGTCCTGGATAAACCAGGTAAACCTGATTACCGCACACCCTCTTCCTTTCGCATCATTGTCCTGCTCGAAACTGTCTCCAAGATCCTAGAAAGACTTTCTGCTCTTCGTCTTGCCTCCGCCGCCGGCTCCCTGGGCCTCTTACATCCCAACCAGTGTGGGTCTCTAGCTGGTCTAGGCTGTTTCGACGCTGTCGCTACTCTCACCCACGAAGTCCGCCTCCTTCAGGCTGCTGCTTTCAAAGTTTCAACTCTCTTCCTGGCTGTCAAAGGTGGTTTTGACAACGTCTGCGCAAACAAGCTGGCTACCATCCTCACCAGAGGAGGTGTCTCCGCGTACCTGGTTGCCTGGATCAAGTCATTCCTCTCCAAACGCCAGTGCCGACTCATATTCCAAGGCGCGCCCAGGGTTTTCTGCCCGGTCGCCGTTGGCACTCCTCAAGGCTCTCCGATTTCTCCTCTCCTTTTTGTGCTTTACATAGCCAGCCTCCACCCAAATCTCCCTCAAGGTCTAGCGATTTCATATGTAGACGACCTCATCATCACGGTTGGCTCGGACTCGATACGTTCGAATATCCGCGCTCTTCAATATTATTTCGGCAACGTCCAAAGGCAGGGTGCCGACTTGGGGGTGGCCTTTTCTGTCCCTAAAACTGAACTCCTTCACTGGAGAACCCCGAAGGACCGTTCGGATGTCTCCTTCGCCCCTATTGTGATCAACGACATGCTTTTTCCACCCTCCCAAGTCGTGAGATGGCTAGGCTATTGGCTCACCCCTACTCTAGACTTCTCCATTCATTTCCTGAGACGGCTGGCACTAGCCAAAGCCTCTTTCACTACAATCCGACAGCTCAGTGCAGCTGGCAAAGGCCTCTCCTCATGGTGCAACAGAAAGCTGGTCTTCGGCGCCATTCTTCCTATTCTCACCTACGGCTGCGACCTGTTGGTGCCGGACGCAGCCACTCTCAGGAAACTCAACTCGTTCTGGCATGTGGTGCTCCGATGGACGACCAATTGCTTTTACACGACCGCCCTCGGCGCTCTGTACCGGGAGGCCTCACTACCACCCATCTCTTCCATCTGCAAACACCGCCGTCGGTCAGCTGCCATCCATTTGGTCTGTGCCCCTTCGGAGTTCAACCCTGCCACCGTCTGGATACCCGAATCTGTGCCCACCTGGGACCAGGGCCGTTCTGCGGACGATCATCGCTTTCTCCTTCGAGGCTCCCCCAAAGCCGTCCACCTTACTTTACGGCATGGCCCGGCGGTTAACTCAGCCAAGCACCTACCACTAGACTCCCTATGTCATGAGGCTTCAGACATTATTGAGGAAATCCCTATCCTCCCGCTCGCCTCAACCGATCTCGTAGCGCTCCCGCTGTCGAGGATACCTTCCATCACCTACCAAGCCCTCCGAGCTCCTCTGTTACAGTCACTCCTCGGTGACTGGCTAGACTTGAGTCCGCCAGATCCCCTCTCGTATCCTTATGGTGCCTGCCTCACTCCCCATGCCTTTACTGGCCTCCCTCGATTTATATGTGGCCGCATTCACCAGATGGGTACAGGCGCCAGCTACCTTGCCGCATATGTCTCCTAGTGGAGTAGGGACTCCAGCACCCTCTGCCCGTTCTGTGAGGAAGACGATGAGTCCTTCCAGCACGCGATTCTCCTCTGCCCCGCTAAGGCCTGGCCTCGCCTCACCCATCTCTCAGGTGTGGATGACATTGGCCCTGACGGTCCCCTTTGGCTCTCGGTTCCCCTCCTCAGGGGGTTAGCTGAGTATCTCTACACTACTCGCACGGGTTTCCCTCCAACCATGCTGCACACTCCAGCCAATACTGCTACTCCTGAGCCGGTTTTGGGCTCAGATAGTGCTTAACAGAAAAACTCCCTAGCTCGGCCCCGGCCTTCTAGGTTTTGCTACTTCTAAACTCCCCTGCTCGAGCTTCTCCTCAGGGTATTTTATATACAGTTTATGAGTTTTCGTTGTCCCTATTTGGCTGCGGCAGTGGGCAGGTAGGATGGGGAGGTTTTATTACTTGCAAGTGTTTTTCTTATTGGTTTAAGGAGGATTTTACTTTACTTTTGTTTTGGTAGTCATCGATGGCGATGCGACAGGGTTCTGATGATCCCGCTTGAAGAGTTTTTGCACGTGTTGTTTGAATTTTGATTTTTCATTTGTAGGTTTTTGGAATTAAGGTTTTTTATATGCCATAGCGCGAGCAGCATGCAGGATTATGTAGCTAACTCAATAATCACATGATTCAAAAAAAAAAAAAAGAAAAAAAAAGAACAAAAAGTAGAAGAACTCCATCCTCCGTCTCCTCTACACACCCGGTGATTGAAATCTCAACACCACGAGATTATCACGACTTTTCCTTTCTCTACCCCCCGCCATGAGCTTGCTATAGGGGGTGGAGTCATACCTCCTCTACACTCCCCTTCACTTAGATTTATCCCTTTGGGCTTTCTTCACTCTGGGTTGATGGGATTCTTCTTCTTTTGATGATGTTTCCTCTCCCTACCCGCGTTTGCTCTACCTCGCTTAGAGCATTTGCACAGTCGGCAACCCACTTACCTCGTGAACAGGTCGGTCACAGTCTCGGGCTATCGGTGAAGAAGTGGCCCAGGGGGCTCTACTCTCCGGTATTGCACTATCTCCTGAGAGTCCAGTCCGGTACGGTCGGCATCGTCGAAAAGTCGTGATCTCGCTTCGGTCGCCTTCCCCCGCACTTCTCGTTTTGGGTCTACCCCTCCTTCTCCTCTTCTCCTCACGCTCGGATCAGCTGGCACCCTACTGCTTCTACACCCAGGGCCTCTGTTCCCTTCTGATCTCTGGGGTTGGGTGATTGTCATGGCTGCGTGCGTGGCTTTTGCCTGAGTTCGGGGTACGGGCTTGATGCCTGCCGCCTCTGTTACCTCTGTGTGACATGCACTCCCTCCCGGTTTCGTTTCCGGTGGGCCTACGGTCGCTACTTCGCCCTGCCACACACTTCCGTTTGTGTTGGTTTCGGTTAGAGATCTTTCTCTTGGTGGTCTTGTCTGCCCTTAGGTCCAGAACGTAAGAGCCCCAGGTACATAAATAGGTACCTCTTAGTGTGTGATCATTGGCCTACAGCATTGTCCTGCTGGCTCCTTGGCCCCTGCCCTGTTGCGGCAGCATGGGGTCAGTCGTGGGCAATGGGTGGGTTCCTGATGGGTTCGGCTGGGATTTGTCTTCCTTGAGGTTGTTTGAGGTTTCTGTACTGTCCTTGGTTGTTCACTGTTGGGGTGGGGGGTTTTCTTATGGGCTGCACGTCTGTGGAGGTTTTTTGGTTCGTTGTTTTCAGGCCTGTACGCTCTTCTGTAGGTTCTACCCATAGTACCGGACGCTTTGGTGTCGGGCAGGGTCAGAGGGCTTTAGCACAAGGGATGCTGGATGGACTGTAGGTTGAGGTTTTTCCTGTCTTAGCGCGATCTGCATACGGGAGTTTGTACCTTAAACAATTCTAAAATGATACAAAAAAAAGAAAAAAAAGAAAGAAAAAAAAAAGAAAAACAAAAAAAAGAAAAATGTACAAGAACTCCATCCTCCATCTCCTCTACACACCCGGTGATTGAACTCTCAACACCACGAGATTATCACCACTTTTCTTTTCTCTACCCCCGGCTATGAGCTTGCTCTAGGCGGTGGAGTCATACCTCCTCTACACTCCCCTTCCCTTAGGTTTATCCCTTTGGGCTTTCTTTACTCTGGGTTGATGGATTTCGTCTTCTTTCATTGATGTTTCCTCTCCCTACCCCGCTCTTGCTCTGCCTCGCTTAGAGCATTTGCACGGTCGGCAACCCCCTTACCTCGTCAACAGGTCGGTCGCAGTCTCAGGCTGTCGGCGAAGTACTGGCCCCGGTGGCTCTGCTCTCTGGTATCGCACTATCTCCTGTGTGTCCTGGCCCGTACGGTCGGCATTGTCGAAAAGTCATGATCTCGCTTCAGTCGCCTTCCCTCGCACTTCTCGGTTTGGGTCTACCCCTCCTTCTTTACTTCTCCTCACGGTCGGATCAGCTGGCACCCTACTCCTTCGCTCTCTCTGGCTGGCACCCTACTGCTTCTTCACCATGGGCCTCTGTTCCCTTATGATCTCTGGGCTTAGGTGATTGTCCTGGCTGCGTGCGTGGCTTTTGCCTGTGTTTGGGGTAGTGGTTTCATGCCTGCCGTCTCTGTTACCTCCGGGTGACATGCACTCCCTCCCGATCTCGTTTCTGGTGGGCCTCCGGTTGCTACTTCGCCCTACCACACACTTCCGTTTGTGATGTTTTCGGTTACCGATCATTCTCTTGGTGGTCTTGACTGCCCATGGGTCCGGGAGGTAAGAGTCCCAGGTACATATATCAGTACCTCTTAGTGTATGGATCGATGGCGTACGGTATTGTCCTGCTGGCTCCTTGGCCCCTCCCCTGCTGCGGCAGAATGGGGTCAGTCGTTGGCTATGGGTGGGTTGCTTATGGGTTCGGCTGGGATGTTTCTTCCGCGGGATTTGTGAGGTTTCTGTACTTTCCTTGGTTGTTCACTGTTGGGGTGGGGAGTTTTCTTATGGGCTGGACGTCTGTGGAGGTTTTTTGGGTTCATTGTATTCAGGCCTGTACGCTCTGCTGTAGTTTCTACCCATAGTACCGGACGCTTTGGTGTCGGGCAGGGACAGAGGGTTTTGGCACAAGGGATGCGGGATGGACTGTAGGTGGAGGTTTTTCCTGTCTTAGAGCGATCTGCATACGGGACTTTGTACCTGAAACAATAATAAAATGCTACTAAAAAAAAAAGAAAAAAAAAGAAAACAAAAAGTACAAGAACTCCATCCTCCGTCTCCTCTACACACCTAGCGATTGAAATCTCAACACCACGAGATTATCACAACTTTTCCAAACTCCACCCCCCGTTATGAGTTTGCTCTAGGCGGTGGAGTCATACCTCCTCTACACTTCCCTTCCCTTAGGTTTATCCCTTTGGGCCTTCTTCACTCTGGGTTGATGGATTTCGTCTTCTTTTGATGATGTTTCCTCTCCCTATCCCGCTTTTGCTCTGCCTCACTTAGAGCATTTGCACGGTCGGCAACACTCGTCTCAACGCCCATGTCACAGACGGCCGGGTACACGGTTTGCAGTAAGAGAAAACATTTCAACAGGCCGCGGTCGATTTCTCTACTCTCTTTCTCTTTAAGAGGCTGCGTAGTCAAGACACGAACCCGTTTTCCGATAGTTTCAACAGCACAGAGTTGGGTCTACCCCTCTTTCTCCTCCTCTTCGTACGGTCGGATCGGCTGGCACCCTACTGCTTCTCCACTTTTCTGGCTGGTACCCACAACTACCAGGCTGGTATCCATAACTACTTCTTCGCCATTCGGACTATGACCGCGGTCCCTCACGGCCTGCCTCTGGGAGGATGCTATTGCACTATCTCCTTCCTCTCTTTTGAGTGTGCGGCCAAGATTGATGGCCCATGACTGGCCTCCCCAGGACTTTGATTATGTCGAGCCTGGCTACCACCGTGCTGTTTGCATGGAACCTTTTAAGTGGTCGTTTCTTTGTTTGACTTTTCGCGTTTCTTTCTGTCTGGATGAATGTGCCATGGGTTTTCCTGTCTCTTCCTGCTTGTTTTTCATTTGATTCCTTTCGTCTATCTTCTTAGCTAGTCAAGGGTTTCTTGTCAGGAGTGAGATGTGCGGTTAGTTCCACACCAGAGGGACTTGGGGGGTTGGCTTTTTCCCAGGGGTATTGGAGGTTTTTTTATGCCATAGCATCAGCTGCATGCAAGATTTTGTACCTTAAAACAATAATCATATGATTTCAAAAAAAAAAAAAAAAAGAAAAAAAGAAAGTACAAGAACTCCATCCTCCGTCTCCTCTACACACCCGGCGATTGAAATCTCAACACCACGAGATTATCACCACTTTTCTTTTCTCCACCCCCGGTCATGAGATCGCTCTAGGGGGTACAGTCATACCTCTTCTACACTCCCCTCTCCTGAGGTTTATCCCTTTGGGCTTTCTTCACTCTGGGTGATGGATTTTGTGTTCTTTGATGATGTTTCCTCCCCCTACCCCGCACTTGCTCTGCCTCGCTTAGAGCATTTGCACGGTCGGCAACCCCCTTACCTCATCAACAGCTCGGTCGCAGTCGCAGGCTATCGGTGAAGTAGTGGCCCCGGTGGTCTTGCTCTCTGGTATTGCACTATCTCCTGAGAGTCCTGTCCGGTACGGTTGGCATCGTCGAAAAGTCGTCATCTCGCTTCTGTCGCCTTCCCTCGCACTTCTGGGTTTGGGTTTACCCCTCCTTCTTTACTTCTCCTCAGGGTCGGATCGGCTGGCACCCTACTGCTTCGCTCTCTGGCTGGCACCCTACTGCTTCTTCACTCTGGGCCTCTGTTCCCTTCTGATCTGTGAGCTTGGGTGATTGTCAGGGCTGCGTGCGTGGCTTTTGCCTGTGTTTGGGGTAGTGGTTTCATGCCTGCCACCTCTGTTGCCTCTGGGTAACATGCACTCCCCTCCGGTCTCGTTTCCGGTGGGCCTACAGTGGCTACTTCGCCCTACCACACACTTCCGGTTGTGTTGGCTTCGGTTACCCATCTTTCTCTTGGTGGTCTTGTCTGCCCTTTGGTCCGGGACCTAAGAGCCCCAGGTACATATATAGGTACCTCTTAGTGTGTGATCATTGGCCTACGGCATGGTCCTGCTGGCTCCTTGGCTCCTCCCCTGCTGCGGCAGAATGGGGTTAGTTGTGGGCTATCGCTGGGTTGCTTATGGGTTTGGCTGGGATTTTTCTTCCTCGAGTTTTGTGAGGGATCTGTACTTTTCTTGGTTGTTCACGGTTGGGGTGGGGTGTTTTCTTATGGGCTGCACGTCTGTGGAGGTTTTTTGGTTCGTTGTATGCAGGCCTGTACGCTCTTCTGTAGTTTCTACCCATACTACCGGACGCTTTGGTGTTGGGCAGGGTCAGAGCGTTTTAGCAAAACGGATGCGGGATGGATTGTAGGTGGAGGCTTTTCCTTGCTTAGAGTGATCTGCATACGGGAGTTTGTACCTTAAACAATGCTAAAATGATACTAAGAAAAAAAGAAAAAAAAGAAGAAAAAAAAGTACAAGAACTCCATCCTCCGTCTCCTCTACACACCCGGCGATTGAAATCTCAACCCCACCTGATTATCACCACTTTTCTTTTCTCTACCCCCCGCCTTGAGCTTGCTCTAGGGGGTGGAGTCCTACCTCCTCTACACCTCCCTCCCCTTAGGCTTATCCCTTTGGGCTTTCTTCACTCTGGGTGATGGATTTCGTCTTCTGTTGATGATGTTTCCTCTCCCTACCCCGCTTTTGCTCTGCCTCACTTAGAGCATTTGCACGGTCGGCAACACTCTCCTCAACGCCCATGTCACAGACGGCTGGGAACACGGTTTGCAGTAAGAGTAAACACTTCAACAGGCCACGGTCAATTTCTCTATTCTCTCTCTCTCTTTGAGAGGCTGCCCAGTTCAGACACGAACGCGTTTGCCGATAGTTTCTACGGCTAAGAGTTGGGTCTACCCCTCCTTCTCCTCTTCTCCTCACGGTCGGATCGGCTGGCACTCTACTGCTTCTCCACTTGTTTGGCTGGTACCCACAACTACCTGGCTGGTATCCATAACTACTTCTTTACCTTTCGGACTATGACCATGGTCCCTCACGGCCTGCCTCTGGGAGGATAGTATTGCACTCTCTCCTACCTCTCTTTCGAGTGTGCGGCCAAAATAGATGCCCCGTTTGGCCTCCCCAGGAGTTTGATTATGCCGAGCCTGGTCACCCCCGCATTAAATATACCAGATCTTTCAAAGTGGTTGCTTTCCGTTTGCTTTTTGTTTTTTCTTTATTCGGATGATCGTGCCATGGGTTTTCCTGATTCTTCCTGCTTGTTCTTTGATTTGATTCCTTTTGTCTATCTTCTTAGCTAGTCAAGGGTTTCTTGTTGGGGGCGTGATGTGCAGTTGGTTCCACACCAGAGGGCCTTGGCGGGTTGGCCTTTTCCCAGGGGTAGTTGGAGGTTTTTTATATGCCTCAGCGTAAGCTGCACGCAGGATTTTGTACCTTAAAACAATAATCGCATGATTCTCAAAAAAAAAAAAAAAAAAGTACCAGAACTCGCATGCAGCGCTAGCTATGGCGTAAACAAAACTATACTACTGGCGCCAGGGAAAGAGCCATCATCCCAAGTCCCTCTGGTATGCAACCGACCGCACATCTCGCCTGAAGAATCCTCACCCCTCCTTTACGCGGACACAGAGAAGATTCGAAAACAACAGGAAAGCAGGAAACAACAGGAAAACCCTTGCCATAGCCTCCCGGATCATAACAAAGTAAATCTAGCCTAAACCCTAGAAGGAAGGGAGAACCACAAGAAAGGAAACCAAAGAGAGGAAGAAAAACAACACTCTAAAGGGGCGGGCCAAAAAATAGCACACATGCGCTGGCGACCGAAACAATTACTCCGAGTCCAAGGCGTTGACAACGACCAAGGAGGTAGTGCTATACCATGAAAGAGCGGAGCGGAGGATGCAGCCGTGGTAGCCTCAGGGGCGAGAGCAGCCACCTAGTAGTAAGGTACCAGCTAAGGGAGCGGAGTGTAGCTGTAACTGATCAACGGGACGAAAACCGGAGAGGAGGATGGAGGGGTATACCCAAACGCTAGAAACGACCGACTAGAGAAATGGCGGCCGATGCTTTTCCGACAGTGAGGCAAAAGATGAGGCCGTGACATTACTAACTGAAGTGTTCCCCGACCGGGCACACATAATCGCAACGGTGAAGTACTTCGCAGGGGGTGTAACAATCCTACTCTGGTGGAGATTAGTGGCGCAACAGGTAACGAAATACGTAGGTGAGGATCTCGAACTATCGTTATAGTTCTATTTCTTTTGGATATCCGAGAGTGTTCTTCTTTCCGAGATTAACTTATAATCTCTTCTTTGTATTTAGACTATCCTATGGTCTTCGTATCTCACTCCAATATCTTATTGGGGAGAGGTGACGGGGAACTTCTTCGTATCGTAATCTCTTCTCACATGAGAAAGATGTGAGACTGTCCTTATCTTGACGAGGTCGTAGTTGCTCTTACGCTTAAGAGCTAGATGTTTTGTAAAAGTAATAGTAAACTTATATTGTAAGAAAGTACTTAGATGGTAGCGTGAAGAGCTCT